>Ga0224510_10001602_pt1 | contig 14667 bp, 10 predicted proteins | sample SF_May12_sed_USG_FD_170161 | JGI IMG/M metagenome (GOLD analysis project Ga0224510, IMG submission 170161) | Sediment microbial communities from San Francisco Bay, California, United States - SF_May12_sed_USGS_4_1 | ecosystem: Environmental > Aquatic > Marine > Sediment | place: USA: California... | reverse complement strand
CGGCACCGCAAACGGATGCAGCGTGATCGCTCCGATCGTGAAGGCATGGCCATCGCGCGCGACATGCGCCGCAGCGGTCTCACCGCGGCCCGCGGTCGCCCCGGCCCAGGTCCCTTCGCTCGCCCATACCGCGATGCCCCAGCGCCGCTGCAGTGCCAGCACGCCACCGACATGGTCGCTGTGCTCATGGGTGACGAACACGGCATCGAGTTCAGCGACGGCAACGTCGCGCGAGGCGAGCGCAGCGGCCAGCCGTCGCGGCCCCAGGCCGCAGTCGACCAGCACGCGTGTCGGCCGCTCGCCCGGCTCGCGCCGGCCTTCGATCAACGTGGCATTGCCGTTGCTGCCGCTGGCCAGGCTCGTGAATCGCAGCACCGGCGGCGCCCGCGAATCCGGACGCTACTTGAGGTCGTCGACCAGCAGCGACACGATTCGCTGCCCGACGTCGCTTGCCTCGGGTGCGCCCTGCGAGTTCTGCACCGTCACGTTCGTGCGCTCACCCTCGCTCTTGAGCGCAATGCGGTAGCGCACCGGACCGGTGGGCCCCGCAGACTTGCCGAAGCTGAACAGCTTGGCGAAGAAGCCCGGGTCTGCGTTGGTGGCAGCGAACTTCGGATCGACGTAGCGCACGAAGTACAAGCCTCCCGCGCGGTCTCGGTCCTCAACGGTGAACCCGCCACGATCGAGTGCGAGGCCGACGCGGCGCCACGCGCGGTCGAAGCCCTCGTCGACCTGCAGCGCGGGCTGGCCTGCGATCGCCCGCGCACGCGCGGGCGCGGCTACCGGCTTGGCCACGGTCTCGCGCGCGGCCGGCTCCTTGGCGCCGAGCTTGACCATCAGCCGCGTCAGGAACTCGGCTTCGAGGTTCGGGTCGCTGGGCCGCGCCGTCCACATCGTGTTCTCGTTGGTGCGGTCGCCGGTGATGACCTCGACCATGCCGCGATGGCTGATGTAGACCTCGCTCGCGGTCCCGCTGCGCTCGACGCGCGTGCGGAAGCGGTCGCGCTCGCCAGTGTCGTACACACTGTCGAGGACCTTGCCGAGCGTGCGGCGGATCACGTCCTGCGGGATCTTCGCCCGATTTTCGGCCCAGTCGGTCTCCATCACGCCGGCTTGCGCGTTGTCGAGCACGAGGCTGAATCCGCGCTCCTGCCAGAACTCGCGCAACTGCGGCCACAACTGCTCAGGCGCCACCGGCACGACGAGCCAGCGCTGATTGCCGTCGCGCACGACGCGCATCTCACCGACCGCGGCTGGCGCCACCACGGCGGTGCTGGCCGCCGCCGCCGCGGCTGGCGCCGCGCTCTGGTAGGCGCTCGCGCTGACGCTGCCGCTGGCGGCGGCGTAGCGCCCATCGCGCTGCAACTGCGTCAGGTCGGGTGGCACCTCCAGCGGCGCGGACTTGACGGACTGGCTGCGGTAATCGACCTTGTCGCCCTGGAGGAAGTTCTCGACGGTCGAGCAACCTGCCAGTGCGACAGCTGCGGCGACGAGGCAGGCCGCGCGCGGGCGACGAAGGGGCAGAGAGAGCGGAGCTTGCATTGTTGTGGACGCTGGTGGTCAGCGTGGCCTGCGGGCAATGGGGTGTCGGGGGGCGTGAAGGCGCAACGCGGGCACAGCGGTGGCGGTTGTCAGGGCGGCGCTCAGAGTGCGCCGGCCTCGCGCAGCGCAGATTCGACCGCGGCGTGATGCGAGTCGGACAGCGCGACGAGCGGCAGCCGCAGCGCCGGGCCGATCAGGCCCATGCGCGCGAGGGCCCATTTGACCGGGATCGGGTTGGCCTCGACGAACAACTGCTTGTGCAAGGCCAGCAGCTTGAGGTGGATCGCCGCAGCGCGACGTGCCTCCCCGGCCATCGCCGCGGCACACAGATCGGCCATTGCACGCGGCGCAACATTGGCGGTGACACTGACGTTGCCGTGGCCGCCGAGCAGCATCAGGCCGATCGCGGTGGGATCGTCGCCAGAGTAAATCGAGAACCCCCTGGGCGCCTGCTTGATCAGCCAGGCCGCGCGGTCGATGTTGCCGGTGGCCTCCTTGATGCCGATGATGCCGGGCACCTGCGCCAGGCGCAGCACCGTGTCGTGCTGCATATCGGCCACGGTCCGGCCGGGCACGTTGTACAGAATCACCGGCAGGTCCACGCCTTCGGCGATCGCGCGGAAGTGGCGGTAGATGCCCTCCTGCGTCGGCTTGTTGTAGTAGGGCACGACCTGCAGCGAGCAGTCGGCGCCGACCTTCTTGGCGAAGCGCGTGAGTTCGAGTGCCTCCGCCGTGGAGTTCGCGCCGGCGCCGGCCATCACCGGAATGCGCCCCGCGGCATGCTCGACGGACACCCGAATGATCTCGCAGTGCTCCTCGACATTGACGGTAGGCGACTCTCCGGTGGTGCCCACCACGCCGATGCAGGCCGTTCCTTCGGCGATGTGCCAGTCGATGAGGCGGCGCAGCGCAGCGTAGTCGACGCTGCCGTCATCGTGCATCGGGGTGACGAGGGCGACGATGCTGCCGGTGATCGGGTTCATGGGGCGAGGCCAGGGGAATCAGCCGCGCATTCTAGCGGGGCAGGCACCGCCCCAGTCGCGAACGCCGCGATGCGCTGCACCCGCCGCGGCGGGTTCTCGAGCAGGCCGTCCTCGTAGGCTGCGATGCGCAGGCCGGCGCAGTGCTCCAGCAGCTCGCCGTGTCGCAGCAGGAAGGCCGGATTGGATGGCTTGCCGAACGCTTCGTGGCCCCGTGCGAAGGTCTCGTAGACCAGCGCGCCGCCGTCGGCCAGGCTGGCCACCAGGGTGGGCATCAATGGCCGCCACAGGTAGTTGGTGACGACGACCGCGTCGAAGCGTTCGCCCGCAAACGGCCAGGGTCCGTTTTCGATGTCGGCCACCACAACGCGGCCCAGTGACTGGAGCGGCGCAACGGCCTGCGCGTCGCGGTCCACGCCGGTGAGCGCGAGGCCGCGCGCGGCCAGCCAGCGCAGGTGGCGGCCGCTGCCGCAGGCCACGTCGAGCACGCGCGAGCCGGCAGGCAACCGCGCGGCCCAGCGCACGACCCAGGACGAGGGTGCGAGGCCGCCGTGCGCTGCCGCTGTCAGAAGCAGTTCCACACCGCGTTGGCGAGCGTGAACACCATGTCGGGCCTAAGGTACAGAGCGAACACGAGCGCGCACAAGACCAGGGCCGCGGCGCCCAGCCCGATGCGCCGCGCGCTTGCTCGACTCACGCCATCGCTCCCGCAGGCTGCGCGCGGCGCTCGATGGGCGCCTCGCGCACCGGCAGGTTGACCAGCGCGGCGAACACGCCGAGCGCCACCGAGATCCACCACACGAGGTCGTAGCTGCCGGTCACGTCGTACAGCCTACCGCCAAGCCAGGCCCCGAGGAAGCTGCCGACCTGGTGGCTGAGGAAGACACAGCCGCCCAGCATCGACAGGTAGCGCACGCCGAAGATCTGCGCCACCAGCCCCGTGGTCAGCGGTACCGTCGACAGCCACAGCAGGCCCATCGCCGAGGCGAACGCGTACACGCTCCAGGGCGTAAGCGGTAGTACGACGAAAAGCAGGATCGCGGCAGCGCGCAACAGGTAGATCGTCGACAGGGCATAGCGCTTGGGCCAGCGCTGGCCGACCACGCCCGCACCGTACGAGCCGAAAACGTTGAACAGACCGATCAGGGCCAGCGCCGTGGTGGCCACATCGGGAGTCAGGCCCCTGTCCTTCAAGTAGCTGGGCATGTGCACGCCAATGAACACGAGGTGGAAACCACAGACGAAGTAACCCGCCATCAACCAGCGGAAGCTCGGATAGGCGAACGCCTCGCGCAAGGCGGCGCCCATGCTCTGCTGATGATGGTCATGGGCGGCTGCCGCCGCCCTGGGCTCCTTGAGGCCGAACGCGAGCGGAGCCATCAACAGAGCCATCGCTCCCAGGATAAACAGCGCGTTCTGCCAACCCCAACTGCCGATCAACCAATTCTCGACCGGCATCATCAGGAACTGGCCGAACGACCCGGCAGCAGCCACCGTGCCCATGGCCCATGACCGTTTGGTCGGGTCCACCTGGCGCCCGATCACGCCATAGACGATCGCATAGGTGGTGCCGGACTGCGCGATGCCCAGCAGCAGGCCGGCGCTGCCGTTGAACGCCAGCCCGGAAGTCGCCAGCGCCATCAGCACCAGCCCGGCCGCGTAGAAGATCGTGCCGCCCACCAGCACTTTGAGCGCGCCGAAACGATCGGCCAGCGCGCCGGCCACCGGCCCCGCGAGACCCCAGACCAGGTTCTGCACCGCGATCGCCAGCGCGAAGGTCTCGCGCGTCCAGCCGCGCTCCATCGTGATCGGTTGCAGCCACAGACCGAAGCCGTGGCGGATGCCCATGCTGAGCGTGACGATCGCCGCGCCGCACAGCAGCACCTGGGTCATCGACAGGCGGGGTGGCTCCGCAGCGGACGGGTTCATCCCGCCAATGTAGCGGCGCGTCCGATTTCCCGCTCGGTCCACACCAGGTGCGCGCCACGGCCGCCGATACCATGCCGTCGCGCGTCGCTTTCGTGTGACGAGCCTGGCCGGCACACGCCGATCGGCGGGGCCCTCCAACCGGCGCTCCTAGAATCTCCCGCCATGCCCAGCGTGAAACAACCGGCCAAGTACGCCGAAGAATCAATCCGTGTCCTCAAGGGGCTCGAGCCCGTCAAGCAGCGCCCGGGCATGTACACCCGTACGGAGAGCCCGCTGCACACGATCCAGGAAGTCATCGACAACGCCGCCGACGAGGCCCTGGCCGGCCATGGCAGGCGCATCGCGCTGACCTTGCACGCTGACGGCTCCGTCAGCGTCGAGGACGACGGCCGAGGCATCCCCTTCGGCCTGCACCCGGAAGAAGGCGTGCCGGTGCTGGAGATCGTCTACACGCGGCTGCACGCCGGCGGCAAGTTCGACAAGGGTGCAGGCGGCGCATACAGCTTCTCGGGTGGCCTGCACGGCGTCGGCGTCAGCGTGACCAATGCGCTGGCCAAGCGTCTGCAGGTCACGGTGTACCGCGAAGGTCAGGTCGCGACGATGGCATTCGCTGGCGGCGACGTGGTCGAAAAGCTCGCCGTGGGCAAGGCGGCCGCCGGCGACCGCAAGCAGGGCACCACGGTGCGCGTCTGGCCCGATCCGAAGTACTTCGACAGCGCCGAGCTGCCGAAGGCAGAGCTGACCCACCTGCTGCGCAGCAAGGCCGTGCTGATGCCCGGCGTGAGCGTCACGCTGACGCACGAGAGAACGAAGGAGACACAGACCTGGCAGTACAAGAAAGGCCTTGCCGACTACCTGCTGCAAAGCCTCGCCGCCGACCCGCTGATCCCGCTGTTCGAGGGCGAGCATTACGCCGAGGAAGGCGAATCGGACAACAACGCCGAGGGTGAGGGCGCTGCGTGGTGCGTGGCCTTCACCGAAGAGGGCGCGACGCTGCGCGAGAGCTACGTCAACCTGATTCCCACGGTGGCCGGCGGCACGCACGAAGCGGGTCTGAAGGACGGCTTGTTCGCGGCGGTGAAAGGGTTCATCGACATGCATTCGCTGTTGCCCAAGGGCGTGAAGCTGATGCCCGACGATGTGTTCTCACGCGCGAGCTTCGTGCTGTCGGCCAAGGTGCTCGACCCGCAATTCCAGGGCCAGATCAAGGAGCGGCTCAACTCGCGCGACGCGCTGAGGCTGGTGGCCAACTACACACGGCCGGCGTTCGAGCTGTGGCTCAACCAGCATGTCGAGCATGGCAGGAAGCTCGCGGAACTCGTCATCCGTCAGGCGCAGACGCGCCAGCGCGCGAGCCAGAAGGTCGAGAAGAGGAAGGGCTCTGGTGTGGCGGTGCTGCCGGGCAAGCTGACCGATTGCGAGAGCCGCGACCTGCTGTTCAACGAGGTCTTCCTTGTCGAGGGCGACTCCGCCGGCGGCAGCGCCAAGATGGGCCGCAACAAGGAGACGCAGGCCATCCTGCCGCTGCGCGGCAAGGTGCTCAATGCCTGGGAGGTCGAGCGCGACCGCCTGTTCGCCAACAACGAGATCCACGACATCGCGGTGGCGGTCGGCGTCGATCCGCATGGACCGAACGACGAGCCCGACTTCTCCGGCCTTCGCTACGGCAAGGTCTGCATCCTGTCGGACGCCGACGTCGACGGCTCGCACATCCAGGTGCTGCTGCTGACGCTGTTCTTCCGCCACTTCCCCAAGCTGATCGAGCGCGGCCATGTCTACGTGGCCAAACCGCCGCTGTACCGCGTCGACGCGCCCGCGCGCGGCAAGAAGCCCGCCGCCAAGATCTACGCGCTCGATGACGGCGAGCTCGAGGCCACGCTGGACAAGCTGCGCAAGGAAGGTGCGCGTGAGGGCTCGTGGAGCATCGGCCGCTTCAAGGGCCTGGGCGAGATGAGCGCCGAGCAGCTGTGGGACACCACGCTCAACCCCGACACGCGCCGCCTGCTGCCGGTGGCCTGCGGCGCGCTCGACGTCGGCGCGACGACCGCGTCGCTCAACAAGCTGATGGGCAAGGGCGAGGCTGCGGCGCGGCGCGAGCTGATGGAGATGCACGGCGACGCCGTTGAGGTCGACGTTTGAGCGCCGCATGACGAACACACCTCGGCTGCGCCCGACGATGCTGTCGGATCTCGAATGGGTCATCACGGTCGAGAACGATGCTGTCAATCGCCCCTTCATCACGCCCTGGGAGCGCGTGCAGCACGAGGGTGCGCTGCGAATCCCCGACACGCGGCACTTCATCGTCGAGGCCGGCGCTGACGCGCCGCGCGCGGGTTTCGTGATCCTGCAGGGCCTGCGCAACCCCCACCGCAGCGTCGAGCTCAAACGCATCGTGCTGCAGCCCAAGGGCCAGGGCCTGGGGCGTGCCTGCGCGCGGCTGCTCAAGCGCATGGCTTTCACCGACCTGCATGCGCACCGCTTCTGGCTTGACGTGAAATCGCTCAACGAGCGCGCCCGCTCGTTGTACGCGAGCGAAGGCTTCGTCCAGGAAGGACGGTTGCGCGAGAGCGTGCGTATCCACAGCGCCGGTGGCGACGCCTGGGACACCCTGATCGTGATGTCCATGCTCGACCGCGAGTACGACGCGCGCGTGGCCCTCGGGCTGGAGTAGGCCGCCGCAATGCGGCGACGGCCTCGGCCGTCGGGCCCGTGCGAACCTGGCTCAACGTCGACGGTCGCGGTCCATCCATCCGGCCAGCGATGCCAGCAGCAGCAGGATGGCCGCCCAGCCGAATGCGCTCTCGAGATGCGCCACCCAGCGCATCACTTCCGGCCAGGACGAGGCCGCGGGCCACTGCCGCGACTGGCTCAGCGCGACCCAGGGCAGCAGGCGGTCGAGCGAGTAGATCAGCGGGCTGAACACGCTGTCTGCCGATGGCGCGCTGGCCTGCGCGACGGTGCCATGGGCGGCGGTCCAGTACGCACCGCCGCACAGCAGCCACACTGCCATCAACCAGCCCAGGAGCCGCCCCGGTCGATAACCATGGCCGGCGAGTAGCCCGAGCAGCCGGTGCCCGGCCTGAGGCAGCCAGCGCAGGGCAGGGGGCGCCCATGATCCAACCCACCCGATGTCGCGCAGTCTGCGTTCGCGCCGCAGTGCGATGCTGGTGGCGCGCCGCTCATGCCCCATGCGCCGCAGCACACGGATCAGACGGCGCCAAGGTTGCATGCGGAAGTGGCTGTCCAGGTGGGCCGGCCGTTGCCGCTCGAGCCAGTCGACCCGGAACACGGTATCCAGCGGCGCGTCGTCACCGAGCCGGCCGTACGCAAACCCGTCCAGCGCGAGCTGCTCGCCCCACGTCGTCTCGTCGTCGATCAGGGTGCCCACGCGCGTTCGCACGAACGATGCCCCCTGGAGCGGCGATTGCAGGCCGCACAGGATCAGCGAGCCTTCGATGCGCGCTCGGTCGAGGACCAGCCCTGCGCGGTCGCTGCGCGATGCATCGCCCAGGCGGTCGAAACTCGCACCGGAGGCATCGAGATCGCCCGCGACGCTGGCTTGGCGCAGGCTGACACAGCCTGCCGCGCCGAAGAATCCGCCGTCGAAGTGCACCGAACCGCCGACCGCGATGCGGTCGAGCATCAGTGCCGTGCCACGGCTGTCGTCGGACAGGTGGTTTCCAGTGAAATTGCCGCTGGCGCGGAAGTTGCCGTGGATGCGCGCCGCCCTGAATCGCACTTCGCCGATCGCCTGGAGACCGTCCGCGAGCGTCACGTCGCCGCCAACCTCGATCGCATCAGCTGCGATGGCGCGGCGCGACGGCGACGTGTCGCCGTCACCGCAGAGGTCGACCCTTTTGCAGTCGAAGTCGCCGCCGATGCGCGCGCGGCTGAGCCGAAGGTCGTTGTCGATGCTCGATCCGGCGTGAAGCATCAGATCGCCCGCGATCGAGCAGCCTTCGGCCATCAGGTCCGACAGGTGGCAGCCGGCGAAGGTCACGGCCCCCGCCACCTGCGCGCCATCGAGCAGCACCGGCGAGTCGAAGGTGCAGCGATAGAACCACAGGCTGCCGGGAACTCTGGCATGACCCAGGTCGACGCGGCCTTCGATGAATGCACCGACGAGTTCCAGACGCCGCCCCTTCATGGGCAGCCCGCCTCCCAGCGCAAAGGCCAGGAACGAACCCCGCACGCTCGCCCCTGAAAGCGGCTTGTCGGGCCGGCGCAGGCGCACCTTGGCAATCTCGCCGGACGCCAGGGCATGCACGATGAGGAGTTCGGCTCGCCGCAACGGTTCGAACTCGGCCAGTGCGGCGAGGTCGGATGGGGGTTGGGGCATGGTGTCGGATCGCTCGGGTGTGCCTCGTCGTCACGGACGGCTGTGTCAGATTCTGACGAGGGCGCACGCTGCTGCGGTGCCACGCAGCCCCCGCGGTCGCGGGAAACGGAGCCCTTTGACAACGCGCACCCCCGCAAGGCGGGGTGCTGTTGCGGCGTTGTGGCGGGTACGCCGTCAGCGCCGGCAGCGCAAATCGTCGAACTTGAGGCCTTCGTCGGCGATGTACGGAGGCAGCGCCTGCCCGAGAATCCGTGCTGCGCAGGCGGCGCCCATCGCCGGAGCGGTCTGGATGCCGTAGCCGCCTTGGCCACAGCACCAGAAGAAGCCGGGCGCGGCATCGTCGAACCCGCCGACCAGCGCGCCGTCGCGCACGAAGCTGCGCAGCCCGGCCCAGGTGCGCAGCGGCCGGCGGATCGTCATCAGGGTGGCTTCCTGGATCCGAGCGATGCCGATTGCGATGTCGAGTTCCTCGGCCACGACGTCGTGCGGCGCCACCGGGTCGGCGTTGGCAGGCGAACCAAGCAGCACACCGGCATCGGGCTTGAAGTAGAAGTCCTCCTCGACGCCCGCCACGCAGGGCCATGTCCGCACATCGGTGCCAGACGGTGGCGCGAAGGTGAACGCGCTGCGGCGCCGCGGCTCGATCCCGATCGCACGCACGCCCGCGAGCGCCGCCACCTCGTCGACCCAGGCGCCCGCGGCGTCGACGACCACAGGGGCGCGCGCGTCGGGCCCGTTTGCAAAGGTGGCTCGCCAGGCGCCGCCGTCGCGCTCGATCGCGGTGACGGGTGCGTCGCTGCGAAGTGCCGACCCCTGTTCGCGCAGCAGGCGCAGGAACTGCTGATGCACCGCGTGCACGTCGATGTCGCTGGCGCCGCCGTCGAGCAGCGCGTGCGCGGCCGCCTCGGGGCGCAGTAGCGGCACGTGTTGCAACGCCTCGCCACTCGACAACCGCTGCACGGCCGCGCCGTCCCGAGTCAACTCATCGTGCAGGGCGTCGATGGCCTCGCGTTGTTCAGCGCGGCCGATGTAGAGGGCGCCTCGCGGCGCCAGGACGCCAGGCATGGCCTCGAACCAGCGGCGGCTCGCCCGCGTGAGCGCGCGCACCTGTGGCGGGCCGTAGCTCTCCATGAACATCGCTGCCGAACGGCCGGTGGTGTGATACCCCGGTTGCGACTCGCGCTCGAGCAGCGCCACCCGGCCGTGGGGCGCCAGAAATGCCCCGACCGACGCACCGGCGATACCGGCACCGACAACGATGAAGTCGAATTCACGCTCGCCCACCACGCGATGGTAGGCGCGGCGGGCGTGTTGGTGGTGCACCCCTCAGCGGGCCGTGTCAGCCGCGCACGTGGCCGATCCACGCCGCCGCGTCGCGATGGCCTTGACCGGCGGCTTGGCCGCGACGGCCCAGCCGGGTCTGGGCGCCACCGAGCCATCATGGTCGAGCGCCCAGCCCTCGGTGGCCGTGTCCTGCGGCAGCCACTGCCAGCCGCGGCCGCCGAGTCGGCGCCGTGACGCATGGCGCACGAGACACTCGGTGTCGGCCCCCGTGAGCTGCAGGGCGAAGCGCTGCCAGCGGCGGTTGACTGCGGCATCGGCCCACAGGTCCTCGAGCGCGTGACGCAGTGCCTGTCCGCCGAGCTGCATGCCCAGCGCGAGGCGGCGCGCCTGCAGCGTCAGCACGAAGACCTGGAAATCGTGTCGCGCGATTGCGGGCACATGCGCCTGCAGCTCCCGCAGCCGCGGCACCGCCTGTTCGTGCGTGAAGGCCAACGTGACGATGGCTTGCAGTGCCTGGATCGCGTTGAGCAGGCGCAGCCGGTTCGGCGGCAGCACGAGCATGGGCAGGCAGGCCGCCTCGGCATGCGGCAGCGGTGTCGCAAAGCTCGCCAGCACCGCCAGGCGCGACCAGTGCACGGGCGCCAGTCCGTCGAGTGTGTCCAGGCCCGACGCTTCGAGCTGGCGCACGACTTCCATCGCGTCGCGCCAGCCGAGGTCGGCCTTGGCCTGGTTGGCGCGCGTGCTCATCACCGCCAGGTTGCCGGCAGCGTAGCCCGCCTGGTTGCAGACGCGGTCGACCGATGCGTCGCTGCCCGCGCCGCTGCCGTGCGTGAGCTCGACCCGTGTGATCGGGCACAGCGGCACGTCGATCTGGGCCAGGAAGTTGGGCGTGACCTGCACGCTCTCGAAAGCGCGGCCGCGACGCCAGGCCGACAGGCGCAGCTGCAGCCACTTGCGCACGTGCGGCGTGGGCTTGAGCGTGCGCGTGCCGAAGGTGGCCGAGCCGGCGCGCCAGCCCTGGTGCACCGGATGCGCGTCGGCAAGCGCCTCGGGCGGCGGGGTCAGGCGGTAGTGGGCATGGTCCCAGCCGATTTCGAAGGCCACCCGGTCGGCACCTTGGACGGGCAGGGCTGTGTGGACGGCGGGCAGGGTTTCGGCAAACAGGTCGGCGCTCGGGTGCATGGTCGGCTTTCGGGGGTTCGCCGGGACAGCCCCGGCGCGATCAGGATCGTCGCCCGCAAGCTCATGGGATGAGCCTACGGTGACAGGCCGGCTACCATGGTGGCTCACGCCATGAGCCACTTCAGGGGCCCCGGATGGACCGTACCGAACGCTTCTACAAGATCGAGTTGCTGATCCGCAATCGCGGCAGCGTGCCCTTTACCGCCCTGATGGACGAGCTGGGGGTCTCGCGCGCCACGCTCAAGCGCGACCTCGAGTACCTGCGCGAGCGGCTGGATGCGCCGATCGTCTACGACCGCCACAGCAACGGCTACCGCTTCACGGCCGACGCGCGCGATGCGCGGCAGGTCCGGCACGAGCTGCCGGGCCTGTGGTTCTCGGAGCGCGAGATCCATGCGCTGTTGACCATGCACCAGCTGATCGAGGGACTGGACGAAGGCGGGGTGCTGGCGCGCCACCTGCAGCCGCTGCTGGACAAGCTTCACAGCATGCTCGGCGCGAGCGATGCCGAATCGCGCGAGATGACGCGGCGCGTGAAGGTCCTTTCGGCGGCGCGTCGGCCGGTGGCGCCGCGGCACTTCGAAGTGATCGGCAGCGCGCTGACGCGACGCCAGCGGGTGCACCTGCACTACTGGGTGCGCAGCCGCCGCGAGATGACAGATCGCACCGTGAGCCCGCAGCGCCTCGTGCACTGGCGCAACACCTGGTACCTCGATGCCTGGTGCCACGCCACCGACGCACTGCGCCGCTTTGCGCTCGACGCGATCCGCGAAGCCGATCTGGTGGATCAGCGCGCCAAGGACGTGGCGGTCAAGACGATCGAGGCCGAGCTCGATGCGGGCTACGGTGCCTTCAGCGGCGCCAAGGTGCAGTGGGCCATCCTCGAGTTCACGCCCGAGGCCGCGCAATGGGTGCGCCACGAGCAATGGCATCCGCAGCAGGAAGCCAAGCTGCACTCAGACGGTTCACTGACCCTGCGCGTCCCGTATGCCGACGCGACCGAGCTCGCGATGGACATCCTGCGCCACGGCGAGCAGGTCAGGGTGGTGGCGCCGGCGGGGCTGGCGGCCGCGGTGAAGGCGACGCTCGCGCGGGCGGCGGCGCGGTACGTCTGAGCCGCCGAGCGGGTCGCGGCGAACGCCTGCGGCGGCTGTCCTATCCCGCGAGCGCGGTCAGCGCGTCGAGGAGTTCGGCCAGCACAACGGGCTTGGAGAGGTAGCGGTCGAACCCCGCCGCCAAGCCGCGCTGCACATCGTGCGGCATCGCGTCGGCCGACAGCGCGATGACCGGCACATCGCACAGTCGCGGGTCGCCGCGCAGCTGCCGCAGCACCTCGTAGCCGTTCATGCCGGGCATCTGGATGTCGAGCACGATGACATCCGGGCGCCGCTCGCGGGCGCGCTCCAGGCCGGCCGTGCCGTCTTCCGCAGTCCGAAGCCGGACGTCGCGGCGGATTGACACGAAAGCCTCGAACAACGCGGTGTTGGTGGGATCATCCTCGATGTACAGCACATCGAGGTGGCGGCCGGCGTCAGGAACGCTTCGCGCGCTCGGCGTCGTGGCCGGTGCACCTTGACCATCGGCGCCCGGCAGGTCGATCCAGAACGTGGAACCGACGCCGACCTGGCTTTGAACGCCAATCGACGCGCCCATCAGCGCGGCCAGGTGCCGCGACAGCGAGAGCCCGATGCCCGTGCCCTCGACGCGGGTGCCTTCGGCACCCAGGCGCTCGAAGGGCTGGAACAGGCGCTCGAGCTGGTGCGCGTCGATCCCCACGCCCGTGTCGCTGATGGCCAGGCGCCAAGCGCTGCCATGCGGTGCGCAACGAACAGTGATCGTGCCACCTTGGCGGTTGTACTTGGCGGCGTTGGACAGCAGATTGACAAGCACTTGGCGCAGGCGCAGCCGATCCGCGCGCACGCGCTGTTGCGGCATGCACTGCAGGTCCCACTCGAGGCGCAGGCCCCGCCCATCGATGATGGTCCGTACCAGCGCGACGGCCTCGTGCACGACAGCCTGCAATTCCAGCGCTTCGATATGGATCGCCATCTTGCCGACTTCGATACGTGCGAGGTCGAGCAGGTCCTCGATCATCGACACCAGGTGCTCGCCGGCGCGCCGGATTTCTCCCGCCCATTTGGCTTGTTTGGGTGTGGGATCCGACATCTCGAGGATCTGCGCAAAGCCGAGGATGGCGTTCATCGGCGTGCGCAGCTCGTGGCTCATGCGGGAGAGGAATTCGCTTTTGGCGCGGCTCGCGCCCTCGGCTTGCGCGACCGCAGCCTGCAGTTCGGACGTGCGCTCGCGCACGCGCTGCTCCAGACTCGCGGCCAACTCGCGCACCGCGCGCTCCGCCGCCTTCTGCTCGGTGATCTCCACCGCCGTCAAGGTGGCACCGGTGATGGCGCCCGCATCGAGAATCGGCGTGATTGCGGCGATGTAGGCATGCTCGATGCCGCTGGGGTCGGGGATCGAGTACTCCAGCCTCTGCGTCGCGGCTTCCGTCAATGCTCGCCGCGTCGAAGCCTCCACAGTCGGCTGCAGTGAGGCGGGAAACCAGTCGGTCAACAGCGAGCCTTCGACCTGCGCAGGCGTCAATCCGGGGTAGGTGCGGTTGACGAAAACGATGCGGCCGTTCATGTCGAGTTCACAGAGGTAGGCCGTGGTCTGCTGCGTCAGCATTCGCAGCCGCTGCTCCGAGCGCCGCAGCTCGACGTGGGCTTCGCGCAGCGAGCCCGACAGATCGTTGATCGATCTTTCCAGCGCATCGAGGATGTCGGGCCGCCAGCGACCTTGCGCGGGGCGCTCCAGGCGCAAGCGCTCTCCCTGGGGTGCCTTCGGGTCGATGCCGCGCACGAACGCCGCGACGTGCGTCAGATGCCGCGTGACGAGATACTGGAATACGAGCAGCATGAAGCCGGCGACGAGCAGCGTCTTTACGCCGTTGCCGACCAGCGTCACGAGAAGGCGGCTCCAAAGCCGCTCGAGCACGTTGTCGACGCTGCCCACGATCTGCACGATGCCGATCGTCAGTGGCTGTCCTCGGTGCAGGCGCACGAGCGGTACCTGGCGCGCTCGCTGTCGCGCGGATACCGCCTTGCCTGCCGACCAGCGGGTCTGGCCGTCGACCTGGATGCCGATGTACTCGATGTCGGGAAGGCGTAGCAGGCCGTCGATCTGGTCCTGGACCTTATCGTTGTCGGCGATCCAGACGCTGTCGGTCAGCGGAACACGGTAGCTCGTGCCGATGAATTCCAGCGATCGGTCGATCTGGGCGACGTCACGCCTGTAGTCGGCGTACAGTTCGATCGCGGTGATCAGGGCGCTCACCGCCGCGCTGAACAGCACCAAGGCGACGATCAGCTTCTTGGCGACCCCATTGCCATTGAAGAACGCATCATGCAGCAGTCC
>Ga0224510_10001601_pt1 | contig 14667 bp, 8 predicted proteins | sample SF_May12_sed_USG_FD_170161 | JGI IMG/M metagenome (GOLD analysis project Ga0224510, IMG submission 170161) | Sediment microbial communities from San Francisco Bay, California, United States - SF_May12_sed_USGS_4_1 | ecosystem: Environmental > Aquatic > Marine > Sediment | place: USA: California... | reverse complement strand
TTTTCAGCGTGCTGTTAACGGAAGGGGGCCAGGCTCCTCCGCCGACAAGTACGGGCCAGATGTTGTACATTAGCTTATGCAGGTGGCCTCCAGCGGCTACAATGTTCGGATCAGGTGAGTTATTATAGTCTACGTTGTTTACGAAGATATACTCCCGGCTCTGACTTTCAGCCGGCAGGCCTGACGTTGACGCTTCGGTCAAATTAAATTTACCATCGCGACCTTGATCTCTGAAGGAAACCATAAGCTGCCGGCCGTTTGTAACATCCCAAACTTCAAACGGCACATCCGCGAACCCCTGGTAGGTATAGTCGCCATCCGGAACACCACTTGAACTGCCTTCCGGCACCAGAAACCGGTGGGCTTTTTGGGTTTTACCAGGTCCGAACCTTATTTCCACGGCTATCTTACCTGCATCCTGACCGACGTTCACGCGTCCCTGCACGGCAGATGCCGAAAAATTTATTAAGGACATAAAATTGACAGTGGTTGATTCGTCTATGGAATAGTAAACGGTTTCAGAGGTTTCAGCTCCCAATGTCGAACGAAACAAATTCACACCGCCGAAGTAGACAATATGTTCATCAAAGGGGTCACAAAGAATTGTGTTGTCATAAAATCCCTGGCTATCAGGTTCCGTTGCTGAATTGCCTAAAAAATCTACGACATTATTGTTGAATAGTACCTTCACCAGCGACCAGGTAACGCCGGCATCGGATGAAACATAAAGATCTGATTCTACGCCAGAAAGTTCACCCTCCGCCGAAGCAAATAACCGGTCTGGGTTCACGGCTGAAACTGCCAATTCAACTCTGCCAGAGATTGACATACCGGCATTGGACAGACTCCACGTCAAACCGCCATCCACAGATTTCCACACGCCAACACCATTTTGGGCAGCATACTGAATTTCAAAATTTCCTGGAGTGGAAATGATCTGATCGAAGACTCCCGTAATCTCTTTAACTTTTGTCCAGGTGATTCCACCATTTGCAGAACGCATTATGGAAGATTTGGTGGCCTCACGATCCGAAGAGGGAGGGGCCGTAGTAGCCACAATCACATTGGCATTGTTGGGATCTACGATTAGCCTTGTGATGACTGCAAAATCAGGATTGCCTTGTGTTGCGATAATGGGTGTCCAGGTTTCCCCTTTGTCAACTGATTTGAATATACCATCGCCCATCGCGGAGTATGCTGATGAAATCAGCTCTCCTGTAGCCGCGTAGATAACGCTTCCAGTTGCATCGGCAGCGAATGCAGAAATTGGGAGTGCTGTCAGGTTTTCATTTCGCTCCTGCCACGATGTTCCGCCATCAACAGTTTTCCATATGCCTCCCGTTGCAGCCCCTGCTAACCAGGTGTTGTTATTCGTCTGGGGTATATTTAAAAGCGCTCGTGTCCTGCCAGGCACGTTACCGGGGCCGCGTTCCGTCCAGGCTATTACACCATTAGATTGAACACTCGCACGCCTTGCCTGGACACCGTTTCTGGCTAACGACAGTGCTTTACTTCGGTAGCCTACTTCGTAGCCAGGCCCATTTTCATTGTCTCGCGTGCGAATTTCCTGCTGAAAGCGAAAAAATTCCAGGGGGTTATCTGTTTCTTCTTCCCCTTCTTCCTCAGCGCTAAACGTTTCTGCAGTGCTTTCCCTGCTTTGGTATACCTTTCTTCGTTCAGTAGACACTGTTATCAGAATTATCACGCAAAACGAGAAGCAGAAAACCAATACCCAGCTGAATTTCATTCTTATTGGTTAGGTGACGGTTGAGATACATGGATGATTGACTTAAAAACAGATAGATCTTGATCTTGTTTTACCTTACCGGGCAAACTGAGTTTTTCCAACGTTTCATCATCAACCCATTTCACATAACCACGTAGATAACTCCCATCTTTTACTACTGCGGAATCTGCCAATCGTAATACCAAAAAGTGCATGTTGGTTTCGATGTTTTCCGGCGCTTGTTTTGGCGTAATCAGCGCATAACTTCCTGATGCGTTGTATTTCGTGACGAAGTTCTCACCTACCTGAGATTGAATTTGCTGTTTGATTGAACTGTGTGGTGCCTGCGCAAAATTGCTGGAACCACAGGTTGTCAATGTGAATGGGCCAAAGACGCTCAGCGTTATGATCAGCCTATATGAGATGCGCGCATAATATTTCGCTCTTCGTGGTGGGTACGGGTGAATGGGAGCTTTTGCTAATTGCATAGCAGTCTAATGGAAATCCATGTATGAGAGGATAAGATTTCTGGATTTAGGTCTTCTGCTTTTTCTTTTTTGCAGCAGGAAACAATACATTATTCAAAATTAAACGGTAACCCGGCGAGTTGGGGTGTTGATTAAGATCTGTCGGCTCTTCACCAACCTGGTGCTGATAATCTTCCGGATCGTGCCCGCCGTAGAATGTCCAAAATCCCTTACCCAATATTCCGTGAAGGTATTTCGCCTCCTTTATTTGTTTATTCTCACCCATCACCAGCACATCTGGCTTAATCAGGTTACTTTTGAAGCCTGTGGTCTGCCCAAAAAAACCATTGATAACACGGGTATGATTCTGGGTTAGCATGGTGGGAATAGGATCCCACTTGGCAGAGAATTCGAACAGGGTGAAGTAGTCGTTATCCTGCCGCAAGCCTCGCTCATTTGGCTGGTTGTCAATATCAGAAAACTCATAGCGCAGTGGGTTTCTTTCCAGTTTGAAATCGGTGAAGGCCAGTGTATTCTCAAAATTTAACTTTTGCTGCGCATTAGGATCTGGTGCATCACCATCATAATAACGGTCACATATATCGATTCCCTCTGCCGCGAGGGCAATGTCGTAGGTGTCAGTAGCCGAGCACATCGCGAACATAAATCCTCCTCCGGTTACAAACTCCTTGATCTTTTTTGCGACTGCCAGCTTGAGCTGCGATACTTTATGGAAACCATGCTCGCGCGCCATTTCTTCTGCTTCCCGCTGCTGTTCAATGTACCACGGCATATTATTGTATTGCGCAAAGAACTTTCCATATTGACCTGTAAAATCCTCATGGTGCAAATGCAGCCAGTCGTACTTGGGCAAAATACCATTCATTACTTCGTTATCGAAGATAATATCATATGGGATTTCTGCATAGGTAAGCACAAGTGTAACGGCATCATCCCACGGCAACTTTGATTTTGGGGAATAAACTGCTATCCGTGGGTATTTCTCCAGTTTCATGATATCATAGTTTGCCGCCGGGCTGGCAATTTCAGCTATGATCTGATTGGCCTGGGCTGAAGAAATTATTTCGAAGCTGACCCCACGCACAACCAATTCATTGTGTATAGCAGGTTGGTAGTCGCACATGAAGCTGCCGCCGCGATAATTCAATAGCCAGTCAACTTCCATATTGCTCCTGAGTATCCAGTATGCAATGCCATACGCTTTCAGGTGATTGGATTGCTGTTCATCCATCGGGATAAAAATGGAATTGCCAAAGGAAGCTGTCTGCCAGGCTAAAAAAAAGATCAAAAACACGTTACGCACCATACACTTCTCCGTTAATAGAATTATAAATTTACTTTCCGGAACCTACAATCGCGACATATTTAAAGGAATATTGCTTCAAATAGGACTATTCCGAATAATTTGCGGGTGATTTGTAACATTCCGGGGTGTTTGATCAACGTTTAACGCAAAGGTAATTGTTTCACGTGCATGAATCTACTTGAAAATATTAAGGAGGGGCTTCGATCAATCCAGGCGAATCTACTCCGATCTATCCTGACGGCGTTAATTGTAGCTATTGGTATCACCTCGTTGGTTGGCATTCTTACCGCAATTGACGGTATCGAGAGTTCGGTCAATGAAAGTCTTTCTTCTCTGGGGGTAAATACGTTTGATATCCGGTCAACATCGAACAGGGGCTCAAATCGTCAGGGTATTGCGGAAAAAACTTTTTCACAGTTAAAGATGAATGAAGCCTTCAGATTCATCGACCAATACAAGGTAACTTCCACGATTTCTCTTTCTGCACGGATTACACAAATCGCGGAAGTAAAGTATCTGTCAAACAAGACAAACCCGAATGTTTTTGTTTTGGGCGTGAATGATGAATACATGACAATCAAAGGGTTGGAAATAGAAAAAGGGCGTAATTTTTCAAGCCTGGAGATTCAATATGGGTCACAGGTGGCTGTTATCGGCTACAAGATTTACAGCACACTGTATAAAAACAATGAGGATCCGATTGGCACGGAAATAACATTTTCCGGTATCCAGTTTCGCGTTATTGGAGTGCTGAAGGAAAAGGGGCAGTTGGCAGACAGCAACTATGATAATATGGTGTTTGTTCCCATTATCAAGGGCAACCAGATGTCAAAAGGCCAGGGGCTCAGGTATGAAATTACCGTCGGCATTTCGGATCCATCGCAGATGGAGTATGCCATGGGTGAGGCCACCGGACTGATGCGTTCCATCAGGCGGGACCGGGTCGGGCAGCCCAATTCCTTTGAATTAGAAAAGAGTGAGACGCTGGCGCAGCAACTGGAAAGTATCACTTCCGGGTTACGGATGGGTGGATTTGGCATCGGCTTCATAACGCTGCTGGGCGCATCGATAGCGTTGATGAATATCATGCTGGTTTCTGTCACGGAGCGCACCCGCGAAATTGGTGTACGAAAGGCGCTTGGCGCGACGGCGCTTCGGATCAGGCAACAATTTGTAATTGAAGCCATTGTCGTTTGTTTGCTCGGTGGTATTGCCGGTGTTATTTTGGGTATTTTGATAGGGAACCTGCTTTCCAGGGCTATGGGAATCACGGTATTTGTTTTTCCGTGGACCTGGATGTTTGTGGGCATGGGGGTGTGTATATTTGTGGGGCTTGTTTCCGGATATTATCCGGCGCACAAAGCTTCAAAGCTTGATCCCATAGAATCTTTGCGTTTTGAATAACAGCTTCCACTTGAATTAATTATGCATGAAACTCTCGCAAACATTGTGGGAGTTTTTACTTTTGGATGCTTGAAGAATTGAAAGCAGGAGAGATGCCAGAGCGGTTGAACGGGGCGGTCTCGAAAACCGTTGTACAGGCAACTGTACCGAGGGTTCGAATCCCTCTCTCTCCGCATATATCAGTAAAATGACCTAAAAACGCATTCTTGTAACTACTTATGTTACTGCTTTTAGTGAATGGTGGACAAAATCCACGTTTATAAAAGGAATAAAAAAACCCTATGGCCAGTAAAAACCATAGGGTAAAAACTGTACTAACCCCCTATAAGACTGGACAAGAATCTGAAAACAGATTTATAACAGTTAAATTAGGGAACTATGTCAAGAGTAAAAAGATCATTCACACCAGAAGAGCGCTTAAGCCTTCTACAAGAAGCAGAGCATCGAAATGTGTAAATTGAGTAATAGGAAATAGATCTCTCGAATTACCGTAATTTTAATTTTTTCCCTAACTCGATATAACGAGGATCAGCCTGAAGCTTTTGTAATATTTCGGTGAAATAGTATCCTAGATTTGGATCGTGGTGATTATAATAATCCTCCAATAAACGAATGGATTCATCCACAAGACCAGCACGCTCATAAAAAACAATCGCCAAATGAATATTCATGCGCTCCATTTCCCGAGCAACTACTTCAATAGCTTTTGAATAGCCAGATTTAGTATAAACAGAATTTACTTTTTCATGAATGGTTGTGTCATTAACAAAAAATGTAAGAAGCGATTTTATCGATCTATCAAAATCACCATTTTTAAAAGCGTAATATTCATCAAGTACTGGCTTGGCAAAGACATCATCCCGGCTACTTGATATGGCATACGCCTTATCCACATCACCATGATGCATATATACAATCGCAACCAATCCAAGAATGTGCGGACTTAGCGGATCAAGTCTCAACGCTGTTTCCGCATGTGACAATGCTTCCTCCCACCGTCTCTGAAACATAAGCATGTGGGCATAGTGGGCGTGAGCAAATGAATGGTTCGGATTTAGTTCCAATGCCTTTAAGAAAGCTTTCTCACTCTCTTTCCAATCCCACCTTTGGAAAGCAAAACCTGCTTTGTGATATTGTGCTTCCGGATAATTAGGATCCAAATCGAGTGCTCTCTGATTGTACGAATAAATCTTTGGAATAGCCTCCACTCCGTCAGAAATGCTAAGTTGCAATCGAGAAGCCCACACGAAAGATATGCCAGCGTACGGTGGCGCAAATAGAGAGTCAAGCTCAATGGATCGATTGAAATAACTGAGCGCTTTATCTAGATTTTCAGGAGTAGGGTTATTCTCTGAGTACATTTTCCCATTCATAAATTCTTTATAGGCTTCTGAATTTATTTGCCGTAGCGCACTACTTGATTGTGAATTGTGTAACGTCATACCTATTTCATTTGCAACAGTACTAGCCACATCATCAAACAGATATAAAATATTCTTAAAGGGTCGATCAAATATTTTTGCCCAAAGATGAGTTTCTTTTGGGAATGCTTTGATCAACTGAATATTAATCCTGACGCTATCACCAACCGAAAGAACCGAAGCCTCAATAACTGCATCAACATTTAATTCATTAGCAATATCCTGAATATTTTTCTCTGACCGATTTTGATAACTTAGAGTTGATGTTTTTGAGATTACATCCAATGATTGAATCTGTGATAGAACTGTAATCAGATTATCATGCATTCCCAATAACAGATAATCCTGATCCTTGTTTCCCGTCAGGTTGTCAAATGGAAGAACAGCTAAAGACTTAATTTGACTACTTTGGTGTTGCTGTTGATCTGTTTCAGAAAAGTATTTACTGATTACAAAAATTAATCCGACTGAAAATACTATTGCAATAAATATCCAAACCGAATATCTCGACTTTTTCGGTACTCCATTTACAACTTTCTCAAACTGAATTTCAGAATCAAACGAGATGGAATAAAGTGCGACTGATTCTGAAACATTTTTAAGATCTCGTAACCCAATGGGTGTACTCCGAATACCATGTTTATTGATCAGGTTTCTTTGAACAATATCAGTTACTAAAATCTCATTTGAACCAGCTAGTGCCTGTACTCTACTCGCAACATTAACCCCATCACCATAAATTTCATTCCCTTCAACCACTACATCACCCAGGTGTATTCCAATCTTCAAGTTGAGTCCATCTACTTTTTTTGTTTCTGAAAGAATGGCACCGGCACAGTAGGAAGCATCAGAAATGGATTGAAAGCTGGCGAGCATGCCATCTCCCATTTCTTTAAGTAATTGGCCATTAAAACGAGTGATCCATTTTTTATGTAGGTCTCTGTTTTTTGTTATAAGCGATAAGGAGTACTGTTCATCCCTACCCATCATTGCAGTATATCCCACAATGTCGGTAAACATGATTACCTTCAACTCGTGCCGGGGAGTCATTAGCTAAATATAATTCTATTAATTTTTAATGTCAACTTATCAACTAGAATTAAGACTTGCTTAATCGTTACTATCGCAAACATTAATTACTAAGATCTTAATTTGACTTAATCATCAGATATTCACTCCTTTTCTCTGTTTACTTTTCTTTGCACCAAGGAACCAACTGGCGATTAATCCACTTAATGTTCCAAACATGGCAACACCAAAAATTATAAGTACACTGGCAACAATCCTTCCACCGGTTGTAACCGGATAAACATCGCCATATCCAATTGTAGTAACAGTACCAATCGCCCACCAAAGAGAATCCTCGGCTGTTTTTATGTTTCCATGAGGAACATCCTCCAATCGAAGAATAGTGATTGAACAAAATATCATAAGCAGTATGGTAATAATCGCCATACTTGAAACCGTGCTCTCCACCCGGTTCTTCTTAAAATGCTTTACCAGCACACGAAGTGAACGAAAAACCCGTAGTACACGAACCAGGCGAATAATGCTAAAAAGTCTTCCAGCCCTTAAAAATTCAAGCATGGGTATACTTGAGATCAGGTCGATCCAACCCCAACGCATAAACTCAAGTTTACTTTCTGCCTGATAAAATCGGATTGAAAAATCAATCAGAAATATGACACATATCAAATCATCGAATATTCCCAACACCCTCGATATCTCCGGATCAAGATCATAAAGTGGGTGATGTGGTGGTTGAAGGAAATGAAATATTTGGCGATGGAATTAATGTTGCCAGTCGTATTCAGGCACTTGCTGAACCCAATCAGATACTGGTAACTGATATAGTACATAGAAATCTTGTTAATAAAGAAGGCATTCAAAGTTTAGCAGTAGGAGAGAAGCATCTAAAAAACGTGATTGATGCAGTAACAGTTTATTCTGTTTCATTTAATGCTGATTTACAATTTGAAGAGCTTGGTAAGCTGACGCCTAAGAAGTCCAGATATCCTGCCTGGATATTTATTGGAATTTTATTTATCACGGCATTATTTTTTGTCATTAATAAATATTTCGCTGATTCGTCAAAGACAATACCTGATAGCCCCATCCGATCCATAGCGGTACTTCCATTTGATAACCTTACCGATAATGATGACCAGCAAAATCTGTTAGCGGGAATGCATGACAATCTGATCACCACATTATCACAAATCAAATCACTGGATGTTATTTCGCGAACTTCAACGCTTTCCTATAAAGGCAGCGGTAAAAAAAGTATGCAGGAAATGGCAACTGAATTGAATGTTGATGCCATTATTGAAGCTTCGGTTCTTTCAATAGGAGATAGTGTTAGAATCAACATTCAGTTAGTGAAAGCTTTTCCTAAAGAAAAACATTTATGGGCGAAAGTCTTCGATCGTCCTTTTGAGAATATCCTTTACCTGTTTGATGATGTTGCGAGTACAGTCGCCAATGAAATTGATCTGACATTGCATAGTTCTGAATCCAATAGTGCACTTAGGAAAATAAATTCAGACGCTTATAAAGCTTTTATGAATGGCAAAATTTATGTAGAAAACAACCCCACTCCAGAGAATGTACAAAAAGCACTTATTTATTTTAATCGAGCCATTGAGCTTGATTCATCGTTTGCACCTGCCTATGCTGGTGTTTCCTGGGTATGGATAACACTTTTTCAATTGAATCAGGCTAGTGGTGAGGAGGCAATTCCAAAAATCTATTCCTACAATCAAAAGGCACTTGAGTTGGATCCAAATTATCCGGAAGCTCAGTATCACAAAGCTATCAATGCTTTTCAAAGTGAATGGGATTGGGCAAAGAGTGAAAAAGCATTTCGAAAAGCATTGGAAGTAAATCCAAATCACTCATTTGCGCACGCACACTTCGCTCATATTCTTATGATTCAAAGAAGGTGGGAGGAAGCCTTAGCTCACGCTGAAATTGCTTCAAGACTTGATCCGTTGAGCCCACATATACAAGGTTTGGTTGGTATTGTATTTCTTCATCATGGTGACATTGATAAAGCTTATGAAATTTCGAGCCGCAATAATGAAATTTTTGGTAAGTTATTGATTGATGAAAATTACGCTTATCTGAAAGGTGATTTGGATCGCTCTCTGGAATTATTGCTGTTGCAATTGGGCCAAGATGTAGTGAAGCGTGATTCTGTTAGGAAAGTCTATCAGGAATCGGGTTATTCAGCTGCTATAGAAATTGTGGCGCATGAACAGGAAAAAAAAGGGGGACCGCAAGGTGTTGTACTTTATGAGCGTCTTAATAGGATCGATGACGCTATTCGGATATTGGAGCTTTTGTATAGACAACATAATCCAAACCTTCCCTACTTTTTTACTGGATTTTTAAAAAAGTTGGAGAAAGATGTACGGTATATTCAATTGGCAAAAGAATTAAAACTAAAGTATTAGCTTTTTTTGTATTGTATGCGATGTATGAATTCAGTAAGTGTTGATTCTAATCAATAACTTGATATTAAAAATTAATAGAATTATTTTTAGGTAATGACTTCCCGGCATGAGCTGAAAGTAATCATGTTTACCGACATTGTGGGTTATACGGCAATGAAGGGTAAGGATGAGCAGCACACGTTATCGCTCGTTGCAAAAAACAAGGATCAGCACAAAAAATGATTAGCCGTTAAGGGCCAACTTTTAAAAGAAATGGGTGATGGTGTTCTTGCCAGTTTTCAATCCATTTCAGATGCTTCATACTGTGCTGGTGCTTTACTATCAGATATAAAAAGAATAGATGGACTCAATCTAAAGATTGGGATTCATTTGGGTGATGTGGTAGTTGAAGGTCGTGAAATCTATGGCAATGGTGTAAATATTGCGAGCAGAATTCAGACCCTAGTCCGCGCGAGAAGGGCGTGTTTAAATCGATGCACAGGGGTAGCGAAGAAAATCCACCAGGGAAAATGTCGCTGTTGATACTTTAGTTGATTCCCTGTTCCGATGAAACGTATCCCCGATATCGTTTGGCTTATTTTAGTGTCTGCAAGTAGGCCACGATGTTCTTTATATTCGGCTCGGTATAATTCTCGAGCAAGGCCTGGTGTTTTGCGCGCCCTGCATTGACCTCGGTATCATTGCGGCGATCGAGTTTGAAAGACGCCGGGGTGCGGAAGCGCGCTGGAACGAGGACCTCTTCTCGCAGCGCATTGACGTCGTACCTGTTACCGATCCCCTCGAGGTCTCTGCGCCCGGAATGACACGAAACGCAGTGCTGTTCAAAGTAAATTCCGCCTGCCACAGGGTCGCCGGCTGATGCGGGCTCCTTCGTCAGGTCTTCATAGCGTGCTTGAGCCCGTGCGTAGTGGATATAAGCTGCGATCGACTGAATCTCTCGCTCACTGAGGTCCGAGAACTGAGGCATCGGTGACGATTTGGGTGTTTGGGGAATCCCATTGCGGAGGACCGGTTCGATGACGTTCGCATTCACATCGGCGGCCACAATGGGCGACGTCCGCAGGTCGGCTGCTTCGCCAACGGGGGCAAGGTTGATACCATGACAGTAAGCGCAGCCATAAAGCACATAGGTCTCCTTGTTTAGCTGCATCAACGGATCAGGCAGGGGGTCTCCGATGAAGGCATAGTCGTAATCGGCCCTGGATTGGGCCGAAACAGAATCAACAGTAAGCAACACAACACCAGTGAGCAGGCACAGTGTAAAAAGGGATTGTATATTCATCTTCTTCACCTCAATTATGTGGTGTTGTTATGCGAGCGCCCGCTTGCAGTAATCGAACATCAACTGGGTCTCCTCGACGCCCGTGCGCAGTGTCCCGTGCTCGAACTCGAGCATCACGACAATAGGCCACTTGTTGTCTCTGACCATCCGCAGGATCTCAATTATCGGGGCATCACCTTGGCCAAACGGCGCGCTGCGACCCTGATTCTTCCGCCTATCGCCGAGGTGGATGTTGCGCACACGTGCGTGGTGCTTCTCCAGGAAAGCGAGGCAGTCGCCATTGGCTGCCGTAAAGTGGCGCGTGTCGAATGTCGCCATGATATCGGGCGAGAACGAAAATGCTTTGATAAAACTCTCCTCCGTGTTTAGCGCATCCGGGTCAGAGAGATTGGAGTGATTGTGGACGCCCATAAACATACCGTATTTACCAGGGAAAGAAGCTAGGCGCTGCGTTGCTTTCAGGCCCTGAGACCCTATGCACCCGCTCGCGCCAAGAATCTTCGCGGCAGTAAAGGTAGCTTCTATCTCCGCGTCGGTATAGTCGATGCCCACGTTCTGATAAGAAGCATCCATATTAACGTAATAGGTGAAGATCGAAATCCCGGCGTCGTCGAACTCTTTCCGAATCGACTGATAGTACGTTGCCGGCGCAGTCACACGCCATTCGCGTAACTTTTCACGCGCCTCGACGGCAGTGACACCGGGCCCATTGAATTTGGGCTCACACCATGTGGCGTGTAGCTCCACCATGTCGAATCCGTTCTGGACGATCCGCCGAATAAGCTCGGGTCGGTTCTCATGATTCATCACAAGATCATGATAGCAAAATGGCTGAACGCCAAACTGAACACCGTGTATCAGCGATCGATTCGCTGCCGGTGCTTGCCCCCTGGAGCACGATCCGAGTCCGGAGAGACTCACCAGACCGGATGCCCCCGCGAGCGCTAACTTTGCGAAATCCCGTCTTGTCAGATTCAAGATAGTTCTCTCCATCTTCTGTTGTTGGCAGGTCTACCCTGGTTGAACACGCTGGATAGCCAATTCCTTATTTCCATACAATGATTTCATTTATAAGGTAAATCAAATCCTTAGCACGATGATATTATACAATAATCCGCAATAATTCAAGTCATTTGCACACTGATATGGGGTGATTTCTTCAAAATTCAACATTCGAACTTCTTAAGACCGCTCAAGCATGAAGTATTGCCTTTAAATCATTTTAGTTTTAGCGGAAAAAATTAAGTCGTAGATTTACCGAAAATAAATACATGGAATCCTATTGGAGTTGGGCAAGTATGATCTCATAACAATGAAGTAAAAGACATGAAGATAACCATTTGGCCAGCCGGCATACTCGCAATAATATTCTTTATTAGCACATCGTGCAAACAAAATGCTCCGCATGAAGATGCGGCCGAACCAGCATTTGTCGCGCATCCGGTGGCCGTGCCCAAGCAGGATGTTATGACGCTTGAAATAGGAAAGGCTGCACCCGACTTCCGGCTCCCTGATGTCAACGGAAAATTTGTTTCCCTGAGCGACTTCGATGAGGCAAAGGTGCTGGTGATTATTTTTCACTGTAACCATTGCCCTACTGCCCAGGCCTATGAAGACAGGATGATCGACTTCACCAATGAATACAAAGAAAAAGGTGTTGACCTGGTTGCCATCATGCCCAACAGCGCAATGGGGCTTCTGCCTGAAGAGTGCGGGTATACCGATCTGAACGATTCTTTTGAGGAAATGAAAATCCGCTATGAGTACAAAAAGTACAATTTTCCATATCTCTATGACGGCGACAACCAGTCCATCGCTATTGCCTATGGGCCAGTGGCTACACCCCACGCATTTGTATTCGACAAGGAAAGGAAACTTCAGTATAGCGGGAGAATTGACGGTGTGGAAAAACCTGGGGGCGCCAATGCAGAGGATTTACGTGCGGCAGTGGATGCGCTGTTGGCCGGCAAACCTGTTGAAACGCCGGTGAACAAAGTTTTCGGATGCACTACCAAGTGGGCCTGGAAGAGTGAATACGGAAAAAAGGTTGAAGAAAAATGGAATGCCCAGCCCTCCACAATTTCCAGACTTGATGAAGACGGCATCATGGCCCTGGTGAAGAACCCAACTGAAAAGCTCAGGCTAATCAATATTTGGGCAACATGGTGTGCGCCCTGCGTCATGGAATATCCTGAACTGGTAGCACTACAACGCTGGTATGGCCATCGGAATTTTGAGTTTGTTTCGCTTTCGGCGGATAATCCGGAACACCAGGACCGTGCATTGGCATTTCTTGAAAAGACACATTCGCCGGTACAGAATTTCATTTATGCAGGCACCGATAAATATAAATTGATTGAAGCGGTTGACCCGAAATGGGATGGCGCATTGCCCTATACATTATTGGTTGAGCCTGGTGGCAAAGTTGTCTACAGTAGCCAGGGGCCAGTGGATTTGCTGGAGCTTAAGCGGGCTATAGTGGAACATCCATTGATGGGGCGGTATTATTAACTGATTTTTTTGCGTTTTCATTCCTCGGCATCGAAGCCCCTTCTGGGCAATTTTGTCTTATACCTGATTGCAACATCATGCCACCTTTATCGAAGGAAGATCTTTTGATAGCTCCTTTCCAAGGTTTTCAAGGGTTTTGCCTTTGGTTTCAGGAAAGAATTTCCAAACCACAATCGCCTGCAATGCCATCATGATTGAAAAAAAGGCAAATGCATGTCCGCTTCCCATCGCAAATTCTCCTGCAACTACCGGGAATAGGAATGTGATAACTGCTGCAAAAAACCAATGGGTGAAGCTACCCAACGACTGACCCTGGCCCCTGACGCTATTTGGAAACACTTCTGATATCAATACCCAGATTACAGCTCCGGTGGAGAAAGCAAAGAATAAAATGTAGCCTACGAGGAAAAACAGCAGATCGTAGCCTTCAAAACTTTGCAGGTAAAAAGCTCTGGCAACAAGTCCTAAACAAATAGCCATCCCGATAGATCCAACGATGAGAAGTTTTTTTCGCCCTACCTTATCAATAATTAGAAGTCCGAGAACAGTAAAAAGGCCGTTTGTTGCGCCAATAAATACGGGTTGAAACATTGAGTCGCCGGAAGAAAGACCAGAAAGTTCGAATATGCGAGGTGCATAATACAATATCGCATTAATACCGGAGAACTGGTTGAACATGGCGACAAGGAAAGCAATGGATATGGACTTACCGTAACGGCCAGAAAACAGATTTTCCTTTTTCAGCAACATGCTTGCTTGTATGTCGATGATCTCTGCGTTAATATCCTGCGTCTCAATTTTTTCCAGTATACCTTTTGCTTCTGCTATTTTTCCCTTTTTGATTAAGAAACGAGGACTTTCGGGAACTGCAAATAGCAAGAAGAAATAAGCAATGGCTGGAATACCCTCAACCCCCAGCATCCAACGCCAGGCATTTGTGCCACCGTCACTCAGGAAATAGTTCGAAATATATGCCATCAATATTCCAAAAATCACATTGAATTGGAAGAGGGCCGTCATCCTTCCCCTTACGTTAGCGGGGGAAATTTCGGATATATACATTGGTGCTACTAC
>Ga0224510_10001600_pt1 | contig 14676 bp, 12 predicted proteins | sample SF_May12_sed_USG_FD_170161 | JGI IMG/M metagenome (GOLD analysis project Ga0224510, IMG submission 170161) | Sediment microbial communities from San Francisco Bay, California, United States - SF_May12_sed_USGS_4_1 | ecosystem: Environmental > Aquatic > Marine > Sediment | place: USA: California... | reverse complement strand
ACATCGTCGAAACGCCGGACAACTAGTTTCACGCACTCCTGCCTTTTGTGTTTCCTGTGTTCTTCACACCAGTCGGTTTGGTCGATTGCACGGTCCTGCGAAAAAATCCTGTTTCGATGATTTTTCCGCCGCGTTATTTTATCCTCACCGTGATGAAGCCCACCAACACCCAAGAACGATTTGGGAATGCGATCACGAACTCCATTTCGGTGGCGGGGTTGACCTTAGTGTGGACCATCATCTGGGCGAATCTCCCATCGAAAGAAGCGCTCTTTTCGGCGCCATCGGCTTCATCGATCACTGACGCGCCGCGTGTTCTTGAGCTCGATCTCACGATTCCAGGTGTGACCAGGCAACCGACTGACAGTCTAGCAGGAGCGAGAGAAGCGGAATCGGTGGCCACTCTCGGTGGCGTATCCGCTCCGCGCGACAGCCGTGCCAGGCAAATCGAGGAAATGAAGTGTGAGGCCGAGGTCCAGCAGTACTGTCCCGATTCGCTTTCAGGAGAAGACAGGCGACGTTGTGTGGTGCAGCGCATAAAACGATTGGATCCTCCCTGCCAACAGATCGTACGGCAACGGCTGGTGCGTTGGACGGAAGCTGAAGGGTATAGGCTCGCCTGCGCCGACGATGTGAAGCGAGTCTGTCTAACCGTGCAGCCGGGTGAGGGCCGCATCCTGCAATGTTTGCAGGTGCATGAGCAGGAGCTTTCAGAGGGCTGCTACCAAAGCTTGCCCAAAGGCCGCCTCCACTTACGAAACTGACGATTCACACGCCAGGCACAATCCTCTCATCGCTTTGCTTGCATCGCTTTCAACTGCCAACCTGGGGCGATTCAGAGATAATGATGGGGAGGAGTCGCTCGAGCTGAAAACTCGCGAAGAGTCGAGAGAAGGAGTACTCCGTATTTACGCAGCCAACTCTTCAAGACAGGAGCGGAGTTCCATGGCGAACTCTCCGGCGCGGCGATAGCGATGGACCGGGTCTTTCTGCAACGCTCGATCCAGGACTTTCTTTACGATGGGAGAAAGATCTGGCCTGATGGCTTTCACACTGGGATGCGGCGTGTGAGCGATGGCAAACAGCAATGCTGAGACGTTGTCCGCAATAAAGGGAGGACGACCGGTCAGGAGCTCGAACATGACGACGCCGAGCGAGAAAATATCTGAGCGCCCATCCACCTTTTTCCCTGAGATCTGCTCGGGGGACATATACGTGGGAGTTCCCAGCACAATATTCGTCTGAGTTTTCGACGATGTCGCCATCTTGGCGATGCCGAAGTCCATGATCTTGACGACCTCATCGGTGGTCAGCATGATGTTCGCCGGTTTGATATCGCGATGCACAACGCCCTGCTGATGGGCATAGTCCATCGCGTCAGCGACGGTCGCCAGTATCGGAATCATTTTCGTGAGCGGCAGGAGATTGGGTTTCCGCGACCACTGCTTGAGCGTGGTGCCCTGCAGCATTTCCATGGCAATGTAACCGAGGTCGTCTTCTTCCCCGGCGTCGAAGATCGTGACAATATTGGGGTGAGACAATCGCCCGGTGGATTCGGCTTCCTGAAAAAACCGAGCTTTCACTTCCTGCAGTTTATCGTGGTCGTCGATCTCGTCGAGCCGCATGGTTTTGATCGCCACAAATCGCTGGATCGTCGGATCTTTCCCCAGATACACCACCCCCATTGAGCCTCGCCCTAATTCCTTGAACACCTTATACCGACCGAGCGTACTGGGTGGACCGTTCTGTGTGGTGAGGATGGGCGTCGCGGCCTCGGACTCGCTCCGCTCTTGTTCCGAGTCGATATCGGCAGTGCCTTCGGCGGACACTCCCGGTTCTTGGTGTCGAGTCGATTGCACAGGTTTTACAAAAAAACGGCGAAGAGCCTCGAGATGCAGAAGCCAGGCAGCGGTGATCCAAATCCCACTCAGCGTCAATGCTGCGGTATACGCTAGGGCGTAGCGTGTGGGGCCTACAGGGGCGAGAAGCGCAAGCCCGGTAACCCGGATGGTCTTATCTGTCACGATCACCATGAACAGAGTGGTGACCGGAAGGACCAGTTGTCGCAGAAACGAGAAACCTCGTCCGTTATCCGGCATCTGGAAAAATGCGCGGAGCGAAAGCATGCAGAGTGCGACCAGCCCTATTCCTTCGGCAATGAAGCGAATGGTTTGAGAACTTGTCAAGCCGAACAGCGAGAGAGGAAGCGACTCCGCCGCCGGCAGTTTGCTCAGTATGGGACCGGCCAAAAGTATGGCCAGTGTGACAAGCACATATTGAAGGGGCCAGCTCGACGCGTTAACCATGGGTGACGAGATCAAAAGATAGTCAGAGTCTAGCGGATACTGAAGGAGAGTCAATGGATTGGAAAATAATATGCAGAGGATATCGCGCTAGAGTCGTCCGGCGGCTTCCTTCATTTTGGGAAGCAGCGAAGTCGGAATGTGCAGCGTGCCCTTGCCGATACCGACTTCGATGTCAGGTTTCGTGAGGCCATGGAAATCGCTTCCGCCGGTGACCAGGAGGCCGAGTTGTTGAGCCAGGCTGAGGTATTCTCGAGTCTGTCGCGCGGCATGTGTACTATAGTAGACTTCTACCCCGTCAAGCCCATCGGCTTTGAGCTGTCGAACCAGATCAACCAGCGACTGCTCCGCGACTTTGACCCATGTCGGATGAGCCAGGACGGCAAGTCCTCGAGCTGCCTTGATCCAGCAAATGGCTTCGGCAGGGCTCGGGAGTTCTCGGGGAATGTAGGCCGGTCTACCCTCAGCAAGAAAGCGATCAAAGGCTTCTTTAGCAGAAGCGACGACGTGTTTGTCCATTAAGGCACGGGCAATGTGCGGTCTACCAACAGAATCGCTGCCGGCGAGTGCGCGGACTTCATCGTACGTAATGTCGATTCCGAGGGTCTGCAGACGTTCGATGATCTGTGGATTTCGGCGGTGACGCCCGTCCCGCAGAGTCTTCAGGCGAGCAAGCAGGTCAGGATCCTGCTGGTCAAGAAAGTACCCAAGAACGTGCAACTCAGAGTTGCCGGTAAACGAGCTGATTTCCACCCCAGGTATGATCTCGATCTCACACTGTTGTCCGGCCGTCATGGCCTCAGTGACACCCGTCATGATGTCGTGATCGGTGATCGCCAAGGCCGTTACCCCTGCGTGGCGTGCCATGTTCACCACTTCAGTGGGCGTGCAACTTCCGTCAGAGTGGGTGGTATGTAGATGAAGGTCCAGGCGACTCATGTCGATGGCTCTGGAGTAAAGGGTTTCTGCGCAACAAGTTGGGCGGTGTAGACGGATTCCGACTCACTCGTTCCCTCGTGAAGCCCTTCGTCATAATGGAGAATGTGGAGGCCGGATGTGAGGCGTAGGAGTTCACTATGTGTAAGGCAAAACTCTCGACGCTTTGGATGCTGTCGCTGGACGTGGTTATCGACGGTAAAGGTTTCGTAGAGCAACACCCCGCCGGGCTTCAGCGCGTCAATGAGAGAGGGGAAGAGGGGGCGGTGCAGGTAAAAGCAGACGACAACGGCATCGTACGCTTTATGCCCGAGATTCGGGTCCTGCGGTGGCGGCGGCTCCAGATCCAGCACTCGCGAACTGATGCCGGTAAGGTGTCGTATTCGGGCACTGGCCGAAAGTCGTGTGAGGGCCTGTTCATCGCGATCGACCGCATCGATCTGGTAGCCGAGCGAGGCGAGGAACAGTGCGTGACGTCCGCTGCCAGAGGCTACATCGAGGACTCTGCCTTTGGGAAGCCGTTGAAGTTGCTGGACGAGAAACCGGGCCGGTGGTGGATCTGCTCGGAGGATGTGCTGTGTGAGCCTTGTACGTTCAATACTGATTCCGACAGAACGGGTCACGTTGGAGATCGGAGGATGCAGCTTTCGGAGCCACAACTTGACATGATCGATCGAGAATTCAGCAAAGAGGGCTGTCAGGAGTCGTTCCGCCAGCGTTTCCAGCAGCTGTGACTCCTGAGCGGTCCCGATGTCGACGACTCGCTGCGCCACTTTTGCGTAGTCGATCGTGTGAACAAGATCGTCGGACAACCCTGCTGCTTCCAGTCGACAGTCCAATTCCAAATCGAGCGCGAGGGATTGTGGGCGAGCGCGTTCCTCAGGCGTTACGCCGCAGCGGCTGCGGAACTCCAATCGTTCGATGACGACATGTCCACCCATGTGTGCATTGTCGAAGATCGGAATTCAGACTGTCAAGCGAAGAGGAGCACGTTGCGGACAAGAGGCGCGCAGTCTATGACGGTTAGACGAAGTACCGGCTGGTATCGAATTTGTGCTCCGTGTTGTCGACCAACCGAAAGATGCTGTGACGGTACTCGCCGGTGTTGTCCTTCTCGGTCAAATCCAACTCGGGACCATTCTCGATGGGAGTTCCCTGCGCATCGGTGATGACCTTGACGACCGGCCGTTCGCTCTCGGTGATATCGGCAGCAGGCTTGAGTACGACGGCGAATGCATCGGAATCGAGGACGACCAGGCTTCCGATCGGAATGATTCCCACGCAATTGACGAACAGTTTGAGCAAGGTCGCGTCAAAACTTTTCCCAGATTTCGAAAGCATCATATTGAGTACTTTTGAGGGTGACATCGGTTCTCGGCGGTAGACACGGGACGATGTCATGGCATCATAACAATCGGCGATCGTCAGAATGCGCCCCGTCAGGGAGAGTTTCCACGGTGTCTTTAATTTGGGATAGCCGGAATAGTCCAAGTTCATGTGGTGTTCGAAGGATGCTGCAGCCATGCGGGTTGGAAGGTTGGTGATGCCGCGTAATTGTGTGAGGCTCAAGACTCCTTCCGTGGGGTGGTTACGCATCATCGTCCACTCGTCTTCCGTAAACTCACCCGGTTTATTCAAGACTTCCAGGGGAATGGTTGACTTTCCCATGTCGTGAAACAGCGCAGCTAAGCCGAGATCAGCGAGTTCGACTTTTGGATAGCCCGCTCTGTTTGCGAGCGCGATGGAGAGGAGCGAGACGTTGACGGAGTGGTTATGGGTGTATTGATCGTGACAGCGAAGCGTGGTGAGGCCCAGCATGATCGGCTCGTCTTGCATCATCAGGTCGACGATGTTTTGAATGGCACGTTTGGCCTGCTTAAAATTCAGCGCTTTACCATCGCGGGACGATTGAGTCAGATTGCCGACCGCATCGGCGGCTTTCCCATAGGCGGTTTTTGAGCGTGTTTTGTGCCGAGCTTTCGAATTTCTGTCTTCTGCAAGATCTTCTTTGAGGTTGAGCAGTCGAGGGTCCTTCAGTTCGATGCCGGTCACGGCCAGGTTACTCAATTCCTGTCGGAAGTCTTCAATCGATTTCGTGCCAGGATCGAGACTGACGAAGAGGTGGGCGAACTCTCGAAGGTCCTTGGAGGAAACCGATGAGGAAAACGTCAGGCCGCCGATCTTCCAATTCTTCAAGGCATCGAGGATGCTTGAGACGACCAGCATTTGTTGTGCCGTCACTTTCAGATGATTCTCGCCGAGAAAGAGGAAGTCTTCCTGTACCCACAAGGTGACCGGTTGGTCGTGTGCGAGGGTTTCGATGAGCGTCAACATCGTTTCGACGGGTTTGTCGAGCGCGGCGTTGACACGTCCATGGATCTTTGATGTCTTAATCAGCGTATTCAACTGTGTGATGAGTTGGAAGCCCAACATCACCAACTGTTGGTCGAGAATATCTCCGGCTTCTGATCCTTGGCCAATCTTCCGTGACAACGACTTTTCGTGTGTCAGAATCGGCTGGTTACGATCTTCGCTGGGCGGATTTTGCAGAGACTGTGACTGGCCTTCTTTCACGATCGTGTTTCCTACGGTGTGGAGCCGGTTGAGGGAAGACTACGTTGGAGCCGTTGCGCGTGCGCCAGTGCTGTGGCGCACGCTTGACGAACCGCGGCGTTTCCCTTGTTCGCTCCCAGTGAAATCGCGGCGATCGCGGCAGGAGTGGCGAGTTTTCCGAGCGCTTCCGCTCCCAGGACCGCCAGCTCTTCCTTTTTTTTTCGGTTCGTCCATGTCCATTCGGTCATCAGCCCTTGCCAATAGGGAATGGCTTCGTCTCCGCATGTGGCGCGGATAGCCTGAAAGATCGCTCGTCGCTCACTGATAGGGCGATCCATAAACTCTTCTGCCGATAGAAGCGGGGACCACTGGGAGAAGGGAACGGTGTACTGACCGGATATGAGTAGCTTCAGCGCAGCAAAGCGAACCCCATCGTCTTCATCGGTCGAAAGGGCGACGAGTTTGGTGCCATTGCCGGTGGGTCGGAAGAGGCCGAGGGCACGGGTGACTTCCCGCCGAACCTGCGCGTCAGGATACCGGGTCAGTCGTTCAATCGAATCGGCGAACTTGGGATTGTTCCACTTGATGAGGATCACAAGCAGATTACGAACATACCCAGGCCTACGATCCGATAACCCTCGTACCAAGGGGTCCGGGTGGTCCTTCGCAAGGACAACCAGGGCTTCCGATACTATGGCTTGGTGGACCGGAGACGTGACGTTCGCAAGGAGCGAACAAAGTGAGGGGACGGCATCCGCCTGCATCAGCAGTAAGACGGTCGAGAGTCCCTTCACATCGGCGTCGGGGTTTTGATTGAGATAGTCCTCGATCATCTTCACTCGTTCCGTGCGGCCGAGTCCGTTGAGGAGCGAGGCCAACTGTTGTTTGTGTTCATCGCCCAGATCCGGTCGCACGGTATCCGTTTCATGGAGGAGGCTTAAGACGTTCTCCAAGACCGTCCATTTGCCTCCGCGAAGAAGGGATTCCACGACGGTGCCCCACAGATTGAAGAGTTTCGTCAGCAACGCGGGAGATTTCTCTGAGGCGAGGATGGCGGTCAACATGTCCAGGATATACATGAGACTATCCTGTTTACGCTCTGCCTCGATTTCTTGCACGAGGACGGCCAGTTCTTCTTCCGTGACCTCATAGCCTGCAAGCCCGGACTGGAAACGGTTTTTGGCGTTTCCTGAACCACCGCCCTCAGCGTTGGTCTCTTCTTTGGCCCGCTTTTTCCGTTCTCGCTCTCGATCCAGCAACTCTCTGAGCGTTGAATCGGACGAACTCATGCTGCTGGCAAGGCTGTCGTTCCCTACCGACGACTTTGAGAGTTCTTCGGCCGTTGTGAGCGTGATCGTCGAGAGATTTCGAGCCCATAGGCGTGTGACGATATCATCGTCATCCTCATTCGAATCGACGTTGTTCCAGAGGGAGGCAAGGAAGAGCGACAGGTCTTCTTGTGTGAGTCCCTCGTGCAGGACAAGTTCTCGGATGCCGTCGGCGTACAGTTTGAAGGCGAAATTCTCGCTCCCTCCATCCTGTTCTGCCTGGTAGACGACAGCGTCCTTGCACAGCAATTCGGATCGTTGAACGAGGAACGCCAGTCGTGCATACGTGGTGAGATGAGTGGTCAATTCTTCGAATAGCTGCTGGGTAAATTTCAAGGCAACGGGATTTGCTGAGCCGTACGTCCGGTTCGATTTGGCCGTCTTGTCCAGGAGTTTTAAGACACGTTTGGCGGAGAGAATCTCCGGGTCTTCAGCTGTGCGCGTGGCGACTGCGGCGGCCATCATTTCTTGAGCCGTTTTGAGGTCCGTCGTCATACGTAAGACCTACCGGCAGATCGCAGATTCGTCAAGGAAATCACCGTTCTCTGCAGTAGTATTACTCCGAATACGTACGTGATCCAATGGCTTGTTTGCCACGAGTGGCATCGCTAGAATCGAGCCGCACTATGAGTAGAACTCCCCTCGTGATCTGTTTCGGCGACAGTCTGACGGCTGGGTTTCAGTCGCCGACCAAGGATAATCCGGTTGGACGGGAGACTCCCTATGGGCAGTTCTTACAGTCTTTTTTAGGCGGGGCAGGGCAGGTTCGCATCTCCGGGATCTGCGGTGAGTTGACGGGCGAGATGGTCATCCGATTCCGGCGCGATGTGCTCGATCATCAGCCAGGCTACGTGCCGATCCTTGGGGGGACCAACGATCTGGGGTGGAACGCGTCACTGTCCGAAATCATGCACAATCTGGCCACGATGTACGAACAGACCTTGGCGATGGGCAGTGTTCCGATTCCTGTGACGGTGCCTTCGATTCGAGTGGAAGATGCTTCAGGCAGCCAAGAAGGACAGGAATGGGTTGCTGAGCATCTTACCCGCCGAAGTCAGATGAATAAGCTCATCCGAGAGTATGCCAGCTCCAAATGCCTTGCCTTTGTCGATCTTTTTGCAGCCACTGCAGATCCGGGGAGTGGCCAACTGGCGGCGATCTATTCGAACGACGGGATTCATCTGACCACCGCCGGATATCGGCTGTTTGCCGAGCAGATCGCACATATCCTGAAGCCGCTGTTGGCGCAAGACATGCAACGATGAGTTCCATGCTCCAAGCCGTCACTGATCGAGAGTTTGACCGGGTGGTGGAGGTAAGCACTGTTCCGGTGTTGGTCGAATTCTGGAAGCCAGGCTGCGGCCATTGCCAGGCTTTAATGAAGGAGCTTGAGCAGTTGCAGCAAGAGTTGGGCGGGCGGGTACTCATCCTGGCAATGAACGTCGACGAAAATTTTCAGATTCCCGCCGAACTGGAAGTCTCCTCGCTTCCCGCACTGGCGTTGTATTGCAACGGGGAGTTCGTAAAATTTATCGGTGGGCTGGGAAAGAGGGATGAGATCGCGAAACAAATCCGAATTGCGTTGGGTCGATGATCGGTCTCCGTGCAGATCAGTCTACAGCACTCGCCAAGTGCGGCCGTCGTTTTGAATCAACCGATCGGCTTCCACCGGTCCCCATGTACCGGCTTGATACTCGGGGAGCCACCGTTGTCCCGACTTGTCCCAGGCTTCGAGAATCTGGGTGATCCAGGCCCAAGATGCTTCCACAGCATCGCGCCGCATGAAACGAGAGGCATCTCCAGCCATCACATCGAGTAGGAGGCGCTCGTAGGCCTCTGGAGACGGTCGTCCAAATACTTCTCCGTACTTGAAGTTCATTTCAACTGGATGAGTCTGCGCGCGAGTGCCGGGAACCCGTGAGACGATACGGAGTGAGAGTCCTTCTTCCGGTTGAATTTTCAAGGCTAAGACATTTGGGGCCTGAGGATTCTGTGCGTTGGCGTTAAAGAGGATCTGCGGGATTTCTTTGAATTGCACGGCGACTTCGCTCGCGCGCAGAGGCAACGCTTTCCCTGTCCGCAAGTAGAACGGGACTCCGGACCATCGCCAATTCTCCACGAAGCATTTTATAGCCACGTAGGTTTCAGTGGTGGAGTTTGGTGTGACGCCTTTTTCGCGTCGATAGCCGGGCACTGGTGTGCCATGGGCCGTTCCTTCTGTGTACTGTGCCCGCACGGTAAATTTGTCCACGTCCTTTTCCGTGATGGGCCGTAAGCAGCGGAGCACTTCCATCTTGGCGTTGCGTACGACATTCGGATCGAGCGAGTACGGTGGCTCCATCGCAACCAGACAGAGTAATTGTAGTAAATGGTTCTGGATCATGTCGCGAAGTGCGCCGGCTTCTTCATAGTAGCTTGCTCGCGTGCCGACGCCTTCCGCTTCGCTCACGGTGATTTGGACGTGATCCACGTATTTGTGGTTCCAAATTGGCTCGAAAATGCTGTTGGCGAAGCGCACGACCATGAGATTCTGAACAGTCTCTTTTCCGAGATAATGATCGATTCGGAAGATCTGAGACTCGTCAAAGACACGGCCGGTGACTTCATTGATGGCCTGTGCGGAGGCCAGATCGCGCCCAACCGGTTTTTCCACGATGATGCGTGTATAGGGCGAACGAGCTCCAGGCGTTCCTGCCAGTCCAGAACGGGACAATCCCTCACAGACATCAGTAAAGGAACTGGGGGGAATGCTGAGGTAGAAAATTCGGTTCCCGGGCAGTTGGAACCTACGCTCGAGTTCTTCGGCCCGTCCCTTCAGGCGCACATAGGTCTGCGCGTCGTCGTTTCCTCCTGCCAAGTAAAACAGGTGTTGGGAAAAGGCATTCCACGTATCTTCGATGAGAGCTTGTCGGGAATGTTTGACGACGCCATCGCGGACGCTGGCTCGGAACTCTTCATCGCTCATGGGGGTACGGCCCAGGCCGATCACGACATAGTTCGACGGGAGTAACCCGTCGAGGAGGAGATTATAGACTGCCGGGATCAAACGCCGACGAGCCAAGTCGCCTGAACCTCCGAAAATGACTAGGGTACAAGGCTCGACCGGCGGCAGTGGTTCCTGCGTGGGGTGGATATCGATTCGTTGACCATTCGTCTGAGCCATCAGGATCTCCTTAGCAGGATGTTGAAAAAGTCCGCCAGCTTTGTTCTCGCGTCGCTCAGAGGTTCAACATACGGGACGGAGTATGCCTCGCCTCTTCGCTCGCTGCTGCCTTGCTGCCAGGTCGAAGTGTTTTCAATAGCCTACTCAAGATGCCAGGCAGTTATCGTCGGACCGAGTGGCCGCCAAAGGCATTTCGCAGGGCTGCCAGCATCTTTTCAGCAAACGATTCGTCCTGCCGCGAGCGAAACCGCGTAAAGAGCGCTGTCGTGAGAGTGGGTACCGGCACGTCCTTCTCGATGGCATCGGCGATCATCCAGCGGCCTTCGCCAGAATCTTGCACGTACCCCTTCAGTTTTTCCAGCTTTTGATCGTCCTTGAGCGCGCCCGCGGCCAGTTCCAACAACCAGGACCGGACGACACTCCCGTGCATCCAGAGATCGGCCACGCGCGCCAAGTCCAGCTTGTACTCGCTCTTCGACATCAACTCAAATCCTTCGGCGTAGCCTTGCATCATGCTGTACTCAATGCCGTTGTGCACCATCTTCACATAGTGCCCGGCACCGGCCGCACCGACGTGAGCCCAGCCGTTTTCAGGTGCCAGGGTCTTGAACACCGGTTCAAGCCGTTTGACGGCTGCGTCTTCTCCGCCGACCATGAGACAATAGCCGACTTGCAGTCCCCAGATCCCTCCACTGGTTCCCGCGTCAACGTAGTGAATGCCTTTTTTCTTGAGCTCGGCAGCCCGCCGCACATCGTCGTGAAACCTGGTATTTCCACCGTCCACGATGGTGTCACCTGGTTGCAACAATGCGGCTACGGCCTGGATGGTTTCTTCGGTGGGGGCTCCGGAAGGCACCATTACCCAGACAGCACGCGGGGCACTGAGCTTACTGACAAGATCAGCAAGGGATGAGGAACCGATCGCGCCTTGGCCCTCGGCCTGTTTGATCAAGTCGCTCGAGCGGTCGTAGACTACGACGCGGTGTTGGTCGCGCCGAAGGCGCGTCACCATGTTCATCCCCATCTTGCCGAGTCCGATAAATCCCAGTTCCATAGAGCGCTCCTTGGTTTGTCGCCGGTCACAGCCAATGCGGCGTCCGTCGATCGATTTGCAGGCAGGTGCGGTTCCTCTCACGTTGTGCGCGAAACACGTTCCCAACGCGGAGGTAACCGGTTGAATGCACGGCTCTCGTCAGTCGATGCGAGCAGGATTCGGGACATCCTTAAAGAGGAGATCGGCAAATTGCCGGCCAAAGTTGAGCCGGTCAGTGAGGGTGGTGGCTGTGAGGAACTGTCCAGCGAGGTCCGCAAGGGCCGGTTCGCGTGAAAACATAAACCGATGAACATCTACTGGAGCGACCAACCAAAACCCTCTCAAACGAAAGAATGCGGAGATGCAATCCTCGTAAAACAGCGTCAATAGGTAGTGGGCTGTTCCTGGTTTCTCTACGAGATCCTGTGCTTTCCCCAACAGATGGTAACATTCGGCCTTCAGCCGAATCTGTTCATTGATCGATGTTGGCGGAGGACCTTGGCGAAAGCGGTGGTGGATCTTTTCAGTCAGCTTCACACAGATGCCGTCGTGATCGAAGAGAATCCTGCCTTTTCGCAGCAGGGAGGGGAGCCGAAGTGAGTACGCCAGGTCTTCCTCGACGGACTGGTATCCATGGTAGCGAATATCCGCGAGGCGATCGCCGACACGAAGGATTTCGTGACTATCGGCCTCTCCCTTGACGAGGGCAATCAAGTCGATATCGCTGTGGAGCGTGAGAGCCTTCCGAGCTCCCGACCCGATGAGGATGACGCCGACAAGGTCACCGCCCCGTCGGCCTTTGATATGCCGTAACGCGACTTCTACATTCGCTTCAAATCCATGGGGTGGCGGCAACTCGGGCTGCTCCGGCGGTTCCGGGACTTCGAGTAGCTCGGCGTTCAGTTCCTCACGAGTGGGAGTGCTGGTTGTGTGTTGTGTGTCCATGACGTGTTCTAATTCCATGATAATGAATCGTGCGTGCAAATCTTCTGAATCGACTGGTTATGGCTTGTTTGTCGTCCTCGCTGGTCTCCAACCTCGTGGAGCCGAAACAGGCGAATGACCTGGTCGCTTCGGCATTCTATGGATGGAGGAATATAGTGTCAACGTTTGAGGACGTTGGCAAAGACGTCCGCGGCTTCGTCGATCTGCTTGTCCGTGATATGCAGATGGGTGACCGCTCGATAGCTTTGTCCTCCAACGGCGTTAATAAGCACGCCGTGCTCTTTGAGCGCGGCTACGAGTTCGGCCGGAGAACGGTGTTCGTCGACGATGTCGAAGATGACGATATTCGTTTCGACGTGCTGCGGCGCAATCTGGATTGCGGAAATGTGTTGGAGTTGGCGAGCCAGTTTTTTCGCATGCTCATGGTCGGTCTTGAGTCGAGCGACATGCCGCTCTAGCGCATAGATACCGGCGGCGGCCAGGATGCCTGCTTGGCGCATCGCACCTCCATACATTCGGCGAAAGCGGCGTGCGCGATCCATGAGTCGCTGGTCATTGGAGATCAGCAGCGATCCAACGGGGGCGCCCAACCCCTTCGAGAGACAGAGGGAGACAGTTTCGAAGTGTTGGGCGTACACCGTCGGCGGCAGGGTGGTGGCGGCCACGGCATTGAAGAGCCGGGCTCCGTCGAGGTGCATGGGAATGCCATGTCTCACCGCGAGAGCTCGGATTTTTTCGATTGTGGAGAGCGGATAAATCGTGCCGCCTCCGGCATTGTGCGTGTTCTCGATGCAGATCAAGGCCGTTGTGATGCTGTGCGCGTCGTTCGGTCTGATGGCGGCTTCCACCTGCTCGACAGTCATGATTCCTCGCTCACCGGTCACCCAATGAAGTTGCACGCCGGCCAGTGCCCCAGCTGCGCCCTGTTCATAGCGAACGACATGACTCTTGCTCTCGACGATTATTTCCTGTCCCGGTTGAGTGTGTGACCGAATCGCCAGTTGATTGGCCATGGTGCCGGAGGGGACGAAGAGCGCGAACCGCTTGCCGAGCATGGCTGCCGCCATATCTTGGAGCCGATTGACAGTCGGGTCTTCTCCATACACGTCATCGCCGACCTCAGCGCGCGCCATGGCTTTCCGCATCTCGTCCGTCGGCTTGGTCACGGTGTCGCTACGAAGATCGATCATACTGTTCGGCCTCCCAAGAATTCCGTACGGTCCCGGTATTCTAACAGATCTGCCACTTGCAGGCGAAGGCACACCTGCTACACTGCGGGTCTATGGTTGGATTGAATCACACACGACTGACTGGGTGGGCGTACTCCCTCGGTGTGAAACGGGAAGAATTCGTCCCGTTGGTGTGGGCCTTCGTCTATTTTTTCTGTCTCTTGTGCGGATACTCGATTCTCCGTCCAGTGCGCGACGAAATGGCCATTGAAGGGGGATTGAAACATCTTCCCTGGATGATGACGGCGACATTCCTCACCATGCTCGCGGCCACGCCACTATTCGGATGGCTCTCGGCGCGATGCTCCCGCTACCGGCTGCTGCTGACCGTCTATGCGTTCTTTATTCTGAATCTGTTGGCCTTCTATATGCTGATGATGAGTCATCTGTATCCCGAGTGGGTGGCCCGCAGTTTTTTTGTCTGGCTGTCGGTGATGAATCTCTTCATTGTGTCGGTCTTCTGGAGTTTTATGGCCGATCTGTTTACACCGGAGCAGGGGGCACGGCTGTTTGGCGTCATTGCGGCCGGAGGGAGCAGCGGCGCGTTGGTGGGGCCGCTGATCACGACAGGCCTGACATTTATCGTTCCTGTTCCGGTGCTCATGCTGGCCTCGATGCTGTTTCTCACGCTGTGCCTTGGATGTGTCTATCGACTCGACCGATGGGGTCGCGAACAGTCTGCCCACCATCAGTCGCGACCAGGTGATCCCCTTCGCGGAAGTTTTCTCGCTGGTATTCGTCTGACGATGTCGTCACCCTATTTGCTTGGGATTTGCGGCTATCTGGCCTTTTTGACCATGACCGCGACGTTCCTCTACCTCGAACAGACGCGCCTGGTCTCGGAATATTTGGATCAGCCTGAAGCCAGGACACGCCTCTTCTCCTCGCTCGATTTTACGACTGGTCTGTTGACGTGGTTGACACAGATGTTCGTGACCAAACGCGTTATCAGCCGGTTTGGTCTGGTCGCGCCCTTACTGTTTCTTCCGGTGATCAGCCTGATAGGGTTTCTCGGTATCGCGCTGTGGCCGACTCTCGGGGTCTACGTCGTCTTTTCTGTGTGTAGATAGCAAGTTAAGTTGTCCGGTTTATGGAGCACGTGATCTGTCCGGTTCTTCTTGTCGCCGTGTTCAGTCGCCCGCTGAATTTATTTTGCGCACACACTGGCCCCAGGACCGACGATCGG
>Ga0224510_10001599_pt1 | contig 14689 bp, 16 predicted proteins | sample SF_May12_sed_USG_FD_170161 | JGI IMG/M metagenome (GOLD analysis project Ga0224510, IMG submission 170161) | Sediment microbial communities from San Francisco Bay, California, United States - SF_May12_sed_USGS_4_1 | ecosystem: Environmental > Aquatic > Marine > Sediment | place: USA: California... | reverse complement strand
TTCCGCGGTACCCCAGGATCGGGATGCCGAAGGCCCAGGACGGCAGCAGCGCGTCGAACAGTCCGCCCGCCCAGGCCCAGTCCGCGGGCGACCAGAAGATGTCCCCGGGCTGCGGGAAGAAGTCGTGCGAGTGCACGAAGCCGCTCAGGTTGCCGATGAGCAGGCGGTGGGCCTCGTAGGCACCCTTGGGCGCCCCTGTGGTGCCGCTGGTGTAGATGACGACCGCCGGGTCGTCCGCCGAGGTGTCCACGCGGGTGAAACGGCTGCCCGCCTTTTCCAGCAGCGCTTCCCAGGCGTGCACGCCCGCTTCGCGCGCGCCGCCCACGCCGATCACGTGGCGCAGCTCGGGCAGCCGGCCGCAGATCTGCCACAGGTTGGCGAGGGTCGTCGGCTCCACGATCGCCACGCTCGCCGCCGCGTGCTGCATGCGGTACTCCAGCGCGTCCGGTCCGAAGAGATGGCTGAGCGGCAGCGCCACCGCCCCCATCTGGAAAATCGCCATGTATGCGATGGCGGACTCCGGGCGTTGCGGCAGGAGCAGCGCGACGCGATCGCCGCGCTTCACCCCCAGGGCCGCCAGCGCGTTGGACAGCCGGTTCGCCTCGCGCTGGATGTCCCAGAAGGTGTAGGCCGCCGTCGCGCCGGACTCGTCCTCCCAGTACAGCGCGAAGCGCGAGCGGTCCGCGGCCCATTGCCCGCAGCAGGCCTGGGCGATGTTGTAGCGCGGCGGAACGTTCCAGCGGAACTTCGCGTACAGCTCGTCGTACCGGTCGGGCATCGCGGGCATTCTATACTTCGCCCATGACGACCCGGGCCCTCGTGTTCGATGCCTACGGCACGCTCTACGACGTGCATGCCGTGATCCGCCGCTGCGACGCGTTCTGGCCCGGCAAAGGCGCGGCGCTGTCGCAGCTTTGGCGCCAGAAGCAGCTCGAGTACACCTGGCAGCGCAGCCTCATGCGCCGCTACATCCCGTTCTCGCAGATCACGCGCGATGCGCTCGCCTATGCCTGCGAGGCGCTCAAGCTTGCCGTGGATGCGTCGCGAACCGAGGCGCTGATGCAGGAATACCAGCAACTCGCCGCTTACCCCGACGTGCCGGGCGCCCTGGAAAAGCTGAAGGTCAAGAAGGCGATCCTCACCAACGGCTCGCCCGACATGATCGAGCCGCTGGTGAAGCATTCGGGGCTGAAGTTCGACGCCGTGCTGAGCGTGGACGCCGTCAAGCAGTTCAAGCCCGTGCCCGAGGTCTACCAGCTCGCCGTCGACCGCCTGGGCGTGGCGAAGGAGCGCATCGGCTTCGTCTCCTCGAACTGCTGGGACGCGCTCGGCGCGAAGTCCTTCGGCTTCAACGTCTACTGGATCAACCGCACCGGCGCGCCGGTGGACCGGCTCGGTTTCCAGCCCGACGCGCGGCTCGGCTCGCTCGGAGACCTGCCTGAAGTTCTGCGCTAATTGCGGCGCCCCGGTCGCGCGCCGGGTGCCGCCCGGCGATTCGCTGCCGCGCTACGTCTGCGACGCGTGCGGCGAGATCCACTACCAGAACCCGAAGCTCGTGGTCGGCGCGCTCGCCGAGCACGAAGGGCGCGTGCTGCTCTGCCGCCGCGCCATCGAGCCGCGCTACGGCTACTGGACGCTGCCCGCGGGCTTCATGGAAAACGACGAGACCGCGGCCGAGGGCGCGCTGCGCGAGACGCTGGAGGAGGCCGGCGCGCGCATCGCGCTCGATGCGCCCTTCAGCATGATCTCGGTGCCTCGGGTCAACCAGGTGCACCTGTTCTACCGGGCGCGCATCCTGGATCTCGAGTTCAAGCCAGGCGAGGAGAGCCTGGAGGTGGCCCTGGTGGAGGAGGCCCGCATTCCCTGGAAGGACATCGCCTTTCGCACCGTCGGCCTGACGCTGCGGCACTGGTTCGCCGATCGGGCGCGGGGGACCTTCGGCTTTCACGCCGAGGACCTGCCGCTCCGCTAGAATCCGCAGCAAAAGGGGGAGGACCCATGAAAAGAACGCTGCTGCTTGCCTTGCTCGCCTTCGCGCCGCTCGCCGCGGCCGCGGACGCCAAGCTCGACCCCGCCAACACCGCCTGGATGATCACGGCCTCGGTTCTGGTGCTGTTCATGACGCTGCCCGGCCTCGCCCTGTTCTACGCCGGCCTGGTGCGCTCGAAAAACGTGCTCTCGGTGCTCATGCAGTGCTTCGCCATCGCCTGCACCGCGACGCTGGTCTGGGTGGTGGCGGGCTACAGCCTCGCTTTCGGCGACGGCGGCGCGGCCAACGCCTGGATCGGTGGGCTGGACAAGGCGTTCCTGCTCGGCGTGGACTCGAAGGCGCTCTCGGGCTCGATCCCGGAAACCGTGTTCGCGATGTTCCAGCTCACCTTTGCCATCATCACCCCGGCGCTGGTGGTCGGCGCCTATGCCGAGCGCGTGCGCTTCGGCGGCATGCTGCTGTTCAGCATGCTGTGGCTGATCTTCGTCTACGTGCCAATCGCGCACTGGGTGTGGGGCGGGGGCTGGCTGCAGCAGATGGGCGTGATGGATTTCGCCGGCGGCCTGGTGGTGCACCTGAACGCCGGCCTCGCGGCGCTGGTGTGCGCCCTGTTCCTCGGTGTGCGCAGGGGTTTTCCGGACACCGCCATGCCGCCGCACAACATGACCATGGCGGTCACGGGCGCGTGCCTGCTGTGGGTGGGCTGGTTCGGCTTCAACGCCGGCAGCGCGCTCGCCGCGGACGGCACGGCGGGCATGGCCATGCTGGTGACGCATATCGGCGCGGCGACCGGCTCGCTCGCCTGGCTGGCGTGCGAAACCTGGCGTTACGGCAAGCCCTCCGTGCTCGGCATCGTCACCGGGATGGTGGCGGGCCTGGGCACCATCACGCCGGCCTCGGGTTTCGTCGGGCCGCTGGGCGCGCTCGCCATCGGCGCGGCCGCCGGGGTCGTGTGCTTCACCGCCACCAGCACCATGAAGCGCTCGCTCGGCGTGGATGACTCGCTCGACGTGTTCCCGGTGCACGGCGTGGGCGGCATCCTGGGGACCCTCCTCACCGGGGTGTTCGTCGCCTCGGCATTCGGCGGCATCGGCCTGCCCGAAGGCCGGTCGATGGGCGGCCAGCTCGGCGTGCAGTTCGTCGGCGTGCTCGCCGTGGCGGCCTGGTGCGGCGTCGTCACCTGGATCCTGCTGAAGGTCACGGACGCGGTGGCGGGCCTGCGGGTGGGCAGCGACGAGGAGACCGAGGGCCTGGACACCGTGCTGCACAACGAGAAAGGCTACAACCTGTAGCGTTAGAATCCGGCGCATGGAGCGCCGCGAGTTCATCAGGTTCTGCGCCGCCTCGGCCGCGGCGGCGGGCACGCCCGCGGTATCGGCGGACGCGCGGCCGCACCTTTATCAGCGCGTCAAGCTGGTGGGCGAGGACGGCGCGCCGCTGCGCGCGCGCGACCTGCCGGCGAACCGCAACCTGATCTTCCACTACCCGTACGCGGCGACGCCCTGCTTCCTGCTCAACCTCGGCCGCCCGGTGCAGGCCGCGGCGCAGCTGAAGACGGTGGACGACAAGCCCTACGAATGGCGCGGCGGCGTGGGCGCCGGGCGCGCGATCGTCGCCTATTCGGCCATCTGCGCGCACAAGCTCACCTACCCCACGCGCGACATCAGCTTCATCAGCTTTCGCGCCGAGAAGACGATCGGCAACAAGTTCTCGCGCGTCATCCACTGCTGCTCCGAGCACAGCCAGTACGATCCGGCCGCGGGCGGCCGCGTGCTCGCCGGGCCCGCGCCGCAGCCGCTCGCCGCCATCCTGCTGGAGCACGACGAACGGACGGACACGCTCTACGCCGTGGGCACGCTCGGCGGCGAGATGTTCGAGGCGTTCTTCGAGAAATTCGCGTTCCGGCTGCAGCTGGAGAACGGCGGCGCCGCGCGCCGCGCCGTGAACGGCGTTTCGCCTGTCACCCCGCTGGAGCGCTACTGCAAGCAGCAGGTGAAGTGCTGAAATGGCTGGGCGCCGGCGAACCCTTCCCGCCGGTGCAAAGCGCGCTGCGGGATCCGGCCGGGCTGCTGTGCGCCGGGGGCGACCTGTCCGCGGCGCGCCTGCTCGACGCCTACCGCCAGGGCATCTTTCCGTGGTATTCGGGCGACGAGCCGATCCTGTGGTGGTCCCCCGATCCGCGCATGGTGCTGTACTGCGCCGAACTCAAGGTGAGCCGCTCGCTGGCGAAGAGCCAGCGCAACAAGGGCTACGAGGTGCGCATCGACACCGCGTTCCGCGAGGTGCTCGCGGGCTGCGCCGGGCCGCGCGCCGACGGCGGCGGCACCTGGCTGAGCGAGGACATGCGCATCGCCTATGCGCGGCTGCACCGCGCCGGCCACGCGCACTCGGTCGAGACCTGGCGCGACGGCGAGCTGGTGGGGGGGCTGTACGGCGTGGCGCTCGGGCGCATGTTCTACGGCGAATCGATGTTCTCGCGTGCCACCGACGCGTCCAAGGTGGCGCTGGTCGCCCTGGTGGCGGAATTGCGCCGGCGTGGCTTTCCGCTCATCGACTGCCAGGTGCGCACGCCGCTCCTCGCCGCGCTCGGCGCGCGCGAGATCCCGCGCCGGGCGTTTTTGCGCGAACTGGCGGCATTGGTACACTACGACGAGCCTCCTGGGAAATGGACGCGAACGACGGAGCCCGATGTCCCGGCTGAATGACCTGCCGCACGCGGTACTGCAGTTCTACGTCACCGCGCCGTATCCCTGCAGCTACCTGCCCGACCGCATGGCGCGCTCGCAGGTGGCGACGCCCTCGCACCTGATCACCACCGACCTGTACGGCGACCTGGTGAAGTCGGGCTTTCGCCGCAGCGGCATCTTCACCTACCGCCCGCACTGCGACAGCTGCCGCGCCTGCGTGCCGGTGCGCATCCCGGCGGCCGAGTTCGTCGCCAGCCGCTCGCAGCGCCGCGCCCTGAAAGAGCACGCCGCGCTCACCGCGCAGGTGCAGCCGCTGAAATTCCGCCTGGAGCACTATGCGCTCTACCTGCGCTACCAGGCGAAGCGCCATTCGGGCGGCGGCATGGACAACGACAGCCGCGACCAGTACTCGCACTTCCTGCTGCAGAGCCGCGTCGACACGCGCCTCGTGGAGTTTCGCGACCAGGGCCAGCTGGTCATGGTGTCGATCGTCGATTACCTGCCCGACGGCCTGTCCTCGGTCTACACCTTCTTCGATCCCGAGCGCCGCGGCGCCAGCTACGGCACCTACAACGTCCTCTGGCAGATCGAGGCCTGCCGCGCGCTCGGCCTGCCCTACCTCTACCTCGGCTACTGGATCCGCGAGAGCCCGAAGATGGCCTACAAGTCGCGCTTCATGCCGATCGAGGGATTCTCCGGCGGCGGCTGGCGGCGACTGAGCGAAGCGGATCTCGCGCGCATGCGTTTCTGAAATGCTCTATGCGCTGGCGCGGCCCCTGCTGTTCTGCCTCGACCCGGAGCGTGCCCACGCGCTGACGCTCGGGCTCGCCGACGCGCCGCTGCGGCTCGGGCTGCTGCGCGTCGCGCGCGCGCCGGGCGCGCCGGTCCAGGCCATGGGCCTCGAGTTCCCCAACGCGGTCGGCCTGGCCGCGGGCCTGGACAAGAACGCCGAGCACGTCGATGCGCTCGCGCGCCTGGGCTTCGGCTTCATCGAGGTGGGCACGGTGACGCCGCGCCCTCAGCCCGGCAACCCGCGCCCGCGCCTGTTCCGGCTGCAAAGTGCCCAGGCGCTCATCAACCGCATGGGGTTCAACAACGTCGGCGTGGACGCGTTTCTCGAGAACCTCAGGCGCGCGAGCTGGCGCGGCATCCTCGGCATCAACATCGGCAAGAACGCCGATACGCCGATGGAGCGCGCGGCGGACGATTACGCCACCTGCTTCGAGCGCGTGTACGCGCGCGCCGGCTACGTCACGGTCAACGTTTCCTCGCCCAACACGAAGAACCTGCGCGACCTGCAGGAGAACCGCCAGCTCGACGCACTGCTGGCGCGCATCGCCGGGCTGCGTGAGGGCCTGGCGCAGCGCCACGGCCGCCGCGTGCCGCTCGCGCTGAAGGTGGCCCCGGATCTGGCGCCCGCGCAGGTGCAGGCCATTGCCGACGCGGTGCGCCGGCACGGCGTGGATGCCGTCATCGCCACCAATACCTCGGTCTCGCGCGACGGCGTCGCCGGCCTGCGGCACGCGGACGAGGCCGGCGGGCTGTCCGGCGCACCGATCCGCGCCCGCGCCACGGCCACCCTCGCCGCGTTCGCGGCCGCGCTCAAGGGCGAGGCATCGCTGATTGGCGTGGGTGGCATCCTGCGCGGAGAGCACGCGGCCGGGAAGCTCGAAGCCGGCGCGTCGCTGGTGCAGCTGTACACGGGCCTCATCTACCGCGGCCCGGACCTGGTGGCGGAATGCATATCGGCCTGCCGAAAGAAATCAAGGACGGCGAGTACCGCGTCGCGCTGACGCCCGCGGGCGTCGAGGCGCTGGCGCGCGCCGGCCACACGGTGTCGGTCGAGCCGGGCGCGGGCGTCGAGTGCGGCTTCGCCGACCACGACTACGCGCAGGCCGGCGCGCGCCTGGCCGACCCGTGGGCGGCGACGATGCTCGTCAAGGTGAAGGAGCTGCAGCCCGCCGAGCGGGCGAAGCCCCGCGCCGAGCAGACGATCTTCTGCTTCCAGCACTTCGCCCCCGACGCGGCGCTGCTCGACGCCGCGCTCGCTTCCGGCGCGACCTTCATCGCCTTCGAGACGGTGGGCGAAGCCGGCGGCCGCCTGCCGATCCTCAAGCCCATGTCGAGGATCGCGGGACGCCTCGCCCTCCAGGTCGGCGCCTGGTGCCTGCAGAAGCACAACGGCGGCAGCGGCGTGCTGCTGCCGGGCGTCGAGGGCGTGGCCCCGGGCAAGGTCGTGATCCTCGGCGCCGGCAGCGTCGGCGCGAACGCGCTCGCCATCGCGCACGGCATCGGCGCGGCGGTCCGCGTGTACGCGCGCAGCGAGCAGCGTTTCGCCGCGCTGCAGGCGCGTTACCCGGGCGCCCGGTTCTCGATTTCGGCGCCGGAGGTGGCGGACGCCGACCTCGTGGTCGGCGCCGTGCTCGTCCCGGGCAGCCTGTCGCCCAAGCTCCTCACGCGCACGATGCTGCGCGCCATGCGGCCGGGCTCGGCGCTCGTCGACGTCGGCATCGACCAGGGCGGCATCGCCGAGACCTCGCGCCCGACCAAGCACAGCGCGCCGATCTTCGTCGAGGAAGGCGTGGTGCACTACTGCGTGCCGAACATGCCGGCGGCGTGCGCGCGCACCGCGAGCCTCGCGCTCGAGCACGCGCTGCTGCCCTACGCGCTCAAGCTCGCCGCGGGCGATATCGACGCCGACCTGCGGTCCGGCGTGCAGGTGCGGGCGGGCAAGGTCGTGCACGCGCAGCTCGCGCGCGACACCGGCCGATGAAGCGCGCCACCGTCGCCCTGATCGACGAAGCGCGCTGCATCGGCTGCGCGCGCTGCATCGACGCCTGCCCGGTGGATGCCATCGTCGGCGCGAGCGGCTTCATGCATACGGTCGTGGCGGAGCTGTGCATCGGCTGCGACCTGTGCCTGCCGCCCTGCCCCGTGGACTGCATCGACGTCGTGCCCGCGCCCGTCCCGTGGACGGCGGCCGACGCGCGCGCCGCAAAGCAGCGCGCCGCGGCGCGCAAGCGCCGTCTCGCGCGTCAGGCCCAGGTACCGCAGAGCGACGCAAGGCGGCGGCGCGCCGTCCTCGCGGCGGTGCTGGCGCGGCGCCGGTGACGCCCGCCAAGCGTCACGAGCTGTTCCGGCGGCTGCAGGCAGCCAATCCGGAGCCCAGAAGCGAGCTGCAGTACCGCACGCCCTTCGAGCTGCTGGTGGCCGTGGTGCTCTCGGCGCAGGCTACCGACAAGTCGGTGAACCTGGCCACGCCGCGGCTGTTCGCGGCCGCCCCCACCCCGCAAGCGATGGCGGCGCTCGGCGAGACACGCGTGGCGGAGCTGATCCGCACCATCGGCCTTTACCGCACCAAGGCGAAGAACGTGGTCGCGCTGTCAAAGCTGCTGGTCGAGCGCCACGGCGGCGAGGTGCCCCGGTCGCGCGAGGCGCTGCAGGCCCTGCCGGGCGTCGGACGCAAGACCGCGAACGTGGTCCTGAACGTGGCCTTCGGCGAGCCGACCATCGCCGTGGATACGCACATCTTTCGCGTCGCCAACCGCACGGGACTCGCGCCCGGAAAAGATCCCGACGAGGTCGAAACGAAGCTGCTCAGGGCGACGCCGCCCGAGTTCCTGCGCCACGCGCACCACTGGCTGATCCTGCACGGGCGTTATGTGTGCGTCGCGCGCGCGCCGCACTGCGCACGGTGCGCGCTGCGCGACCTGTGCGCCTTCAAGGGCAAGACCGGCTAGCGCTGGTAGTGCAGTCCCGACGGCTGGCTGGCGAACCATGCCGCCAGGTCTTCGATGTCCCGCGCGCTGAGCGCGGCGGCGAAGCCTTTCATGATGGCGTTGCTGCGCTTGCCCGACTTGTAGTCCTGCAGGGCCTTCACCAGGTAATCGTAGTGCTGCCCGGCGAGGATCGGGTTCTCGGGCGCCGTCGGTTGGGCGCCGGACGGGCCGTGGCAGGCGGCGCACACCTGCGACGCCTTCTGCTTGCCGGCCTCGGCATTGCCGCTCGCCTGCGCGATGCCGGCCAGCGCGAGGGCGACCGCGACGAACACGAGCCGGGTCATTTTGCGCCTCCGTAGTAGGCGGCGATCTCGGCGATGTCCGCGTCGCTCAGACTGGCGGCGATGCCGCGCATCGACGGGTGCCAGCGCTCGCCCGCGCGATAGGCCTTGAGCGCGCTGGCGAGGTAGGCGGGATTCTGCCCGCCGATCTTGGGCACGTGATAGACCACGGGATAGGCGGTCTTGTACCCGGGGATGCCGTGGCAGCCGATGCACATCGACACCTTGTCGTGCGTCGGGGTTGCCGCGGGCTGCTGCGCCGCCGCGGCGCCGCTCAACGCGGCGAGCGAAACGGCAAGAGCGATGCGAGCGAGCATGTTGTCGGGTTGAGGGAGGTGAAAAAGACCGGGCGATTATAATGCGATTTTCGCCAAGGGACCGCAATGCGCTTCTCCGGATCCGACGAATACGTCTCCACCGAGGACCTCACGCTCGCGGTCAACGCGGCGATCACGCTGCAGCGGCCGCTCCTGGTGAAGGGCGAGCCCGGCACCGGCAAGACGATGCTCGCGGTGCAGGTGGCGAAGGCGCTCGGCGTGCCGCTGCTCGAGTGGCACATCAAGTCCACCACCAAGGCGCAGCAGGGCCTGTACGAGTACGACGCGGTCAGCCGCCTGCGCGACTCGCAGCTCGGCGACGAGCGCGTGCACGACATCCACAACTACATCGTCAAGGGCATGCTGTGGCAGGCGTTCTCGGCGGACAAGCCCGTGGTGCTGCTGATCGACGAGATCGACAAGGCCGACATCGAGTTCCCGAACGACCTGCTGAGGGAACTGGACCGCATGGAGTTCTACGTCTACGAGACCAAGGAGCTGGTGAAGGCGAAACAGCGCCCGATCGTGTTCATCACCTCGAACAACGAGAAGGAGCTGCCGGACGCGTTCCTGCGCCGGTGCTTTTTCCACTACATCCGCTTCCCCGACAAGGAGACGATGGAGAAGATCGTCGAGGTGCACTTCCCGCGCCTGAAGAAGTCGCTGCTGCGCGAGGCGATGGAGGTGTTCTTCGAGGTGCGCGAAGTGCCCGGGCTGAAGAAGAAGCCCTCGACCTCGGAGCTGCTCGACTGGCTGAAGCTGCTCCTGGCCGAGGACATTCCGCCCGAGGCGCTACGCTCCAACGACCGCAAGACCATCATCCCGCCGCTGCACGGCGCGCTGCTGAAGAACGAGCAGGACGTGCACCTGTTCGAGCGGCTGGTGTTCATGACGCGGGCCAAGGGCGCGTAATTTCGTACGCTGGGCCATGGGCCCACCCTGCGTCGTGCTGCTGTTCACGCCGGCGGCGCGGACTTCATGCCGGCGGGCACGGCTTCACCTTGCGAGCCTTGGCGAGGAACGCGCTGATCTGACCGGCGATCCCCTTGAATTCGTCGAGCTTGCCGTAGTCGGCGACGAAGGTCTCGAGTAGCGCGCGGCCGTCGTTGCGTTCCTGCTCCAGACGCCGGCACTCGCGCGCGGCGGCCTCGCGCGCTTCCTGCTCGGCGCGCAGGCGGGCACGGGCTTCGGCCTCCGCCTTCTCCTTGCGCTCGCGCTCTTCCTGGGCCTTGCGCGCGGCCTCGGCCTCCAGCCGGCGGCGCTCGGCCTCGAGCCGCGCCTGCTCGGCGGCGCGCTGCTGCCGGGCGGCCTCTTCCCGGGCGAGCTGCTCGGCGCGCTCACGCTCGAGGCGCTCGCGCTCGGCGCGCGCCTCGGCTTCCCGCCTTGCGCTGGCCTGCCGCTCTGCCGCCGCCATCCTGGCGCTGCGCTCGGCCTCGGTGATCTCGCGGCACAGCAGGTTGCCGCCGTCGGCGTCGAACGCCTTGGTGCAGTCTTCCTCGCTCACCTTCCGCGACTGATCCAGCGGCGGCGCGTCGGGTCCGTCCCGCGGAACGCTCATGCAGCCGGCCGCGAACACGGCCAGGAGGACGACGGCAATGCGCTTGTTCATGGCTCTCCCTTCAGGATCGGCAGGCGCGCTGTCACGCGATCGATGTTGCCTTCGGTTGATCCGGAATGCAAGCCGCACTCATTCGCGGAACAGCGTGTTGAGCTCCTTCACTCCCGTATCTCCGGATCCGCCAGCCGCGCGAGCTGCGCGAGCGACTCCTGCCAGCCGAGATAGCACTGCTCGGCGGGAATCACGTCGGGCACCCCTTCCTGCACGACCGTCAGTTCAGTCCCGCACGAGACTTTCTTGAAGGTCACGGTCACCTGCATTTCCCCCGGCAGGTTCGCGTCGTCGAACTGGTCCGTGTAGCGGATCAGCTCGTTCGGCTTCATCTCGACGTAGCGCCCGCCGAAAGAGTGGCTCTGCCCGGTGGTGAAGTTGGTGAACGACATCTTGTGCGTGCCGCCCACCCGGGCGTCGATCTGGTGGACCTTGCAGGTGAAGCCGTACGGCGGCAGCCACTTGGCCAGCGCGTCGGCGTCGGTGAAGGCGCGATAGGCCCGCTCGGGGGTAGCTTTGAGTACACGGTGCAGGCGGATGGTGCTGGGCATGGGTCTCTCCTCAGGTTGGTTGGGACATACCTGGTCGAACGGGGCCGCGGCGAATCGACATCCTACTTGTGCAATGATGGGCCGACCCATGGACAACCGCCCCGACGAGACCGAGCCGCGGCTGCGCGAGGACCGGCGCCTGCTGGGGCGCCTGCTCGGCGACGTGGTGCGCGAGCAGGCGGGCGCGGCGACGTTCGACACCGTGGAGCGCATTCGGCAGAGCGCCGTGGGCTTTCACCGCGCGGCGGCGGACCGGGCCGGGCTGGAAGCGCAGCTCGACGCGCTCGACATCGAGCAGACGCTGCACGTGGTGCGCGCCTTCAGCTACTTCTCGATGCTGCTCAACATCGCCGAGGACGCGCACCGCGAGGAGGCCGGCGGCCCGGGGACCTTCGCGCATGCGCTGGAGCGCGTCGCCGAGGCCGGCGTCGGGCGCGAGGCGCTCGCCGCCTGGTTCGCCCGCGCGCGGGTGAGCCCGGTGCTCACCGCGCACCCTACCGAGGTGCAGCGCCAGTCGGTGCTCGACTGCGAGCGCGAGATCGCGCGGCTCATCGCCGAGGCGCCGGGCGCGGCGCGCGACGCGGCGCTCGAGCGCGAGGTCTTGCGCCTGTGGCTCACCTCGATGCTGCGCCTCTCGAAGCTCGAGGTCGCCGACGAGATCGCCAACGGCCTCGCCTACTTCCGCTTGAGCTTCTTCGAGGAGCTGCCGCGCCTGTACGCGCGGCTGGAGGCGGCGCTCGGCGCCGCTCGCCTGCCTTCGTTCCTTTCGATCGGCACCTGGATCGGCGGCGATCGCGACGGCAACCCGAGCGTCGGCGCGGCGACTTTGGAGCTCGCGCTGGCGCAGCAGGCGCGCCTCGCGCTCGGGCATTACCTGCACGAGGTGAACGAGCTCGGCCGCGAGCTCTCCGTCTCCACGCGCATCCGCGCCGCGCCGTCCGTGATCGAGGCGGCGGCGTCCGCCTCGGGCGACGACTCGCCGTATCGGTCCGACGAGCCCTACCGGCGCATCGTCTCGGGCATCTACGCGCGCCTCGCGGCGACGGCGCGTGCGCTCTGCGGATTCGAGGCCGTGCCCGCGCCAAGCGTGGCGCGCCCGGCCTATGCCGGCCCGGCGGAGCTCGACGCGGAGCTCGCGCTCATCGAGCGCGGGCTGGAGGCGCAGGGCGCTGGCCGCCTCGCGGCGGGGAGGCTGCGCGCGCTGCGGCGCAAGGTGGACGTGTTCGGCTTCCACCTCGCGCGCATCGACCTGCGCCAGAGCTCTTCCGAGCACGAGGCGGTAGTTGGCGAGCTGCTTTCTCGCGCTGGGGTGGCCGAGGGCTACGCTTCATTGCAGGAAGAGGCGCGCGTCGCCCTGCTCGCGCGCGAGTTGGCGGGGCCGCGGCTGTTGCGCTCGCCGCACCTGGAGTACTCCCCTTTTGCCGAGTCCGAGTTGGCGGTCGTCGCGGCCGCGGCCTTGGGCCGGCGGCGCCTGGGTGCGAACGCGGTGCCGCACTACGTGATCTCCCATTGCCAGTCGGTGTCCGACCTGCTGGAAGTCGGCGTGCTGCTGCGCGAGGGCGGCTTGCTGCGTCCCGGCGCGCTCGACATGGACATCGTGCCCCTCTTCGAGTCGATCCACGACCTCGAGCGCGGCGGCGAGGTGATCGGCGCGGCGCTCGACCAGCCGTTGTACCGCTCCTGGGTGCGCGCGCGCGGCGACGAGCAGGAGGTCATGCTCGGCTACTCCGACAGCAACAAGGACGGCGGCTACCTCGCCTCCAACTGGGCGCTGTACAAGGCGGCCGCGGCGCTACGCGAGGCTTGCTCGGTTCGCGGCGTGCGCCTGCGCCTCTTTCACGGCCGCGGCGGCACCGTAGGGCGCGGCGGCGGGCCGAGCCACGACGCGATTCTGGCGCAGCCGGCGGGGACCGTGGACGGCGCGCTGCGGCTGACCGAACAAGGCGAGGTCATCGCCAGCAAGTACGCCGATCCGGAGAGCGGGCGGCGCAACCTCGAGATCCTGGCTGCCGCCACCCTGGAGGCGAGCCTCGGGCCGCGCGCGCCGCATCCGAACCGGGAGCGGCACCTGGAGATCATGGAGTCGCTGGCGGGGCACGCGCTGCGCGCCTATCGCTCGCTGGTGCGCGAGACGCCGGGGTTCATCCAGTACTTCCGCGACTCGACGCCCCTGGCGGAGATCGCCGCCTTGAACATCGGCAGCCGGCCCGCGTCGCGGCGCGCGACCGAGAAGTTGGAGGATTTGCGGGCGATTCCCTGGGTGTTCAGCTGGAGCCAGTGCCGGCTGATGCTGCCCGGGTGGTACGGATTCGGCTCCGCCGTCGAGGCGTGGCTGGCTGCGAAAAGCGGCTCCCTGGAGGAGCTGCGCGAGATGCAGCGCGGCTGGCCGTTCTGGCGGTCGGTGCTATCGAACATGGACATGGTGATGGCGAAGTCGGACCTGGGAATCGCTTCGCGGTATGCCGAGTTGGTGCCGGATGCGAAGTTGCGTAAAGAGGTGTTCGGGAGAATTTCCGAGGAGTGGCAGCGGACGCGGCGGTATCTGCTGGAGATCACCGGGCAAGAGGATTTTCTTGGCGACAATCCGGCGCTGGCGCGGTCGATACGGAATCGCTTTCCGTATCTCGATCCGTTGAACCACCTGCAGGTGGAGTTGCTGCGGCGCTATCGGGCGGGGGATACCGATGAGCGGACGCGGCGGGCGATACACCTGACCATTAACGGGGTGGCGGCGGGGTTGAGGAATAGCGGGTAGCGTCCTCACTATCGCACGAGACATGCGTGTCTTCGACCCAAGATTAATAGCGAGCAGGCGCATCATTCGATGCGGACAAACACACCAAATCACTCGACACGGCGCCACCTGAACCGGCCGTTATGCGAGTTGGCTGCACGAGTTACGGAACTCAACTCTGCAACAGATCTCCGGAAGTCTGATTACGCATGATTGTAGAAGGGCAAATTGAGACTCTGAAGAATCTGAAAGAGGCCTTACGAAGAAGCGGCGTCACTAGATTCAAATCCGTTGGCGACATACGTAGCTTCTTGAGGGACTTTGAGACTGAAAAGGAGCAACTTCCAAGTCGCATCGAGCGCGAACTAGAGACAGAACTTCGCGATATGCAGTCGACCCTTGCAAGCCATCAACAGGCTTATGCTGAATGGAGGGCGAGAGTCCGACATGAGCTCGAACAACAGATACTCGCACTCCATGCTGGAATCGCACAGGCAAGCGAAAGAAGCAGCAAGAACCTTATCTACAAAGTCATCGCCTTCTTCAAGATCTCGTCCCTATCCCGAAGGGCGTCTCGCCTCGAACGCAACCTTGAGAGAACAATCAAGAGTAGGACAGATAGCGCCAGAACGACAATAGCTAGACTTGAGGTTGATTTCGAGAATCTTCTCAAGAACAAGGAGAAGCTATTTTCACAGCGTTGCGAGAGATCCCTTCGGGAGTTGAACCATACGAAAGAGG
>Ga0224510_10001597_pt1 | contig 14699 bp, 15 predicted proteins | sample SF_May12_sed_USG_FD_170161 | JGI IMG/M metagenome (GOLD analysis project Ga0224510, IMG submission 170161) | Sediment microbial communities from San Francisco Bay, California, United States - SF_May12_sed_USGS_4_1 | ecosystem: Environmental > Aquatic > Marine > Sediment | place: USA: California... | reverse complement strand
GTGCCGAGGGGGGTGTCGACGAACAGTCGACCGTCCAGCGCGTACCGGACCACACCGCGGCTCAGGAGCGCACGGGCCCCGGCACCAACACCGGTCCACGCGAATCGGACCGGCACGTCGACGCGCGTGGTCTGGCGGGCCGGGAGTCGTAGCGCCTCCGTCAGCTCCGCATTCCCAAAGTGCGTGGCCTCCAGATCCACGCCAAGGGCCATGCGGGTCGCCCGCAGCTCGTAGCCGTTGGGGTTGTGCACGTCCAGCGCGAGCCGGAGCGCACCTCCCTCGAGACTGATGGCCGTCACCGCGACCGTGACCAGCTGGGTTGTGGGGTGCTGGAAGGTGAGCTGCGCACAGGCGCTCAGGAGCAGGGCGGAGAGCGGCCAGAGCCGGCGGCGGTATCGCATGCGGGGAATCTACGATCTCGCGCCCCAAGTCGTTCGCCTCGCACGAGATCCCTGGCCGCCCGAGGGTGTCGGATCCAAAGGGCCGGCCTGGCGGCGGGGTGGGATCCGGTCCGGGGACAGAGGCCCGAGGCACCGGTACACGTGGCTCGATGACGGACCACCGGGGTTCACGCGGCCTCCCTGATCACCTACACTACAGGCGCCATGACCCCCTGGGTGACGCGACTCATTTTTGCAAACGCCGGCTTCTTTCTGGCGCAGCAACTGTACCCGAGGATCACGTACTGGCTCGGATTGGTACCGGCCGAGGTCTTGTTCCGACCATGGACGCCGTTCACGTACATGTTCCTGCACGGCGGGCTCATGCACATCCTGTTCAACATGTTGGGACTGTTCTTCTTTGGCCCCCGGCTCGAGGAACGCCTCGGGGGCCGGGGCTTTCTCGGGCTGTACCTGGTCAGCGGCCTCATGGGAGCGGCGCTGTCCGTTCTCACACCGCATGCGCTCATCATCGGTGCGTCGGGCGCCATCTTCGGTGTGTTCTTCGGGTTCGCCTATTACTGGCCTCGTGCGCAGATCTACATCTGGGGGATCCTCCCGGTCGAGGCGCGCGTGCTGGTGGTCGCGGTCACCGCGATGTCCCTCTGGGCGGGGTTCATGGGCGGCTCGGGGGGGGTTGCGCATTTTGCGCACCTCGGCGGCTTTGCGGGCGGCGTTCTCTATCTCAAGCTGCGGGAGAAATTCTCGGCTGGCGCCCAGTTTCGCGCGGTTGCCAAGGCGCCGGCCCCGAAGGCAGCCGCCGGCGCCGACCTCGCCCGATGGCGTTCGATGCGCAACACGGGCGACATGCACCCGCTCAATCGCGGGGAGATGGACCGGATCCTCGACAAGATCTCCGCGTCAGGCGTGCAGAGCCTCACCGCCAGCGAGCGGGCGTTCCTCGAGCGGTTCAGTCAGCGTCACTGACCGGTCCGGATCCGGCGGGATCCGCTCCACCACACCGCGTGCGCTCCATGATGTTCGGCGGGCTTTGACAGTCGCCGAGGCGCCGAGTACCGTTCCCCGGTCGCGACGCGACACCCGACGCGGGGGTGAGAGGCCGCACAGCACGGTCGGCGGGCCCGGTATGGCCGTCTCCGACGACCAACCAGCAGCGCAAGGGAGTTGGCATGCGCACCACCGGGCGTGTGAAGTGGTTCAACGATCAAAAGGGGTTCGGCTTCATTACACCGGACGCCGGCGAGCGCGACTGTTTCGTACATCATTCGGCCATCCAAATGGAGGGATTCCGTACGCTGGCCGAAGGCGACCGGGTCGAGTTCGAGATCGTCCAGGGCGACAAGGGACCAGCCGCCCAGAACGTGACCAAGGTCCCCACCTGAACGCGCGTGCGTAACGCGGGTGCGGGCCGCGCCGGGTTCACCCGGCGCGGCCCGTTGCCCCTTCAGCCCGGGGGGAGCGCCCCCGGAGGCGATGCGCTATGTTTCTCGCGCCCCAACGAAGCGGAGTGGTATGTCGAAGGAAGATTCGATCACCCTGGAAGGCACCGTCACGGAGGTCCTCCCGAACGCCACCTTCCGGGTGGAACTCGAGAACGGCCACACGGTGCTGGCAACCATCGCCGGGAAGATGCGGCGATTCCGTATCCGGGTACTCCAGGGAGACCGTGTCACGGTTGACGTGTCACCGTATGACTTGAGCCGGGGCCGCATCACCTTCCGCCACAAGAACTGAGCGCGGCTCCCGGGGCGCGCCGCCGGGTTACTTCTTCGCGCGCCCCTCGCGCTCGGCGATCGTCGTGCGCACCAGCTCCATGATCTCCTCCATGACGCGCTCGCGGGCCCGATCCGCCTCCTGCTGCTTGATCGTCTTGCTCTCGAGCATCGACCAGCGCTCGCGGGTGACGACGGCCGTTTCGAACTCCTGCAACGCTTTGCGGACGGGGTCCATCGAATGACTCTTGGCTTTCAGCTCCATGCAGTCCCTGCGCAGGTGGTAGTCGGCTACCAATAACTGCCAATCGGCCCGCCCGGGCAAGGGGGCCGGCATGGCCTAGGGTCCGGGGGCGCTCGGTTCGAAGCCCTGGCGCTGCTGGGCTCCCCAGTGGCGCACCCCCCGCAGCACCGCAATCGTCCCCTGCAGCCGCCACCACTGGTTGAGCTGGCGGTACCCCAGGTTCTCGACCACCGACGCGGCGAACAGCCGGAACAGGTCGGACCAGCGCGCGTACCGGCGGAACGTCATTTCCTCGAGAGCCACGGCCGCCGCGGACAGCGCGATCCCGACGATGATGGCAAGGAAGACGAACGAGGCGACGAAGGCTGGTGACCACCACCCGGCAATCAGCGTCACGAAGAAGGCCACGTACCCCGTGATCTCGATCAACGGGCCGAGTCCCTCGAGCAGCAGGAAGTACGGGAACGCCAACAGCCCGACCGTGCCGTAGCGCGGGTTGCCGAACATGCCCAGGTTGGCGGTCAGCGATTCCAGCAGACCGCGCTGCCAGCGGTTGCGCTGCCGCGCGAGGCCCGACAGCGTCTCGGGACACTCGGTCCACGCCACCGGGTCGGGCACGAACATGACGCGGGGGACCATGCCCCGGTCGCGGCAGGTGCGGTGCAGCCGGATCACCAGATCCATGTCCTCGCCGACCGTCTCGGTCGAGTAGCCACCGGCCGCGACGACGATGTCCCGCCGGAATAGCCCGAACGCGCCGGAGATGATCAGGCTGGCGTTCAGTTCCGACCAGGCAACCCGCGCCGACAGGAAGGCGCGCAGGTACTCGACCACCTGCAGCCGAGCGAGCAGGTTGGTCGACAGGCGCACGTTCCGCACGCGGCCGTGGTCCACCGTGGAGCCGTTGACGATGCGGACGATCCCACCAACGGCGACCATCCGATCGTCTTCGAGAAACGGACGGGTCGCCCGGAGCAGCGCATCCGGCTCGAGAATGCTGTCGGCGTCGATCGTGCAAAACAGCGGCGCACGGCTGATGTTGAGCCCCGCGTTGAGGGCGTCCGACTTGCCACCGTTTTCCTTGTCGATCACCCAAAGGTTCGCGTGCCGCTCGCTCCGGAGGATGCGGCGTACGGGAGCCGTCGGGATCTCCGCGGACGGGAGGCGGGTTGTGCGGACGAGGCCGAAGGTCTCGGTCAACACCTCCAGCGTCCGGTCGCTGGACCCGTCGTTCACCACGATGACTTCGTACTCGGGGTAATTGAGCGTGAGCAGGGCACGCACCGACTCGGCACACGAGCGTTCTTCGTTGAAGGCGGGGACGATCAACGTCACCGGCGGGGCGGTACCCGCGCCGACCAACGATTCGACGTCCAGCGACCTGAGGCGCGTGGCGTATCGCCGCAGAAAGCGGAACGCCAGGATACTCGAGACCAGGTAGAACGTGGCGAGGAGCGTGAAGTACGTCAGCGTCATCACGTTCACCACCCACACGAACCGGTTCAGGATCTCCGCCATCACCCGGCATCCCGGAACAGCACTTCGCTCACGATGATCGACGACCGGCGGCGGTGTGCCGCGGCCACCTGTTCCAGGAGATCGGTGCGGCCGGATTGCCGCAGTCCTTCCGCCGCGTGGATGGCCACCCAGCTCACGGGATCGTCGAGCGCGGTGACGAGGCGCTGCAGATCCTGCTCCTCCCCCACCCGGGCCAGGATCCTGATGGCCGCGCCGCGCACCGCCGGTGCGGGATCCTGCGCGAGCCGCCGCACGACCGGCAGATGCTCGGCGACTCCGATGCGTTCCAGGATTTGCAGGGCCGCGACGCGCAGGTCGAGATCGTCGGTCTGGTCGACTGCCTCCACGGCAAACGGCCCGGATTCCTGATCGTTGAAGTGCGCCAGCACCTTGGCGGCGACCGTCCGGAGTTTGGCCGACTGGGTCGAGTCTCCCAGCACCTCCCGGAACGCCCACGCGGACTCGGAGCCCAACCGGCGCAGAACGGAGACCAAGAGCCGGTTGGTGAGGAGCTCCAGCCGGTTCACGCTCTTGATCACCTGCCGCACATCGTCCGCCCGATACTCGCGTGACAGCGCGACGGCAGCGATCACCACCACGATTGGGGCCGGGTCTTCGAGGGCCGTCACGAGCTCGGCGCGATACGCGGCGCGGCCCAGCTGCCCGATGGCCTGAACGGCCTGCGCTCGGCGCTCGACGGACCGGTGTCGCAGGTCCCCGCTGACCGCGTACAGATAGGGCGCCGCGAGCTGCGACAGCACGTCACGCTCGTGCCCGCGAATCCGCCGCCCGTAGCGCAGCAGGAACTCCACGAACCAGCGATGATCGGGGGGGCGCACGAGGGCGTGGAGGGCTGCCGCCGGCGCGGCGCCGGCCAGGACGTCCAGCATGACCGGGTCCCAGCGCGCCTCGAGGCCCGCCCACCGTCTGGCAACCCGGTTGTTCCGCCAACGCAGGAAGAGCGACGCCAGGACGAATCCCAACGCGCAGAGTGTGACGATGACGATGAACCCGAAAAGGATCAGGAACCCGCGGTCCCCGGCACCCCGACCACTCAACGCAAGGTCTGCGGCGGGCGTCACCGGCGGGCGAGCAGGCGGTGGAGTCGCGCCACCAGCTCGGCCGGTGAGAACGGCTTCACGATGTAGTCATCCGCGCCCAGCTCGAAGCCCCGGATGACGTCGGCCTCACTCCCCAGCGACGTCAGCATCATGACCGGGAGCCGCGCGTTTCGCTCGTCCTTCCGGAGCTCGCTGAGAATCGAGAGACCGTCCAGGACCGGCAGGCGGATGTCGAGAATCGCCGCGGCCAGCGGCTCCTCCCGGGCGATGGCCAGCGCGGTCTCGCCATCCGCCGCGTGTACCACCGTCACGCCGGGCTCGCGCGACAGGCGATGGACCACGAGGCGGGCCGTCACCGGATCATCCTCCGCCAGGAGGATGTGGCGGGCGTGCGGCGGTGCTGCAGGCGCAGTCATGCGGCCGGCCCCGGCGGCGGCGCCAACTCGGCAATGGCCTGCTCGAGCAGGGGGCCTGCGTCCTGGATCAGAGTTTCGAGCGCCGTCAGCACGTCGGTCGTGGGCGTGCGCTGCGCGCCGGCCATATGTTCGACGTCGCGCGCCGCCGCAGAGACCGCGGTGAGGCCGAGCATCGATGCCCCCGACACGATCGCGTGGGCCGCGTGGGCCGCTCCGGGCCAGTCCGGTCTCCCCAACGCGTCCCGCAGCGCCTGCATCCGTCGAGTCGCCTCGGTGAGAAACGTCCCCGTAACCTCACGGGCGAGTTCCTCCCCGCCGGCGCTCAGAATGTCGGCCAGATAGACCTTGTCGAGAGGGGCAGGTGCCGTCACGGAGCGGCCTCCTCCGGTGAGGGAATGGGAGTCCCCGGGTCACACGCGGGTAAGGTAGCTCCGCTCCCGGCCCCGAGCCACAAAGTCGGGAGCCACCCTGAGGGAGGTTTGATCAACGCCGCCTGGGCGGCTAGACTGTGCGGCGGAGCTGGGTCCACTGGGAAGACCCGGCAGCACCGGAGTGAGACCATGGCTGACGAACGGGTGAAGACCTCGGAGTTCCGGGTTCGCGGAGAGAACCTCCTGACCCGGGTCAAGGAGATCCTGCACGAGGGCAACGTCCGGCGCATCATCATCAAGAACGATGACGGACGCATCCTGTTGGAGATTCCCCTGACGATCGGCGTAGTCGGAGCCGTGCTCGCGCCCGTGTGGGCCGCCCTCGGAGCCCTGGCGGCCCTGGCCGCCGATCTCCGCATCGTCGTCGAGAAGGTCGAGCAGTAGGAGGAGACCATGCGAACCACCATGCCGTTCCTGGTCCTGGCCCTGGCCCTGGCGGCCTGTGAGCGTGGACCGAGTCCCGAGATGCAGGCCCAGCTCGCCGAGTTGACCGCGCTCTCGGCGGAGAAGGACAGTCTGATCCGCCAGGTGGCGGAGAACTCGCGTCTCATGAGCGAGATCAGCGCCGAACTCGTGGCCGTCGCGGACCAGGAGCAGCTCGCGCGCGTCGCCATGGACGCCGAGTCCCCGGTCTCGGCCTCGCGGGATAGCCTCCGGGTCATGGTAAGCGATGTGACCGGCCGGCTCCAGCAGCTCGAGACGCGGCTCACCGAGACGCAACGCCGGGTGCGGGCGTTGAACCGCACGTCCGACAGCGCCCGGAGCGCATTTGAGCAGGTGATCACCGATCTCCAGGCAACCATGGAGAACCAGAAGTCCACGATCGCGTTCCTCTCCGCCCGCGTGGAGACGCTCCAAACGGAAAACGTTCAGCTTGCCACCGAGAAGGCGGCCCTCGCGGACACCGTCGAGCAACTCGAGGTCGCCCAGAATACGGCGTACTACATCGTCGGCACCAAGGACGAGCTGCTGGAACAGGGCATCGTGACGGAAGAGGGTGGCAGTCGCGTCCTGTTCATCTTCGGCAAACGTGGCAAGACGCTGGTGCCGGCGCGTGACCTCGACTCGACGCTGTTCACCGCCATCGACCTGCGGTCGACGAGCGAAATCGTGCTACCTGACAGTGGGGCGGCGTACCGGATCGCTTCGCGCCAGAACCTCGAGTACCTGGCCGATCCGCCGGACGAGGACGGCAAGCTCTACCGGGCGCTCCGCATCGCGTCACCGCAGGAGTTCTGGCTGCCGTCCAAGTTCCTGATCATCGTCCGGTCCTGAGACCGGGAGACCATTCATGAGGGTTGACCGAATGCGTGCATTGCTTTTCGCGGGCCTGGTGGCGGCCGCCACCGCGCTTCCCACGACGGCTCAGGCCCAGGACGTCCTGGTGCTCGCCAATGGTGATCGACTCACCGGGGAGCTGGTGTCCATCGTCGGCGGTACCTGGACGTTCAAGCACGCCGGTGGCGACCTCAAGATCGGTGCCGCGGACATCGCGTCGTTCGCATCGCCCAGTCCGCGTGGTGTGCGGTTGGCGGACGGCACGATTGCGGCCGGCCAGATCTCCGTCGCCATTGGGGGGATGCGCTTTTCCGCGGCCGACGGAACGTCCCGGACCATTACGCCCGCGGATCTCGCCGCCGTGGGGAGTGCGGACGATCTCGACGCGCTCCGACCCATCGCGATCGGATTCCTGTCCCCGATCGGGAAGTTCTGGGGCGCGAGGATCGGGGCCGGATTCGCCAATGCCTCCGGCAACACCCGGTCGCGCGGCTTCAATGGCGACCTCACCGTCGACCGCAGGACGGAGAAGGACCGGCTTACGTTCAACGTAGGCGGTGCCACCCAGTGGTCGGCCGTGCGCGAAGCATCGGGGCAGTTCCCCGACTCGCTCACGAAGGTGGTGGAGAAGTTCTACGGCTCGGCCCGGCTCGACGTGTTCGTGTCGAGCGCTTTCTTCCTGTTCGCCGGGACGCTGCAGGAGATCGACAAGTTCCAGGGCATCGACCTGCGCTCAAACTACGCCGGCGGTGCCGGTTACCAGGTCCTCGCCACCGCCACCACCGACCTCCGGTTCGACCTCTCCGCCGGTCTGCGGGTCGAGAACTTCACCGCGACGGCGGGCGATACGACCATCTCCACACCGATCGCGTCCGCCGGGAGCCAGCTCCGCCAGGCACTCGGGCCCGTCACCTTCGACTGGTCGCTCCGCTGGACCCCGGCCATCGAAGACGTGAAGGACTACCGGTTCTTGTCCAGTGCCGGGCTCTCCACGGAATTGTTCCAGGGACTCGGTTTCCGGATCGGGTCGCGCAACGAGTTCAACAACAACCCGCCGATCGGCATCGACAAGCACGACTGGCTGCTGACGGTCAACCTGACCTACACCATCGGGCGCTGAAGCGCCACAGCACGCAAAACCGGCCGGGCCATGCGGATGGTCCGGCCGGTTTCGTTCGGCTTCCTACCGCCGTTACGGGAAGATCCCAAGCTCCTCGTACGCCACCACGACCTTCTCGATCGCGCGAATCATCGCCCCCGTGCGCAGGTCCACCTTGTCGCCGCGCTCGGCGCACGCCTTCCGGATCTGGCGGTACGAAAACGCCATGGTCTCCTCCAGACCGGAGTTGACGATATCCAGCTCGTCGGCACCGCGAGCCAGCAGGTCGCTTTCGACCGACGAGAACGTCTTGGCCGTTGCACCCTCGATGGCATGCAGCAACCGGAGATACGCCCCCTGGTCGAAGCGCTTTTCGAGCCGCCCGAAGCTCACGTGCTGCAGGTTCTTGAGCCACTCGAAGTAGGAAACGGTGACGCCGCCCGCGTTGAGATAGATGTCCGGCACGATCAGCACCCCCTTGTCACGCAGGAACTGATCGGCGTCGTCGGTGGTGGGCCCGTTTGCCCCCTCTCCGATGATCTTGGCCTTGATCCGTGGCGCGTTGGCCTTCGTGATCTGATTCTCGAGCGCCGCCGGGATCAGGATGTCGCAGTCGAGCTCGAGCGCGGCGAGGGACGTGGCGAGGGATCCGGCCCCGGGGAACCCCGCGACCGTGCCGTGCTCCTCACGGAACGTCATCAGTGCCTCGAGGTCGATCCCGTTCGGATTCCCGATACCGGCGCGAATCTCGCCGACGCCCACGAGGACCGCCCCCGACTCGATCATGTACAGGGCCGCATGGTATCCGACGTTCCCCAACCCCTGGACCACAAAGCGCTTGCCATCGAGGCCGGTGGTGAGTCCCAGCCGCTTCATGTCCTCGGGAATGCTGCACGCCTCGCGGAGACCGAACACCACACCCCGGCCCGTCGCTTCCTTTCGCCCGGCAACCCCGCCTTGTGACACCGGCTTGCCGGTGACGCACGCAGAGGCGTTGAGCTCGGCGCCGCTCAGGGCGCCGTACGTGTCGGCCACCCAGGCCATTTCACGGGGTCCCGTGCCCATGTCCGGCGCCGGCACGTCGATGGCCGGCCCGATGAAGTTCTTGCGCCACAGCTCGTAGGTGAACCGCCGCGTGATGCGCTCGAGTTCGTGCGCCGAGTAGTTCCGGACGTCGATCCGGACACCGCCCTTTGCGCCACCGTAGGGCACGTTCGCCACGGCGCACTTGTACGTCATCAGCGCCGCGAGCGCCTGGACCTCGTCGGCGTTCACGGCGGGACTGTAGCGGAATCCGCCCTTCGTGGGCGTGCGATGGTGGCTGTGCTCCGCCCGCCACGCGTGGATCACCTCGATGGCGCCGTCGTCGCGGCGGAGCGGGAACGTGAAGTAGTAGAGGCTGTTGTTGCCCTTGACCTGGGCGAGCAGCGTCGGGTCGGCATCCACATACTTGGCCGCGCGATCGAAGCTCTTGTTGACCTCTTCGGTGAACCGGTACTCGACCGACATGGGACTCCACGCGGTGGTTAGGACGCCCCTAAGCTAATGCGACCTCCGTCCGACGGAATGCACCACCCCGCGACCTCAGGACATCTTCAGTATCCCTTCATGCTGCCGGGGCCAACATCGGGGCGTCCCACCACCGGCGGTTGCGATGGAAGTTCCCGTCCAGGCCCTGCGGCGCAATTTCGACGCGGAGCTCACCGGATTCGAGACGACCGACGACCTGGAACCCGTCTTCGGGATCGTCGGACAACCACGGGCCGCGGCCGCCGTGGCGTTCGGAACGGACATCGAGCGACCCGGCTTCAACGTGTTTGCCTTCGGCCTGCCGGGCACTGGCAAGCGTTCGTTTCTCCGGCAGTTCCTCGAGTCCCGCGCCGCCGGGCGGCCGACACCGCCCGACCTGTGCTATGTCCACAACTTCGACGACGCGCGCCGGCCCCTCCTGGTGCGGCTGCCCGCCGGCAGTGGCGGCGACTTCCGGCGGGAGATCGACCGTCTGACGGAGGACATGCGCGCCGGGATCGCGGCGGCATTCGAGTCCGAAGAGTACCAGCAGCAGCGACACCTGATCGACGATGACTTCAAGCAACGTCCGGAGAAGGAACTCGACGCGATTGCCGAGCGGGCCCGGGGTCGGGGGATCGCCCTCATCCGAACCGATGGCGGGCTCTCCTTCGCGGCCCTGCACGGCGAGGAGGCACTCACCGAGGAACAGTTCGCGGCTCTTCCCGAGGACCGGCGGAAGCAACTCGAGGCGATCGTGGCGGAGTTCGAGGAAGAGGTCCAGCAGACCGTCCGCCACATCCCGCGCTGGAGCCGGGAACGGCGCGAGAGTCTCCGCGCCCTGAACCGTGACGTCGCCTCCGCGGCCGTCGATCCGCCGCTCAAGGAGCTCCAGGCCAAGTATCAGGACCACCGCGACGTGCGGCGACATCTCGAGGCCATTCGCCAGCACGCGATCGAGCATGCCCGCGCGCTGGCCGGCAGCGACGACCAGATGCCGCCGCCGCTGACCGAGGCGATGGGCGGCCGCCCCTCCAGTGCGGACCCCGCCCGCCTGTACCGGGTGAGCGTCCTCGTCGATCACGCCGGCAGCTCCGGCGCCCCGGTCGTCTACGAAGACAACCCGACGTACGACAACCTCATTGGGCGCATCGAGTACACCACCGAGATGGGGGCCTTGGCCACCGACCACACGCTGATCAAGGCCGGGGCCCTCCTCCGGGCCACCGGCGGCTACCTGTTGTTGGACATGCACCGCCTGCTTCAGACCCCGCACGCGTGGGATGCCCTCAAGCGGGCCCTCGCCAACCGTGAAGTGCGGATCGAGCCCCTGGCCCAGGTCCTGGGGCTGGCCAGCGCCGTCTCGCTCGATCCCGAACCCGCAGCCCTTCAGGTTCAGATCGTCCTGATGGGTGACCCCCACATCTACGCGATGGTCCACGCGCTCGACCCCGACTTCCTCGAGCACTTCAAGGTGGCGGCGGACTTCGCGGAGACCATGTCCGCGGCGGACGATCATCCGCTCGTGTACGCGCGCCTCCTCGCCACCCTCTGCCGACAGGAGCGGATCCGGCCGTTGCGTACCACCGCGGTGGCGCGGGTGATGGAGCACTCGGCCCGGCTGGCCTCGGACCAGCAGAAGCTTTCCGCGCAGATGGCCGTCGTCATGGACCTCGTGCTCGAGGCCGACTACTGGGCGGGCCAGGCGGAGCATCCTTCCGTCGAACGGGAGGACGTCGAACGGGCCATCACCGCGCAAATCCTGCGCGCGGACCGCCCGCGCGAGCGGTACCTGGAAGCCGTGGTCCGGGGAACCGTGCTCATCGATACCGAGGGCGAGCGGGTGGGGCAGGTGAACGGGCTTGCCGTCTCGTCGTACGGGACCTTTGCCTTCGGACACCCGAGTCGGATCACCGCGCGGATTCGTCTGGGCGAAGGGGATCTCGTGAACATCGAGCGTGAAGTGGATCTGAGCGGCCCGATCCACTCCAAGGGAGTGTTGATTCTCTCTGGCCTGCTGGGTGCCCGGTACGCTGCCGACCGGCCGCTGTCGTTTTCCGCGACCCTGGCCTTCGAGCAGTCCTACGGGCCCATAGACGGTGACAGCGCGTCCGCCGCGGAGCTGTTTGCCCTGCTCTCCGCCATCGCGGGAACACCGCTCCGCCAGGACCTCGCCGTCACCGGCTCGATCAACCAGCACGGGGACGTACAGCCCATCGGGGGCGTGAACGAGAAGGTCGAGGGGTTCTATGACGTGTGTGTGACCGGCGGCCTCACCGGTCGCCAAGGCGTGGTCATTCCCCAGAGCAACGTGCCCCATCTCATGCTGCGGCAGGACGTCGTCGACGCCGTCGGCGCCGGCCGGTTTCACGTCCACGCCATCACCTCTGTGGACGAGGGCATCGAGCTCTTGACCGGCCTGCCCGCCGGCACCCAAGACGCCGACGGCTCATACCCCGCCGGCTGCTTCCACGCCCGGGTCTCAGCCCGGCTCCACCAACTGGCGGAGCGGCGCCGTGAGTTCACCAGTCCATCGGCGTCCGGCAATCCCGCCGAATCCCGCGAAGCGTCGCAAACCGGACCATGAGGGTCGAATTTTTGGCGACCTATCGCTCCGCGGGCGAAGCGGATAACTGTCAGCGGCACAACGACTTCGCCATCGACGTGAGTCCCCCGATGGCCTTAAGGCTCAATTCCCGAAAACTTCACACACACTGGGCTAGCATTCACGCGGGTCGGGATTCTAGGGTGACATGCCTCCGAAGGAACGCCCAATCGGGCACGGAGGTCCTCCCGCAGTCACACGCCCCGTCCCAAAAAGAAGTGCCCGCCCGACCGGCTGGGGGTCGGGCGGGTTTTTTTTGAGGGTATGCGCGCCGTGAGACCCGCGTATCTGGACCTGGGACACGATCAACTCCGTGAGCGCGCCATCATCGCGCTCGAGGGACTCCGGGACTGCCAGGCCTGTCCGCGGCGTTGTCGGGTCAACCGCCTCGACGATCACTGGTCTGCCTGCAAAACGGGCCGGTACGCCGTGGTCTCCAGCTGGTACCCGCACCTGGGGGAAGAGGACTGCCTGCGGGGATGGAACGGCTCGGGCACGATCTTCTTCGGCCACTGCAGTCTGCGCTGTGCCTACTGCCAGAACTGGGACATCAGCCAGGGACTGCGGCCCGGCCCGGACACGCCAGGGGTGACCCCCGCTCAGCTCGCCGGCATGATGATCGGTCTGCAGGAGCGCGGCTGCCACAACATCAATCTGGTCACGCCGGAACACGTCGTCCCGCAGATGCTCGAGGCGCTGGCCCACGCCGTGGAGTGGGGACTCAACATTCCCCTCGTCTACAACACGAGCGGCTACGATAGTCTCGAGACCCTGCACCTGCTGGATGGCGTCGTCGATATCTACATGCCGGATTTCAAGTGCTGGTCGCCGGAGCGCGCGCGCCGCGACCTCAAGGCCGCCGACTACCCGCGCGTGACGCGGGCTGCGGTCCGGGCGATGCACCGCCAGGTGGGGCCGCTCGTGATCAGCGCCGACGGCCTCGCCATTGGGGGACTCCTGGTGCGCCACCTGGTCCTGCCCGGCGCCCTCGACGAAACCCGGGCCATCCTCACCTGGATCGCCTCCGAGCTCGGGCCGAGCACCTACATCAACCTGATGGGTCAATACCGACCCGCGGGTCGCGTGCGCACCGCCGGGTTCCCGGACCTCGCGCGGCGCATCGGGGCCGGCGAACTCACCGAGGCGTTCGCCATTGCGCATGAGCTCGGGCTCGAGCGCCTGGACACGGCGAGCTGGCGCCGATCCGACCCGGCGGCCCTCGCTGACCTGTAGCGCTACCCGGCGGTTCGGCCGGCTCCCGTCGCGGCGAACCGCGCCGCTGGTTCTTTCCCGACAAGCGCTCGCTCGATGAGCCGCCTGGCGCGTGCACGCCACTCGTCGTGACCCTCCCGCCGCGACCGGCCGCTCACGCGCTCGCTCCTTCGTCCTCGCCCCACACTTCCGCCTCGAACGTCATGAGCTCGGCCCCGGGCTCCCTCCACGCCTGAGGCGGGAGGCCCGCCTTGCGGCACACCCCGGCCAGCAACTGCTCCCGGTCCCACTCCATCTCGGCCGCCACCTGCGGCAACAACAGGCCGCGCCGGCCGCGGTAGGTGATCATGACCCCATGCCGCGAGACATCAACGGCTGCCGGCGTTGCGGGCGTCATCGGGGTGAGCGCACTGATCTCGACGGTGAGAGCGCCCAACTCGAGATCCCGTACGGGAGGGAACCGCGGGTCATCGAGCGCCGCAGCGATGGCTCCCTCGATCACGGACTCCGCGAGCGGTCGCACCGCGCGAATCTCCCCGCGGCAGCCGCGCAGATCGCCGGAACCAGAGACGCGAAGCGTGACGAAGGCCGCCCCGGGAGCAGCGAACACCGGATCGTCCTGCGGCCACGTGGGCCGTGGCGCCTCACGCACGGCGGCCTCGAGCGTCACGCGCGCCAACCGGAGCAGGGCGCGGCGGTGATCCGGCGATAGTCTTCGCGTCATGGCCCCCCCATCCGATCCCCCGTCACAAAGCTAGGGCGCGTTGCAGCGCTGGCGAGGGGGAACCGGAAGTCGCTCGCTCCTGGTCGCAGGTCCGCGACAGAGCGCCTAGTTTTCAAGCGTCCAGCGGCATGGATCGCACCCACATCCCGGAGCGCGAGTGGCCCTACCCACGGTTGCACTCGGCCAAAGCGGTCTCGCCATCACCCGCGTCGGCTTCGGCGCGTGGGCGGCTGGCGGCGGGGGCTGGGCCTTCGGCTGGGGCCCCCAGGACGATGACGAGACTCTTGCCGCCCTGCGCCACGCCCTCGACCGCGGCATCAACTGGATCGACACGGCGGCGGTGTACGGCCTCGGGCACTCCGAAGCGGTGGTGGGCCGGTTCCTCCGGACGCTTGCTCCCGCCGACCGACCGCACGTGTTCACCAAGTGCGGCCTGGTGTGGGATCCCGACGACCGGGAGGCCATGCCGGAGCGCGACCTTCGCCCCGA
>Ga0224510_10001596_pt1 | contig 14724 bp, 11 predicted proteins | sample SF_May12_sed_USG_FD_170161 | JGI IMG/M metagenome (GOLD analysis project Ga0224510, IMG submission 170161) | Sediment microbial communities from San Francisco Bay, California, United States - SF_May12_sed_USGS_4_1 | ecosystem: Environmental > Aquatic > Marine > Sediment | place: USA: California... | reverse complement strand
GGCGCTATTGGGATGTGAACTACCAGATCGACTACGATCACAGCCCTACCTATTTTCATAATCGGCTGCGTGAACTGCTGGAAGAATCGATTGACTTGCATGGCCGAAGCGATGTGCCGGTGGGCTGCTATGTGTCAGGCGGTATTGATTCCAGCCTGATTTACCGGCTGGCCCAAGACAACGGCTCGGCCTCACCCTTAGGCTTTCATGGCCGGTTTACCGACTACCCTGGTTACGACGAAAGCACGTATGCCTCCGCTGCTGCCCATCATGCCGGTGGCCAGCTCCACTGCATTGATATTTGCGCGGATGATTTTCGTAACCACATTCAGCAAGTGATTTATCATCTGGATTTCCCGGTGGCGGGGCCGGGATCCTTCTCGCAGTACATGGTCTCCAAACTGGCCGCCGAACATGTTAAGGTGGTTTTGGGTGGTCAGGGGGGAGATGAGATTTTTGGTGGCTATGCTCGCTATGTAGTGGCTTATTTCGAGCAGTGTATCAAGGCTGCTATTGATGGCAACTACGGCAACGGCAACTATGTGGTTACCATCGAGTCAATCGTACCTAATCTAGGCTTGCTTCGGGAATATAAGCCGTTGATGAAGCAGTTTTGGGGCAAAGGCCTCTTCGGTCCGATGGATGAACGTTACTTCCGGTTGGTGGATCGCTCCACCGATATGCAGGATGAAATCGATTGGGCTGCGCTGGATAGTCGCCAACTATTTGCAGATTTTGCTAAGATATTCAACAACCCATCAAATGTGCAAAAAGAAGCCTACTTCGATAAAATGACCCACTTTGATTTCAAATGCTTGTTGCCAGCGCTGCTGCAAGTCGAAGACCGGATGAGTATGGCCCATGGGTTGGAGAGTAGGGTGCCGCTGTTAGATCACCCCTTGGTTGAGTTTGCCGCTACTGTACCTGCCGATATGAAGTTTAAGGGGGGCAAAATGAAGCATCTGCTTAAGCAGGTTTTTGCCGAAGAACTCCCTGGCGAAATCCTAAAACGCCGTGACAAGATGGGCTTCCCTGTGCCACTTAAGGAATGGTTCGAGCATGATTTGAAGGACTTCGCGATGGATACCTTCAGCACTATGGCGGCCAAGCATCGTCCTTATATTAACTCGCACGCCGTACTGAAGAATTTCGGCAAAGAGGCTCGATTCTCACGTAAGACTTGGGGGTTGCTGAGCTTTGAGCTTTGGCATCAACAGTTTCATGACAAGGCGGCGGCATGGCGTTGTCACGTTCAAGCTGATTAATCAAAGTCACTTTAAAGGAGGCTTAAATAACTATGAAAACACTTATTACTGGCGGATTGGGCCAGATAGGATCCCACATCGCTGAAATGATGCTTGATCGCGGTGACGAGGTATTGGTAATTGACAACCTCGCCACAGGGCGCCGGGAACACCTTGCCGATCACCCTCGTTTGCAGGTGGTGATCGACACCATTTCTGATCGTGATTTGGTGAATAGCTTGGTCGAAAAATTTAGGCCAGATGCGGTGGTACATGCTGCTTGCTCCTATAAAGACCCGGACGATTGGTATAACGACACCCTTACCAACTGCGTGGGCGGTTCCAATATCGTCGATGCCGCAAAGCGTTTTGGTGTAAAACGCTTTATTTATTTTCAGACTGCGCTGTGCTATGGTCTCAAGCCCCAGGAACAGCCCATCACCCTGAACCACCCCCGTAAGCCCGAGGGCAGTAGTTACGCTATTTCTAAAACCGCTAATGAGCTGTATCTGGAGCTATCCGGTATCGACTTCGTTACCTTTCGCTTGGCCAATGTGGTGGGGCCTAGAAACGTGGCGGGGCCGCTGCCTATCTTTTATCAACGTTTAAAAGACGGCAAACAGTGTTTTATTACCAAATCACGGCGCGACTTTGTTTTTGTCAAAGACCTGGCAAGAACCGTTGTGCAGGCCTGCGATGGAACCGGTCATGGTGCGTATCATTTTTCGTCAGGCACTGATGTGGCCATTATCGAACTTTACGACGCCGTAGTTAAGGCCATGGATTTGCCGGATTACCCAACACCCGAAATTCGCGAGCTTGGCCCAGACGATGTGGCCTCCATTCTGCTTGATCCGTCGCGCACATATGCTGACTTCGGCGTCATTGAGTTCACGCCCATTGAAGAGACGGTCAGGACGGCAATTCATTATTACCGCGAACATGGCACATTAGGCGAATACACTCATCTGAGGGTTGAAGAAAAAAAGTCATGAGTATGATGAGAATACTTATTACCGGCGGCGCCGGCTGTCTCGGCTCAAACCTGATTGAACGTTATTTCCCGCAGGGGCATCCAATTTGTGTGATTGACAATTTTGCCACTGGCAAACGTGAGGTAGTACCGCAGCAAACGGGCTTGACGGTGGTGGAGGGTTCTATTGCCGATGCCGATTTGGTGAACAATACCTTTGCAGACTTTCAGCCAACCCATGTGATCCACAGCGCGGCGGCCTATAAAGACCCATTGAATTGGGCTGAGGATACAGCAACCAATGTGCTGGGAACCATTTACGTAGCCAAGGCAGCTGAGGCACACAAGGTTGCACGGTTCATTAATTTCCAAACCGCGCTGTGTTATGGCCACCCCAGAGCGATACCTATCGCGGTTGAACAGCCGACAGCGCCGTTTACCAGTTATGGCATATCCAAAACAGCGGGCGAAGCCTACTTGATGCAATCTGGGTTGCCTGTTGTCTCATTGCGCTTGGCTAATATCTGCGGGCCACGTTTGGCTATCGGGCCGATCCCAACTTTTTACAAGCGACTCAAGGCCGGGCAGAACTGCTTCTGCAGTGATACCACCCGTGATTTTTTGGATATAAGTGATTTCTTTACCCTGATGGATCAGGTGTTGCTAACTGATGCGGCAACTGGCGTGTTCAATGTATCCACTGGGGAAGGCCGCAGTATTCATGATGTCTTTCTGGCGGTAGCCAACTACTTGGGCATCACCCCCCCTGATGTACCTGTGGTACCGCCGGGAGCAGATGATGTACCCCAAGTTGTACTTGACCCTACTGCAACCGAGTTGACCTTTGGGTGGCGTGCGCAAGTGGGATTTGAGGAGACCATTGCCAATCAACTGCGCTGGTACGACCAATACGGTATTACAGATATTTTTAGTCATTTGGCAGTGCCAACATCGGGCGCTTAGATCTTATTCTCATATGTGGAGTCCATATAATAATGTTGCAAGAGGCTAATTTAACTAATGCTAAAATCCTTATTGTCGGCGGCGCTGGTTTTGTGGGTAGCAATCTGGCGTACCACTTACTCGAAATCCACAATCCTAAAGAGCTGTGGATTGTCGATAACCTGCTGTCGTCAGATATCAGCAATGTGCCAGACGATCAGCGGGTAAGGTTTTTGTATGGTTCGATTTCAGAAGACAAGCTATTACACGCCCTGCCAGAAGATTTAGGCGTTGTATTTCATCTGGCTTGCTACCACGGCAACCAGTCGTCCATTGCCGACCCCTTGGCCGACCACGACAACAACACCCTCACCACGCTAAAACTCTTTGAGCGTCTTAAAGATTTCAAAGGGCTAAAGAAAGTGGTCTATGCGGCAGCCGGTTGTGCAGTGGCTGAAAAAACTTTCGCCGATGCCACTCCCACTCTTGAAGATGCTCCGGTATCGCTGTTTCACGACAGTCCGTACTCCATCTCTAAGTTGATTGGTGAGATGTATGGCAACTATTACTTTCAACGTTATGGCTTGCCGTTTGTGAAGGCACGGTTTCAAAATGTCTATGGCCCCCGCGAAATTCTTGGTGCGGGACGTTGGCGTGGTACGCCCCACACGGTGTGGCGCAATGTAATTCCTACCTTTATCTGGAAATCAATCCAAGGCGAGGCATTGCCTTTGGATAATAATGGGAATGCCTCACGTGATTTCATATTTGTCGAAGATATAGTTCATGGGCTTATGGCTTGTGCTTTAAGAGGCGAATCAGGCGAATCCTATAACCTCGCATCTGGCGCTGAAACTACTATTTTGGAACTAGCCACAATCATAAATAAGATTACTGAAAATCTAACGCCTGTCGATTTGCGTCCTGCTCGGGACTGGGATCGGTCAGGCAAACGTTTTGGAGCTATAGAAAAATCTCGTAATCAAATTGGTTTTGAAGCGAAAGTAGGTATTCAAGAGGGATTGGAGCGAACAGTCGAATGGACGAGAAAAAATGCTGATCTGATTTCAAGAAAAATATCTAATCATAGTGTTTTTATGAAACAGTGTAATGTTGGGACTTGAATTCAAGTAAGTGGGCGCTACCGGGTTTTCAGTGGGTAGAAGGCGTAATTTTGTATATCGAGCCCTTCTGATAAGTCGGGTTGCGAAGAGTAGAGACCCAATACCTCTCAGGGTGCCGCAACCCTTTCCGGTGCTTTTCCTGGGAATAACCTTCCCCCCCCCCGAAAACTGAGCCAATGCGAAGTTAGTGGTTTCGGTCTAGAACCTCAGCGAGGAAACAGACATGAAACCGAAACGATTCACGGAAGAGCAGATCTTGGCATTTTGAAGCAGGCCCAAGCTGGGATGAAGGTCGTAGACCTCTGCCGCACGCACGGCATCAGCGACGCAACCTTCTACAACTGGCGTATCAAGTATGGCGGCGGCATGTAGGTTTGATCTTCCCCGCCAACAACGGACACGGAGCTAAGCGACCAGTTGGGCCTCGAATGCTTTGGGGCTGATGTAATCAATCGCACTGTGCCGGCGGGTGCGATTGTAGTCAACATAGAGATACTAGAACACAATGCGGCGCAATTCTTTGCGGGTGACGGCGGGATCGCCATGCACCACTTCCACCTTCAGGGAGTGAAAGAAGCTTTCAGCGCAGGCATTGTCGTAGCAGTTGCCTTGGCACTCATACAGCATTTGAGTTCATGTTTTACCAGTAATTCTCGATAGGGTCCCGAGCAATATTGACTGCCCCCCGACCCGGAGTGTACGATAGATATCTTTTTCGGCATACGGCGACACCATAAAGCCATCTGCAGCGCATTGCAAACCAAGTCGGCGATCATTCTCGTTCATTCATGGCCCAGCCGACGACGAGGCGAGAGTAAAGGTCAATGACCACTGCGAGATACAGCCACCTTCTGTCGTCTGAAGGTGGGTGATATCACTTACCCCATTCCTGGTTCTGACCAGTGGCGGTAAAGTCCTGCTGCAACAAATTGGGCGCCACTGGCAGATTGTGGTTCGAGTTGGTGGTGGCCTTGAATTTTTTGGCAGCCTTGGCTCGCAGCCCCTGCCGTTTCATGCTGGCCGCCACAGTTTTTGGGTTGTAGTGGTGCCTCTGGTCCGCAAGGTCGAGAGGCAGGCCCGGTGAACCGGATCGCCCTTTACGGAAGGCGAAGGCCTCTGCAACTTGTCAGTCAAGGCGGTCGCGTTGCTGCTGGTGCACTGAAGGCTGTTTCTGCCGTTGACGCCAAACGGAGAATCCGCTGCGGGTAGCGCCCAGGACGCGACACATGGCTGTTACTTTGAATAAGTCTGAATGATCGAGCATGAAGGCGTACTTTATTCCAGGCTTTTCGCAAAGTACGCTGCGGCCTTTTTTGGGATCGCCAGCTCCTCGGCCTGTTCGGTCAACTGTCGTTTCCGGCGAGCGTTTTCGAAGGCGGCTTCTGCTCGACATCGCTTTGCTCCTGATTCAGGCGTTCCTTGGCTCGCCGCGAAGCAGCTGGGATTCGTGGAGTCCGAGCTGCTTCGCGGCGTTTGATACCACGACCTGTTTGACCAGCGCCAACGCCTCAGATTTGTACTGAGGAGAATAACGATTGCGGGACTTCCCCGACTTTGTCTTTTTGGACATGATAGATCACCTCTGTTGCTGAATTTACTCGCTTGACAGGGTGTCTGTCGATGGCGGGGAAGATCAATCTCCTGACTTCAAAGATGGAAGACAAGAAGTCTGCCACTTTTACTGATCATGGGAGCAAAGCCTTCGGCCGTGTTCCTCGGGTCATGCGACAGACTTTAACGGTAGATAACGGGTCAGAGTTTGCAGGCTTCAAAAAATTTGAGAATAGAACCGGAGTGACAGTCTATTTTGCCGATCCATATGCCGCATGGCAGCGGGGAGCAAATGAGAACACCAATGGCCTATTGCGGCAGTATTTCCCAAAAGGAAGTAACTTCAAAAAGGTCACGGAAGAAGACGTTGAGGATGCAGCCAGAAAGCTAAATCACCGACTCAATATAATGCCTTGCGGCAAGACTCAGGTTGATCGTTCATTAGTGATCTTTGGAAATAAATTGATAGCTGTTCTCAAGATACACCTAGGTCTTGTTTTGTTCTCAAGTAGTTTTAGGCTCAGCCTCTTACGGAGGCTTGCACTTATTATACGAATTCAGGATAAATTATAATATGAATTTTTTAATTTTGCATAATATGGGACCTGCATCTGGTTGGATATCAGGTGTTGCTGATTTGGAGCTTGCATTGCCTCGTTACTCCAAAGATCATGCGTATATAGTGCACAATGCTTATATGCCATTGCCAAACTTTGTGACAGAAATTAATTTCGATGCCATAATATTGAATTCTAGTTTTATTAATATTTTGCACACTACTGCAGGATATGAAAGGCTTCAAAAGGAATATAATTTTATTAAAGATTCTAGTGCGTATAAAATTGCATTACCTCAAGATGACTATTGGTACTCGGAAAATAGGGATCAATGGTTTGTAGATTGGAATATTAATGAAGTTCAACCAGTTTGTTCAAAAGAATACTGGGATATTTTGTATCCAAAATGTTTGAATGCAAAAATTAAAATTAATCAAGGTTATACTGGGTACATAACCCCCATGTTGAGAGAAAGAGCAAGATCGCCACTTCCTAGAAATAGGCGTACTTTTGATGTTGTGTATCGTGCTAAAGGAACACCTGGTCACCCTAACAGAATTGGTATTTTAAAAGGGAAAATAGGTGAAAGATTTGTGGATGCATTTTCAGGATTTAATTTAAAGCTTGATATTTCTACCGACCCACAAGGTAATCTGCCAGGCGATAAGTGGTTAGACTTTGTTGAAAATTCAAAATGCATACTTGGTAGTAATAGTGGAAGTAGCCTTTTGTTGCGGAATCGTGAAATGGCTGAAAGAATAAAAAAATTTACATATTACAATCCAAAAGCTTCTTTCTTGGAAATTGAAGAAGCCTGCTTCCCTGGTGAGGATGGAAAATATCTTTTTACGGCCATTTCTCCGAGAAATATTGAGGCCGGATTGCTAAAAACGGTACAGTTGTTAGTGGCAGGGCCGTATAGTGATATTCTGTTGCCATGGGAGCATTATATACCTCTCGATGAACATTGCATGAATCAGAAAGAGATACTGCAAATTGTAAAACGCATAGATTTACAGGAAGAAATTGCTGAAAGGTGTAAGGAGCGATTGTTAAATTGTCAAGACATTCAAATTGAATCTTTTGTCAATAAAATTAATGAATCAGTTGCTTGTGGGTTAAATTTAAACCATAAAAGTTCACCTCTAGATGAGTTTTGGAGTAGAAAAAACGAGTACCAAGATTTTTTAGATAAAAATCAACAAACAATTGAAAAAGCAATTGAATCTCAGAGACTCATCAATGAATATAAAAGGAAAATTAGAGACACTTTGCCCAAAACATTTTTGCAGTTGATTAGAAAGATTAAGCCAAGATAACACATAAGCTGCTCACTTTTTTGGTAACCAGAAGTAAGTACTTGCGACTTTAAAAAAATATCACAATAGAAGAAGCAAGAAGGCCGTCTGTGAAAAAGAAGATTAAGAAAAGTGCCTATTCCTACAGCGCCACATCACCCGACAAACTTTTAGCCCAGGAAAGTCATTATTATTTATGAAAATTGTGCATGCCCCAACCGATCTTGGAATGAGAGCTGTGAGTTTGAGTGAAATTGAACAATTACTTGGTTGTGAGAGTAAGGTTATTGTAAGGGCGCCAGGTGTACATGTCTCTGGCATGGTTCACGACATATACAGTAGAAATAGATTTAAATTTGCGATCCGTCTTTTTTTAGCTATTAAGGAATCTATTTCTGCTGACCTTGTAATGCTAAATGCGGGGTCGTCATTGTTAGATTTTGGATATTTTGGACTTGAACTTAAGGACTTGTACTTATACCGATTATTTAATAAGCGGGTTATCACTACATTTCAAGGTTGCGATGTAAGGATGTGCGAAATGTGTCCCGTGCGGCGTTTTGTCTCTGATGGTATCGTGTGTGCAAATGTCCCAAAAGAGCTTAGTTATAACGCATTTGATAGGTTAAAGCAAAGAAGACTAGACAAGCTATCAAATGTGTCAGAGAAGCTCCTGGGTATTACACCTGATTTGTGTCGATCAGATACTCGTATTCAATACATGCCACATGTTAAAATCGTAAAGCAAGTTGGCGAGAATAAAAATAAGAATAATCCAACCATAAAAAAAATACGCATTGGTCATATGCCTAAGCATCATAAGGGAACTAAGTATATAGAAAAAATCGTTTCCTCGCTGCAATCAAAATATAATGAAAAATTCACGTATGTTCCCATAACGGGACTACCTTGGGTCGAAGCTCTTGAACTGATGTCAAGCTGTGATCTTTTGATAGATCAAATGCTGATGGGATGGTATGGGGGGATTAGTGTCGAGGCAGCCTTCTTGGGTTTACCATCAGTGTGTTACGTTGATATGGATTTGCTGCAATATGTTCCTGAGGTTATGAAAAAAAGATTGCCTGTAGTCGCTATTGAGCATAGAGAATGTTTGTATGATTCATTAAAAGAACTAATTCTTCATCCAGAACAATTAGTTCTTGAGTCAAAGAGGTGCCGGGAGAATGTAGAAGAGTTCCATGACCCAATCAAAATAGTAAAGCTTATTTTGAATCAAAACAGGATTTAATTATAAAATGGAACACTGTGTCAGGCCCATATCTCAGAGATGTGATGAAATCAGGGTGAAGATTCATCTTTCTTCAGTGGCGAATTTATTTTTTGAGGTAGGGTCCTATCTTATTTTACTCGAGGCTTTTTTCTTTAACTTTTGTAGGAGCTTGGCTTATTCTCCCTACTGGGTGCGATCATTTATCGGTTTTAACTTTTATCCCTCAGAAATCTGGTTTATAGGCTTGGGTAATATAATTGTTTTTTTGCTTTTAATGCAGAAAAACTTGAATATTCCCAAATGTATAGTTGCTGATAGCAAGCCAATTTTTGTAATAATTGGTGTTTATTTTTTTAGTTTTATTTATGGACTTTATCGTGGCAATCCATTTGCAATGCAGGACGTTAGGGAAATGATATTTAGCGCCCTCGGCTTGCCGGTTATATTGTGGTTGTCGCCATATATCAATATTGAAAAAATATTTAAACGATTGGTGTCAATCTTTCTGTTGGTAATACTTGTATGGAGTTTAATAGCTGTTCGTGAAAGGTTACTTTTAATAGTCGATGAAAGTCGTATCGCGCACAGTGCCTTGCTGGTAATAGCCACTTTTTTTCTCAGTTACTATTTGTTGGCATCGTCTCTTCTTAGCAGGTATTATATCTTATCAGTATTTTTGGTTTCATTTGCTTTTGTTGCATTCTTTTCAAAGGTTTCTCTTGCACTTTTTATGTTCAGTTCTATGGTTTCACTTTCGTTTTCTGCCTATCTGAATCCAAGTTCAAGAAATTTAATATTGAGTAAGTACAAGGTGAAGATTGTTTTTTTTGTTTTTTTGTTTTTTGTAGTGATTCTTTTAGGCGCAGTTCTTGTGAATTCATATACGGGCGGAGCCATCGAGGGCATCTACAGGTATACTTTTTTAAAAGAAAGGTTGGCAACTTCTGGTGACATTCACTACGGAGATGTAACCGGCGGTCGTTTTGCGATATGGTCCGCATCTCTGGACGCATGGGCAATGAAACCATTTTTTGGTTATGGTATGGGTTCGACAGTTGAGGCTTATTCCTCTGGGTGGCGAGAGAAATCGCAATTTCATAATTATTTTTTCCAGACGCTCCATCATACCGGTCTTGTTGGAATCATTTTCATTTTGGGGGGATGGCTATTTTGGTGGCGAAGGGTATTGCGGAAATTGCGTTGTCTTCAGGACACCTATAGCAAAATAGTTTTTGCCAGTATGGCGGTATACGTTTTATGCATTATGTTTTACGGTCTATTCGGACACCCGCTCAGTTATCCGCCTGATGCGCAATTTTTTTGGCTGTGTGTTGGGTTTTTATCTGTATTCAATCCATCATTTTTATATAGGAAAAAAGATGAAGCAGATCGTTGTCAAGAAAGGTTCGGCTCTTTGTCTTGAAGTTCCTTCTCCCCTTGTGGAAACGGGCGAGGTTTTGGTGCGCGTCAAGGCATCTTGTTTATCGGTTGGCACCGAAATGAGCGGAATTCGCTCAAGTGCGGTTCCTCTGTGGAAGCGTGCGCTACAGCAGCCTGAGAAGGTGGCATTTACCTTGAATATGGCGGCTACCAAGGGCTTCAGGCGCGCATGGAGTTTAGTGCAGGAAAAGCGTGATGCGGCCTATCCCACAGGCTATTCCGCAGCGGGGGTGGTTGTGCAGGTCGGCGCGGGAATTAAGGATCTTGCTCCTGGTGACCGGGTTGCATGTGCCGGTGGAGGTTATGCGCAACATGCCGAATTCATACGTATTCCTCGAAATCTCTGCACACCCTTGCCTGCCTTGCTCGATTGGGAAAGTGGGTCCACCGTCACCCTCGGTGCTATAGCTTTGCAGGGGGTGCGCCGGGCTCACCCCACCTTGGGTGAGACGTTTGTGGTCATTGGTCTCGGAATTCTTGGGCAGTTGACCGTCCAATTGCTACGGGCCAACGGCTGCAAGGCAATCGGTATAGATCTTGACCGTGACCGCATTACCTTGGCCCAGAGTCTGGGCATGGAGCTTGGGCTCCATCCTGATGATGGTAGCGATATCGATCAGGTTGCCCGTTTGACCGATGGACTCGGGGCGGATGGAGTGATCATCACCGCAGCCACCCCATCCGATGCGGTCGTATCTGCGGCCTTTAAAATGTGTCGCAAGAAGGGCCGGGTGGTGCTGGTGGGTGATGTGGGGTTGCATCTCAACCGCGCTGATTTTTATGTGAAGGAAATTGATTTTCTGATTTCCACCTCCTACGGTCCGGGGCGTTATGACCATCGTTACGAGGAGCAGGGGCTCGATTATCCGGCAGCCTATGTGCGGTGGACAGAAAACCGCAACATGGCGGCATACCTTAGTCTTTTGGCACAAAAACGGTTGCAGGTTGGTCCTCTGATTTCCGCCCGCTATCCCATTGATGAAGCACAAGCTGCTTATGCATCCTTAAGTACAGTCGCGGCAAAGCCGTTGATGGTTGTTTTGACCTATCCTGAGAGCGACGCTGAACCTACTCGCGTTCTTAAATTGAATCCGAAGTCAAAAGTGAAGTCCGGAAATATTCGGGTTGCGGTATTAGGGGCTGGAGGTTTTGCTCGCTCAGCCCATTTGCCGAATTTGCAGGCCCTGAGGAATCGTTTTTCCCTGCGGGCGGTGGTGTCGCGCACCGGCCATAACGCAGCAGCGGTTGCCCGGCAGTTTGGCGCTGCTTATGCTTCAACAGACTATGAACAGGTGCTGGCTGACCCGGAGGTAGATGCGGTGATTATCGCCACCCGTCATCATCTTCACGGTTCCATGGCCTTGGCAGCGTTACGAGCTGGCAAGCATGTCTTGGTTGAAAAGCCTCTAGCGTTGACAGCCGATGAACTTGATGCCTTGGATTCGTTTATTACTGCCGCCGAGCAAAAAAGTTTGCCTGTACTCCTGACCGGCTATAATCGTCGTTTTTCACCCTATGCCCGCCGCATGGCCGAGTTGTTGAATGACCGTAGCGGTCCTTTCATGCTCAATTATCGCATGAACGCTGGCTATATCTCTTTGGATCATTGGGTGCATGGGCCGGAAGGCGGAGGGCGCAATCTGGGCGAGGCCTGTCATGTTTATGACCTTTTTTCCTACCTTGCCGACGCCGAGGTTACTGAAGTATCGGCGCACGCCATCTCGCCCCAATCGCATCACTATAGCGGAACCGACAATTTTGCCGCGACTTTGAGTTTTGCCGATGGATCCGTGACCACTCTGACATATACTGCTATGGGAAATATAGATTATCCCAAGGAAATGGCTGATCTCTATTGTGATGGTAAGCTTATCGTAATGGAGGACTACAAACGACTGGATGTCCATGGCGTGAAGGGGAAATCGTTAAAGACTCCAGCTCAGGATAAGGGGTTGGTGGAAGAGCTGATCGCTTTTGGTGACGCCATTACCTGTGGCGAGTGGCCGATTCCATGGTGGCAGCAGCTGCAGACAGCTCGGGTGGCGTTGCTGGTGGAAAGGTTGATACAGCCCATGGATACTCCTTAGAAGGTGAAAGTGCGGATCGTTGAGACGGGGAAGCAGTCAAAAGAATTGTTACTTACTTGGAAGATCTTTTGAGGGATTCATGGACTTTGGAAAAAGGACGGAAGCGGCTTTCTTAGACCTGGAACGCTGGATCGATAAAAATGGCTGGGCTGGTTACGATCCCTACGATATCAAGGGGCAAGCTTGGTATGTAATCTCTTTGGTCGTCAGACTCCGATTTTTCGGAAATTCAGAGGCGTTCTCTTCTTGACGGAGAAAAACTTGCCGCCTAATGCTTTGCGTAAACTTCTTAGGATTAAAAAGGATATTAATGCCAAAGGATTAGGCCTTATGGCCAGTGCTTATCTCACGCGCTATAAAGCCACGGGGAAACAGCAATATTTAAAGAAAGCTGAGGAAATATTAGAGTGGTTGGCGATAAATAGGAGCTCTGGGTATCCAGGAGTCTCGTGGGGTTACCCGTTTCATTGGCAATCGCGGATCTTTATTCCCAGAGATACACCATCTTCAGTGGTTACCGGCACCGTTGGTGACGCATGGCTTGATCACTACGAATTGACAGGGACGGCCAATAGTTTGGCTGTTGCTAGTAGAATTGCAGATTTTTTCTTGGACGGACTGAATCGTTATGAGAAATCAAAAGATGAAATTTGTTTTAGCTATACGCCCATAGACACTTTTAAAGTGCATAATGCCAGTCTTTTTTCTGCTGCATTTCTTGCGAGATTCGGTGCGTTAGCGGGCAAAGATCATTGCAAGAGCCTAGCTCTGAAGGCTGTTCGTTATACGCTTTCTGAGCAAAATAACGACGGGTCTTTTTTTTATTGGGGGGCAGAGCCTCCGACAATCATTGATCATTATCACACTGGTTTTGTGCTAAGGCACCTAGATACTATTCAAAGGGCTACTGGTGCAGAGTTTATTGTTAAACCACTCAGCCAAGGATATCAGTTCTACCTGAATAAATTGTTTACTGAAGATGGTGTGCCAAAGTTTACACCAGATAGTCTTTATCCCATTGATATCCATTCATGCGCAGAAGCATTGCTTTGTTTGTCGCAGATTGGTGCCTCTTTAGGCAGTTTTGATCGGCTCAGCACTGTATTCCAGTTCACCATAGAAAATATGCGTAACAACGAAGGATTTTATATAGCAGAAATACGCAAACGTTTATGGGGTGAACAAAGGGTCAATGTCCCTTATATGCGCTGGGGGCAAGCTTGGATGTTTCTTGCACTTGCGCGTTTGCATGCAGCTCTTCAAAGATAAACAAATCAAGGTAATAAAAAAATGCGTATTGGCATGATTCTCCAAAGTAGTTTTCCGCCTGATATTCGGGTCGAGAAAGAACTTCACACCTTGTTAGGTATGCATGAACTTTTTTTGCTCTGCCCCCGGCGTGGGAATAGTCCAGAACATGAATTATGGAATGGGGTTAAGATTAAACGGATATTTTCCACCGCAGAGCGTTGGTGGAGTAATTTCAGGTTAATGGCAACCTGTTATTCCAAGGGTTGGGAATACGAAATTGATCGCTATATTCGAGAAAACAAGCTTGAAGCTCTGCATGTTCATGATTTGCCATTGCTTGGTACTACTCTTAAAGCAGCTAAGTCATATGAGATTCCTGTTGTCGCCGATCTTCATGAAAACTATCCGGCCATGCTTGAAGAACTTAAGAGAGTTTCTCTCTTTAAAACGCCATCATTAGGTGCTTTGGTTTTACGGTTTTCTGTTTCAATAAAAAGATGGAGATTTTATGAGCATGAAGTCGTGCCGCAAGCTAATGCTGTTATTACTGTGATTGAGGAAGCAAGAGATAGATTGATACAAGATGGGGTAGGTGCCTCAAGAGTTCATGTTGTTTCCAATTACAATGCAACAACTGCTGGGGAGTCTTTTGCGAATATAGAATCTGGTAACCCTACCCAAGGTACAAATTCTTTTAGGGTTGTGTATGCAGGTGGGTTTGATGAAGCGCGTGACCTTAAAACCGTCATAGATTCCCTCGTTGGGATAGATCGTACTGAAATGCCTATGTTGGAAGTTGTTTTGGTTGGTGGAGCAGGTCGAGCACTTGCGGGAATGAAGAAGTATGCGAGGGAGACTGGAAATCATGATCGAGTGCGGATTTATGGATGGCTTAGCCGAGAGGAAGCGGAAGCGTTTATGGATAAAGCGCAAGTTGGCTTGGTTCCTCATGTTAAATCAGCACACACAGATTCGACTGTTCCGCACAAGTTATTTCAATATATGGTTCGAAGATTGCCTGTCATT
>Ga0224510_10001595_pt1 | contig 14734 bp, 8 predicted proteins | sample SF_May12_sed_USG_FD_170161 | JGI IMG/M metagenome (GOLD analysis project Ga0224510, IMG submission 170161) | Sediment microbial communities from San Francisco Bay, California, United States - SF_May12_sed_USGS_4_1 | ecosystem: Environmental > Aquatic > Marine > Sediment | place: USA: California... | reverse complement strand
GAGGCAGGCCCTGCTCACGCGGCAACTCAGGGCCGGAGCCGAGAGTCCTCTTGCCCAGGAACAATCCACACGTACCATTCCTCCACGGTTTGAAATTACCCTGATGAACCGTCATGGAGTATCGTCAATTTCCATTACCAACCATGGAGAACTTTGCCAATCCTTTGTGGGTATGCCGACCGAATTAGCGGTGTTACTCCGGGCCACACAGGATCCCGCCTGGTCCATTCAGGAAGGTCTCCGGAATTTTCTGAAACATCATGGCCACAACCATGCCCTGTTCTTTGAGGATGCGGACGGGCGATTTCCTCTGGAATGGGCACCGGATTCGCTGTATACCACGAAGACGGAACTGGATATTGTCGGATCCCATGTATCGATTGCCGCTCGCTGCTTGCGCTTTGGGGAAGTGCAAACAAACACGCACGCGTGCATGGGATTTGTGGCTGATCTCAATGCCAAGAAACTGGCTCCGCTTGAACATGAAGGTGGATGGGCTGTGTACGATATGCTGTATGAAAATAGTCAACGTGAGGATGTGCTTGAGCCGGATGACCCTCTCAGCCGACCCTTGGCCCTGGCGGCGACAGAATACAACCGCGAGAACTGGGTATCTTCGCAACGGCGGACAGGGAAGGCGAGACCGACGTTTTCCGTTCCGGTGGAACGGTTTGCATCCTTGCAGTTCGATATTCCCCTTCACGAGAAAGACCGAATCTTTCGCTCGGTGCTGCTCAAATGTGCCGGCCGTGAAGTTCCAGTATCTCAATCCGGTCCTTTAGCAGACGGGCCAACGTACCACTATCGCCTTACATTCATGCCGGAGACGATTCCAATGGATACCCCGGTGTTGGATCTGAGAACCGGAGTCCTGCGTGCCGAATGTTGGCTTGGGGAAAGTCGCGGACGGCCCAGCCTGCCTATTTTCCTGATGTTCCCATTTCTGGAGCGAGCTAAATCGGTCTCCGGCGGGTTGAGGGCCAAAAAGCGACGCACGCTCTTATATGACACATTTTTTCAGTTGTTGTGTCTCCAGAAGGCATCGGATGCCAGGAGAATGGTGAAAGCCTGTATCTCTCAGGACGAGTTTCGCCCATTTAAAATTAAAGCGGAGGCGGAGCACATCCTCCAACGTTTTTCCACGCCTGCGCTGGAACCCAGTATGCGGTTGGCCGTTCACCAGGGGCATTGGTATCTTGTCGCGAACGATTGGGCGAAAGAAGCCTTACTGTATGCCATTCCCTATACGCTGTGGGGAACACAGCTTTTCGAGGGGATGGTGGAACATGATGAGATGAGCCTTCCGCTGACCAGCCTGTATCCCCTGCTTCCCGAACTGCATGCCAAATTGCAGGAGGCAGGGCTCGAACTGTTCTATCAGGACCAACCGATTGCCACGTCGCAGTGGGAATATTCGATCGATGCGAGACGCCCGCCGACGATTGATTGGTTTGAACTGCGACCGGAACTTCTCTGTGACGGCGTGCGGATCGATTCGCGGGATATCGGAAAAATTCTGCAGCGTGGCGGGATTATGGAGAAGGATGGAAAAATCAGGATTGTGGATCAGAACACACAGGCCATATTGCGCGCGTTTGCCTTTTTGTCCAATAAGCCCGGTTCTGAGCATAAGGAAAAGAAGACCGTTGTGCGTGTGCCCAAACTGCAGATTCTTGATTGGGTGGCATTGAGAAAACGTGGCGTGAAGATTCTCCTTCCCCCCGCGGATGAAGCCATGATCGACCGGTTGCTGCATTTTGAGCAGATTGAACCCATTCCACTTCCTCAGGCACTGCATGCTACGGTCCGGCCGTACCAGCAAGAAGGGTACCGGTGGCTGGGGTTTCTCTATCAGCATCGTTTGGGAGCATGCCTGGCGGATGACATGGGATTGGGAAAAACGCTGCAAGCGATTTGTTTGTTCGCGGGGATTAAAGAAGGCCTCATCCAGGCACCAGAACCGGTCCAGGGTCCACATCTGGTGGTGCTGCCTCCCAGCCTCTTATTCAATTGGGAACACGAGATCTCCCGCTTTTACCCCGAATTGATTGTTCAGTCCTATACCGGAAAGGAGCGAACGCCCGTATTCTCCCAAGCCGATGTGGTCCTTACCACCTACGGCCTGATTCGAAGAGATATTACGGTCCTCGAACAGGTTCGGTTCAACGTGATTTTGTTCGATGAAGCCCAGGCCGTCAAAAACATCGTGGCCAGGACCACCGGCGCCGCGAGGCGCCTCAAAGGGTATTTTAAATGCGTGATGACCGGGACACCCTTGGAAAATCATGTGGGGGAATATTACTCCCTCATGGATTTGTGCGTGCCGGGCCTTCTCGGAGACTATGAAGAATTGAAAGGCAAAATTAAAACGCCATCACCGGAGTTGTTAGACACCATCATGCAGCGGAGCAAGCCGTTTGTGTTACGCCGGACCAAAATGCAAATCCTCAAAGAATTGCCGCCTAAAATAGAGACGGATATCTATCTGGAATTAACCGATCGCCAGAAAGCGCTGTACCAACAGACCGTCACCAAAATTCGTTCCACCATTGCCTCAGCCTATCGGAGTAAAACTTCCGCCCAAGCCCGCATCATCGCGCTCACGGCGATCCTCAAGCTCCGGCAGATTTGTTTGTCTCCCCGGTTGCTTGGTCTATCGAGTACTGATCTTTCGCCAAAGCTTGAATTTCTCCTCGAACGCCTCAAAGAACTCCTCGAGGAGGGACATAGCGCACTTGTGTTTTCCCAATTTACCTCCTTTCTGGATTTAGTGGAACAAGAATTTCATGCCCATGAAATTCCTCATGTCCGACTGGATGGATCCACGCCGACTCCAACGCGGAAGAAACTGGTTCACGAATTCCAGGAGGGCGACACGCCGTCTATCTTCCTGCTGAGTCTCAAAGCCGGCGGCCAGGGTCTGAATCTCACCAAAGCCTCCTATGTCTTTCACCTGGATCCCTGGTGGAATCCGGCCGTGGAAAATCAAGCGTCCGATCGGGCGCATCGCATCGGGCAAAAGCAGAAAGTCTCAATTATGCGGTTGCTCATGCGCCACACCATCGAGGAAAAAATGATGGAACTCAAACAGCAGAAACTGGATCTCTATCACGCGGTCCTTGAAGGGGCGACCCATCATGGCGGCGGAGCTCTCACGCAAAAAGATTTTGATTTTCTCTTGGGATGAATCTAAGCTCACCGTGGGCATAAATGATTCTTACCTTATTCATCACGACACTGCTTGTTGGCTTGTCGGTCATTGTTCATTATGAAGCCGTCTACCGTCTTTTCACATTCATGCCATCTCGATCCAAGCGACCAAGGTTGGGTGTCATCTGGGGAGTGTTATTGGCGCTTCTCGCGCATATTATAGAAGTGTTGATATTTTCGGTGGGGTACTATGGGTTAATCCTCGCAGAAGAATATGGGACTCTCGTCGGCGCGGTTACCCCTGGATTTCAAGATTGTGTCTATTACTCCTTTGTCACCTATTCGACCATAGGCTTTGGCGATCTTATTCCAACCGGCCCGCTTCGCTTCCTCACTGGAATAGAATCACTCACTGGGTTGGTTCTGATTGCCTGGACGGCTTCCTGCATGTACTTCCAAATGGAAGCCCTATACCGGAAGAAATTTAAGTCGGGGTGAGGACCACGAGGCCTAGGCCTGTCTCTGCTGCTGGTATGTTCCTACCTAATTGTTCTGGTCTTGAACAATTTATAATGTCGCGGTTCGCAATCGAAGGGCATTGGTGATCACCGACACCGAGCTAAACGTCATGGCGGCCGCCGCAATCATCGGACTCAACAAGATGCCGAACGTCGGATACAGAATCCCTGCAGCCACCGGTACCCCGATGGCATTGTAAAAAAAGGCAAAGAAGAGATTTTGACGAATGTTGCGCATCGTCGCCTGGCTGAGACGGCGGGCACGGGCAATCCCTCGAAGGTCACCTTTTATCAATGTGACTCCGGCACTTTCCATAGCCACATCCGTGCCTGTCCCCATCGCAATGCCGACATGGGCCTGGGCCAGGGCCGGCGCATCATTGATGCCGTCTCCCGCCATGGCCACAATTCTTCCTTGTGCTTGCAGCTGTTTAATGATTTGGCCTTTCTGCTCGGGCAACACCTCCGCTTTCACCTCATCGATGCCAAGTTTCTGCGCAACGGCGTTTGCGGTTTGGTGATGGTCACCGGACACCATCACGACTTGAATGCCTTCTTCATGTAACAGCCGAATGGCTTCCGGGGTTGAAGCTTTGACCGGGTCGGCCACGCCCACGATTCCAACAGCCCGCTGATCGATGGCTACAAGCATGACGGTTTGGCCGTCCCGGCGCAGGTCCTCGGCCTTGCCCACTAATTGCTTGGTTGTCTCGGGATTGACCTGGCAATCCTCCTCCAAAAATTTCCGTGTTCCAAGTGCCATGCGGTTTCCCTGAACGGTTCCGATGACGCCTTTCCCGGTTTTCGACTGAAAGTTTTGAGCCTCCCATAAGTCCAGCCCTTTGTCTTTTGCCCCGTTCACAATCGCCGAGGCCAGAGGGTGTTCGCTGTTTCGTTCCAGGCTGGCCACCAAACGCAGCAGATCGTCTTCGCTCAAAGCGGAAAGGGAAACCACAGACATCAGCTTGGGTTTGCCTTCCGTGAGGGTTCCTGTTTTATCGACGACCAAGGTATCGACTTTCTCCAACTGCTCCAGGGCTTCCGCATGTTTCATCAGGACACCCGCTGTGGCTCCACGTCCGGTTCCCACCATAATGGACATGGGGGTGGCGAGTCCTAACGCGCATGGGCAGGCAATAATGAGGACGGCGACAGCGTTGACCAGAGCATGAGCCATACGAGGTTCCGGACCGAGAAACGCCCAGATCAAGAAGGTCACTACCGCCACCGTGACGATGATCGGGACAAAATAGCCCGCCACCAGGTCGGCCATCCGTTGAATGGGCGCCCGGCTGCGTTGGGCTTCGCTTACCATGCGAACAATCTGGGCCAGGACCGTATCCTGGCCCACTCGTTCGGTTCGCATCACCAAGGTCCCGGTGCCATTCACCGTGCCTCCGGTGACTCGAGCACCGGTCTCTTTTCCCACCGGGATGGATTCACCGGTAATCATCGATTCATCCACGGAGCTTTGACCTTCCAGGATGACGCCATCAATTGGAATTTTCTCGCCGGGGCGGATGCGAAGCTTATCCCCTGGATGCACGATCTTCACGGGGACGTCTTCTTCCACGCCATTCTCCCGAATGCGCCTGGCGGTTTTTGGAGCCAGGCCAAGCAGGGCTTTAATGGCACTGCCTGTCTGGCTGCGAGCCCGCAATTCCAGGACCTGCCCCAACAGCACGAGCACGGTGATGACGGCAGCGGCTTCAAAATAGACGGCGACCTCACCACCTGCGCCTCTGAAGGAATCTGGAAATAATTCAGGAGTAAACGTCGCCGCGGTACTATAAAGATACGCGGTTCCGGTCCCTAACGAAATCAGCGTAAACATGTTGAGACTCCGGTGCACGAGCGAGGCCCATCCTCGCTGGAAAAAGGGCCATCCGCACCAGAGGACAACCGGCGTGGCGAGAATCCACTGCAGCCCATGCATCAGAGAGGGCGAAAGGGATTTTTGAACAGGCTGTCCGGGAATCATATCAGACATGGCCAGCAGGAAAACGGGGAGCGCCAAACCTAGCCCGATCCAAAACCGGCGCATCATATCCTTGAGCTCGGGATTCTCTTCCTCTTCCTGTGTCATTTCCCTCGGTTCGAGCGCCATGCCGCATTTCGGACAAGCGCCTGGATGATCCTGCACCACCTCGGGATGCATGGGACACGCATATTCGGTTTTGGTGGCTGGCGCGGCGGCGATTTCCGGCTCGAGCGCCATCCCGCATTTCGGACAGGCAGCCGGTTTGGACGATTCCACTCCCGGACACATGGGGCAGATGTATTTTGCACCGGGCTTGGCGGGCGCAGCTTCCATGGACTGTTGATGCTTTCCTGTGAGATAGCCCTCCGGGTCATGGCTGAACCGATCCAAACAGCGTGGATTGCAGAAGTAGTACATGTTGCCCGCATGTTCGAATTTTCCCGCAGCGGTGAGCGGATCCACCATCATGCCGCAGACCGGATCCTTCACTCGCTCAACTTTGGCCATGTTCAGTTCGCGACGTTTCGGTTTGCCTTCAGGGGAATGACCGTGATGTTCCATTGTGCAATCCTTTTATAGTCTTGACATTTTCCATTAAGACATTTCAAATGTCCCTTACCTCGGAGGAAAGGGCAGAGGTGAAGGGAAGGACTCATCTGCCCATTTGATGGATAAAAAACTATAGCACCGATTAAGATCGCATCCAAGAACAGAGTGGTCAGCAATATCCCGTCGCACTTTGCAACAGATGGTGGAGGTGTGGATGCCGACCGCACTGGCAATCTCCCGGTCTAGTTTGCAACAATGTCTGGAGGCTGACCATTCAGTGAGGCCTTGCTGATGACAGGAAGTGGTGGAGGGTTGTTGAAGCATGGTTTGTTGGAGCAAAGATCGATTATGGGGACGATCCGGAATCGACAAGAGACGCCTGAATCAACTTTTCGTAAAGGAAATTTTAAGATGACACAATTACGGTTGAGATGGTTCTGGTACCTTTTCATCGCCGCTGCAGTGCTAACCGGTTGTCAGACACCTGTGGGTGTAACCCGTGTGGATCCAGAGGTGGTAAACGAACAGCTCACGAGAAATGTCCTATCCGAAGGCGTCCCCAGTCCGACCACTGACATCGTCCTCCATGTCTTTGATCTCAAATATGCCTATTTCGATGATCCGCGTGCAGCGCTTAAAACGTTACATGACATACTCCTCACCAAAGATCGGTCTTCTCCGGTGGCTTTCGCCCTGGCGGAATTATCCTATCTGTATGCCAAAAAGACCAACCAGCCATCCTATTACCTCGCTGCCGCGTTGTATGCGTATGTCTTTCTGTTCCCTGAAAATCCAGAAGATCAGCCCAAAAAGTTGGATAGCCGTGCACGGATTGCCGCTGATCTCTACAACCGGAGCCTGACGTTGGCTTTTCGCTCGCAGGATGGGTCGAGGGTCGATCTTCGGTCAGGAACGTATACTCTGCCATTTGGAACATTGCTAGTTGAACTGGCCGAAGAAGATGTTCAGTGGCACAACCGCAAGCTGGTCAATTTTATTCCCACTGCAGAGCTGGAAGTGCGTGGCCTTCAGAACCGGTATCGGAAAGCCGGAGTCGGCGTCCCGCTTGCGGCCGAACAAGTTCCAGTAGGTCCGGAGGAGGGTTTGCAGATTGCCAAAGGGAAACTCCCGATCACCGCCTTTATGCGGGTGAATAGCCTGTTGACCCAACTGGCACAGGGTACCGTTCAGGCCAAATGGGAAATCTATATTGCCTATGATCATATGAAGGTCGCAATTAACGGCCAGGAGGTTCCCCTGGAGATTGAGTTTACGTCTTCTCTGGCCGCCAGCCTGGCCGAATCCCCCGTATGGGAACGAGAACTGAAAGGTTTCTTTCTGGGAGATTTAGTCGCTGGAACGCCTGCTCAATTGGCCGCACTCGAACCGTATCGCCCTGGACGAATTCCGGTGGTCTTTGTGCATGGGACCGCATCAGGCCCCGGGCGATGGGCCGACATGGTGAATGATTTGATCGTCGACCCCAAAATCCGTGACCGGTTTGAGTTCTGGTTTTTTACCTATGATACCGGGAATCCTATTCTGTATTCGGCATCGTTGTTCCGTGATATCTTACAGAAAACCATAGGCCAACTGGATGAGAAATATCATGACCCGGCTCTTAACGACATGGTCATTATCGGCCATAGCCAGGGAGGATTGTTGACCAAACTGGCTGCCATCGATAGCGGCACCACATTTTGGGATGCCTTTAGTTCAAAGCCGCTCGAAGAGATGGATATCTCTTCTGAGACACGGGAATTGTTCCAGAAGGCTCTGTTTGTCAAACCGCTTCCCTTCGTGAAGCGCCTGATCTTTATCGCCACGCCTCAACATGGGAGTTATGTGGCTGGAAGCTGGGCGGCTCAGCAAATCTCCAAATTCGTGAAACTGCCTGGACAGTTGGTTTCCGGCTTTGCGAACTTGGTTGCCCAAAATTTTGATGCGCTCAAGTTGAATCTCAAGGGCGCTCGTTTTGGCAGTGTGTCTGCGATGGAGCCTGGAAGCCCCCTCATGACGACCTTGGCGCCTCTGCCACTGGCCCCCGGAGTGTCCGGCCACTCGATTATTGCCGTGCAAGGTGACGGACCGGTAGAAGAAGGTACCGATGGCGTGGTGAAATATACCAGTGCCCATATTGAGGGTGTGGAGTCCGAATTCATCGTTCGGTCAGGGCATTCCTCTCAATCGAATCCTCATACAATCGGAGAAGTGCGACGAATTCTGCTTCTTCATGCAAAAACAGTCTGTGAAACAGAAGGCCTCTGTTCCTGATGTCAACGGTGAAGACGGAGGTCGTAGCAGCCTTGACTGTGGCTGGCATCCAGCCTCTTTTTAGCTGATTGGCCCTTATTTAGCAGTATCGGGTTTGTCAGGAAACAGGATTTGAAACTGAAGTTGTAACGTCCAGTCGGGTGCACGATCCGGTTTTTCCAGGTAGTAAAACCCCTGGAGTCTGATATTGATTGGTCGTTTTTCTCCCCGAAACATCACCTTCCCGAATCCGCCTCCAATGGGGATCGTCCAGCGATTCCGTTTATCCTCCGCCTCCCAGTTTGCGGTGATTACCGGAGTAGAGGTCAGATACCAGCCATTAGAAAAATTGTAGTTAAGGAAAGGTTGGACTAAAAACGCATTGACCTTGGGACGGTGATTATCCCCAGCAAATGACCACAGATTTCTTGCGAGAGCACCCACCACCCATGGATCCGGTATGCTGACGATCGCGAGGGTTGGACCGACGCTCCATTTCCCCAGGCCCAGACGATCATCCGTCGCCGTATTGAAAATAAAGGTCGGGCCCACACCACCAATGAGCTTAAACAGTCGTTTGGATTCGTCACGGGCGAGAAATCCGGTATAGACGATATCTCCCAACCCGGTCAGACTTCCCGTTTTATCCTCGATGGCGTTGGCCGGCAAATAGGGGATGGGAATAGTGAGGCGGTTCAGGAGAGCCCAGTCCCCGAACCTTCGTGTGGTGGAGGCCTCAAGATTGAAGAGATTAAAGAGGTGGTTATTGGCCCCGCCCCCGAAAGAAGTGCCATTGGTAAATCCAATCCGCACGAGATCAGACACGGGATTTTGCACCTCCTCGGCCAGCTTTTTAATCTCCTCGGCATGGGCCATGGGGTTCGCCATGCAAGCCAGGATCATTCCTGCCGTTAGCCAACTTTTGAGTCTTCTTCGAGAGGCCAACTCCAATCCTTTTGATCAATTAAGCATCTGTTGATGGCGAATGAACATGAATCCAGAGGCTAACCTCAGGAGAAGAGGAAATCATGTGGATAATGCTAGTTTAACAGGACTAGTGAAAAATAATCTTGCATCGAAGGGGGTATTATGAAGGGAGGAACCCCCTCGTTTTCTTAATTTGTTCCCTCACCATGCGCTTCATAAATGAAGATCAGATAGATGCCCGATTAAACATGTCGGGCATGACTGCGCTGGGGATGGATCCTCTATAGATATTGTCATCCTTCGCCGTGGTCTCAGGATGATATTTTGGTTGAAGGTGACTGTCGGCACATCCAGTTCATCCAAGTAACCGGATGATGCAATCTCAGTTTTTATATCTTGCTTGGGCCAGGAGGCCCACTGCAATTCCGAATTTCCTCCCGGCACTCGATCAGGTTTCCACTCTATTTAATCCAACCCTGTTCCTTGAATTTTATTTCGAGTTGTTCGGCGATAGTCTCCGCCGTTCGTTTGGCTGAGCCCTCGATTTTAGTCCTGCCTGATATCTCACCTTCCGCTTTTTTTGCCCCCCATCGCAATAAGGCCGATCGGGTTGGCCGTGGCCGCGAGAACCGCGATAGGGACAATCAGGCTAGGTGTTTTGCCTCCGCCGGATTCAAGTTGGCCCGATCCGAGTGGACGCGGGCCTGAAGGGGTCAAACTGGTAGCCTCCCATGGCGGTCGTTAATTCTGTGGCCCCTGAGCCGAATCCAAGTGGCAGGCGTTTGGCGGTGCTGCCTTCTTCGAGCGCTCCGAAATAGCCGAAAATCATCAGGTCGTTGGGTTGCGGAAGGCTTTGCTGGCTACCCTCCAATGCCACAAGCCCCATTCCTTCAATCTTCGTCACCAGCTCCCTGGCCACGAGGTCGCTAAGTTCGCGCCCAACCTCAAGTTCCTCTGGCGTGGGTGGCTTGCTCGGTTTGTCAAGCCGGTTGCCTGCAGTGGACCAGGATGGAATGTCCTCATGAGTAGCTGCAAAGGGATACACATAGATGCGATCAGGCTTGCCAAGCTTTTCCGCACCGATCTTGGAATCCCGCCCGGTCACCTTAGTTGAGGCGCAACCGGCAGCCATCCCTAAGGCAAGCATACATAATGCAATACGCGTAAACGATTTCATGACTGACCTCCTGTGTATGATGAGATGAATCCTGGCAACTGGAACCGTTGGTCTTCTGTACGAAACTGTAATCAATTCTTCAACTGTATAGCTCTCAGGAGAGGCGGTCAGGCCGTACACATTGATTGACGTCTGGGCCTGACATCTAAGGGAATGCAGACAGGGCTAGGGGGCCACCTTTTCGAGGATACGGGAACCTTTCATCTCACTGAGCAATGCTAGGAGAATCTTTCTATTGGGACGATGAGGAACGCTGTTACTCCTGGATCGGCTGATTCGTTCATGCCAAGAGCAGTTTTGGATCAGCCATGCGACCGTCTGTTAGCCTGAGAAGATTTGTAGGGAGTGGAACATGTCAGGCCCGTCCCCATCAAATCAACTGACCCCATTAAGCTATGCCTTGGGTTTAACGCAACTGTGTTCACCGCGCCATTGGCACAGACGATAGCGCAGAGTACTGGCCCAGTATTGAAATGATTCTTCGACGTCATTCCATTCTGAAGTAACTCCTGACAAAGATTTTGCCCCTCCCCGGCGATCCACGGCAGCGGCCAAAAGTGTCCCAAGTTCTGCATCAGTAATTTTAGCTTCTACGCTGGCGCTGCCAACAAATGTTCCGGTTCCGGTGGCGAGAGATTTCGTACCAGAAATGACATAGCCTGTCGGAAGGACACTCGAAATGGTATCTAGCACAGTATGTGAGGCTTCGGCTTCTGTGAGTGCCACACTAATACGCATGACCTGAGGCCCGGCCTTCCGAACAACGCGGTAATCCGCCAATAAAGAATCCTGAATTTTGCCCAAGAGGACCGAGGTTAACCGAATGCGCTCTTCACGCGGGATACCGCGGAGAGAAGATCCCTCTCCCATCCAGAGTTGGACTGGATCAATCATGACTTTAGTATAGTGTTTCCAATCCGCAGTAGGGTTGACGTATCGCAGAAGGGCTTCATTGTCTCCTGCACCCTTTTGAAGTATCGAATAATCATCGAGAAATCCCGATCTGATGACAGTGGTTGCCTGTTGAGTGGTCGCACAAGCCGTCAGGGCTACAAGAAGAAGGGCCAGTAAGAATCGCTCTGCCATTGGCATGAATGGTCTCCTTTGCGTCGAGGAACATTATGAAAATTGGGAAATTGAAAAATTATAGGGGCTGTTCTTTCCGTTTGGGCTCTCCCGTCGATTATAGGGGGAGGGGGAGAAGGTTGGAAGTGAAATCGGTGAAGTTGCGCCGATTGTAAGAAAACCATTTCTAGAACATATGAACATTAGGTAATGGTAAAAACTAGAACAGCAGGTGGGGAACCCTATCAGATAAATTGAGAATAGAGTTTAAAACCGAAAACGCACGAGGGGTCAACCCGGCTAGATGGTCGTGGGGTTCCATCCGCAATAACGATCGGATGGCACCCCGATTCACAATGTCGGGCATGACCAGGAGGAAAGATTCCCGATGAACAATGTCGAGACTGCCCGTCTTTCTCTGTCATCCCGTCGATGGGTACCGGGGAACCATCTGAAAGGACCTAGATGGAGACTCAATAACCCATGTCGGGCATGATTTCAGGGTGAAGGATGGCGATACACGATACGGGCATCAATCTTGAGGTTGCTTCACCTGGGCACAGATCCTTCGCCCTGGTCTCAGGATGACAATCTTTTTGACTGAGTCTGGGCCACCGGCGTTTTACTATTCACCTTGTCGGCCATGACAACGTGACTTCGATATCCCCGCAGGTCGTAGGCGGGGATCCATCCGAAACAACATTAAGAGAAATTTCTGATAACAAATGTCGGGAATGACAAAGAAGGGACGGATTCAGGATTCGTGAAGAGAGATGAGAAATTAACGGAATGGACAGTAGAGGACTTTTCAATTTCAGCACTCAACAAATTCAGTAGTCGTGCATCCCTACAGTTTTAGGTTCGCGTCAATGAACCATTAATGCGACTGGATTTCTCGACCCTCAAGAGATTGCACATCCCGCGCGGTATGCCCATAGGCACGGACAAACCGTTCCACCTGTTTCGGGGAAACCTCATTCGGCTGCTTGAGGACGATCCAGGTTACCCCTTCTGTGCAAGGAACCGTGGTGAGTGAGCCTTCATAAGTGAAGTAATGGCTCTGGTTTGGTGGCAGAAGTTTCAGCACGTCCAGCATAAAGTCACCGGTGACTTCCTCTCCCTGCTCGACGGTTCGGCGCCCCAATCGTTGGCGAATCCAATCTCCTGCTCGAAGCATTTCCTGGTTCTCCGTACCCAGTTGAATCAACACGCCTACCACGAGAATCTGGCCTTGTGAGTTTTTGTGGACGAGATGCATCTCCATGGAATAGGGAATCCCGTCAAGATGATGTTCGCTGGGCTCGTGGAAATGCAGTTGCAAGAGTTGATAGGAATTTCCCCTGAATATCACGAGGCTTGGGGCCTCATTGATTGCCTGAATCGAATGTCCGTCGTGTATCACTTGGATTGGGGTCGGGGTATATCGGAAAATCAAGTCACCTTGAGTGTCCTGCAGCGTGTTGCTGGAAATATCAATAGGAGATTGCCGCGTCCCTTTCTCACAGATCAGATACGGATCGTCATGTGATTCGCCGGTGGTTGGAGTGGAATCCTGAGGTGACCCGGCCCCGGCATTATCCGGGATAGCCAGCACGGAGACAAGGAATGCCAGGACACAGGCTAAACCAGTGGTTTGTCGGGATTGATTAGTGAAATAGTGAAGAGTGAAGCGCATGCTTCTTCCTTTCCTTTCTTAGACCAATGTATTGATAGCAGGGGTGGCTCTTCAGGGTCCAGGTCACATTGAGAATTCCGGGTTTTTAACAAACGCACCTTGAATTGGCAAACCGGATTTGCTGGCCAAGCCTATTGCCGGGAGGTTATTCCAGCCGCACCTTTCATTCAGAAGGTGCTCCCGTAAGAGGGTGTCGTGTGCTTTACCCTACGAGAAGGGGAATCTATACTGTGTCGCACGCCTATGGTCCGCTGCCTCTATTCCATTCGTCGTTCATGTCGCAGGTTCTTAATGACCCGCCTTAAGCCTCACATGCCATTTGGCTTCGCCTGGTTTGTGTTGAGTCTCGCCTTTGTAGTGTGGTCTTTGTGCGGAACCATGGCGGTTCACGCCGCGGATGTCGTTCTGCTCAAGAACGGCGACCGTGTGAGTGGGGATATTATCACCATGGAAGACAGGGTTCTGACCGTCGATACGGATTACGCTGACGTTATCAAAATCGACTGGGATGATGTCGATGGACTGACCTCTGACAAACCCTTATGGGTGTCGTTTCATGACGGAGCCACTATTCCGGATGGCGTGGGGGTCCGGGATGGCGATCGCCTGATTCTGTTCCGGCTTGATCCGGGTGGCCCGATTCAACTGCATAAAGTCAAAACGATTAATCCGTTTGAACTGTCCTACCGGGGCAGCCTTGGACTTGGGGGGAGCGTGACCTCAGGGAACACTTCCACCGAAACCATCAATGCCTCGGGGACGTTGACCGTGAACAGAGGTTGGCATCGCATAATTCTGGATGGGCGGGCGAATCGCGGTAAGGCCCAGGGAGAAGTCAATGCGCAAAATGCCGCGCTGAATACCCGGTGGGACTACTTCCTGACCAAACGGGCCTATATCCCGTTCATTAATTTCCTGGAATACGACAAATTCCAAAACCTCGCTCTTCGCAGCACCACCATCATTGGGGTCGGCTACGATGTTCTAGATCGCCGTGCCAATTTCCTCACGGTTGCGGTTGGCCCGACGGCTGTCTATCAAAAATATACGGCTGACCCGAGCACGGTCATCCCGGGTTTTTCATGGCAAGCCCGCTGGAATTTAGAGTTTCTGGGCGGCGATCTGAAGCTCTGGCATAATCATACCGGCACGCGGGACATCGGTCAGGATAATGCGGTGCGGCTGAATGCCTATCAGGGAATCAGTATTAAAATCTATAAAGACCTCTCCATTCGATTCGAATACAATGTGCGGTATAATTCCCAACCTGTTGACGATCGGAAAACCACGGACTCTACCATTACCTTTGGCTTGAGCCTGGATTTATTGGGGTAACAATGAATCGGGCCACACAATGCGTTGGTGGGTGAAAAGTGCTTACGCTTGTTCATGTGGTGGGGATGGCGATCGGGAGCACAGGACAGTCGTGGGGCTGCCGG
>Ga0224510_10001594_pt1 | contig 14736 bp, 12 predicted proteins | sample SF_May12_sed_USG_FD_170161 | JGI IMG/M metagenome (GOLD analysis project Ga0224510, IMG submission 170161) | Sediment microbial communities from San Francisco Bay, California, United States - SF_May12_sed_USGS_4_1 | ecosystem: Environmental > Aquatic > Marine > Sediment | place: USA: California... | reverse complement strand
CATTTTGACTCAACTTCTTAGCCGCACGAAAGGTGCTCGATAGGATTTCACCATGAAACCCACTTCGCTCAAGAAAATCGTCCTGGCGTACTCCGGAGGACTCGACACCTCGGTCATCCTCAAGTGGCTGCAAGAAACGTATCACGCTGAAATCATCGCCTTTTGCGCCGATCTTGGTCAGGGAGAAGACCTGAACGCCGTGAAGAAGAAGGCCCAGGCGCTGGGTGTGAAGAAGGTCTATGTCGAAGACCTGCGGGAGACGTTCGTCAAAGACTACGTGTTTCCAATGTTGCGAGGGAATGCCTTGTACGAGGGCTGTTATCTGCTGGGGACATCCATCGCCCGCCCACTGATCGCCCGTCGGCAAGCCGAGATCGCCCTGAAAGAAGGTGCGGAAGCGGTCTCGCACGGAGCGACAGGGAAAGGAAATGATCAGGTGCGCTTTGAGCTCACCTATATGGCACTCGCCCCACAGCTCAAGATTATCGCCCCCTGGCGGGAATGGACCATGCGATCTCGCCGCGAACTCATTGAGTATGCCGAACGGCATGGCATCCCCGTGACCGCGACCAAAGCCAAGCCGTACAGCACGGACCCCAACCTGTTCCACATCAGCTATGAAGGCGGAATTCTCGAGGACCCCTGGGAATCGCCGCCCGACGAAATCTTCCAGTTGACCGTCTCTCCGGAGAAGGCGCCGAATAAGGCACAGGAAGTCGAAATCGAATATCACGCAGGCAACCCTGTCGCAGTCGATGGAAAGAAGATGCGCCCCGCCGCTCTCCTTGCCTATCTCAACAAATTAGGCGGCGCCCATGGGATCGGCCGGGTTGATCTGGTGGAAAACCGCTATGTCGGAATGAAATCACGTGGAGTCTATGAAACACCTGGAGGCACGATTCTCCATGTGGCGCATCGAGGGATCGAGTCCCTGACGATGGACCGTGAAGTCTTGCATTTCCGTGACAGTTTGATCCCGCGGTTTGCCGGCTTGATTTACAACGGTTATTGGTTCAGTCCCGAGCGTGAAATGTTGCAAGCCGCGATCGATGATGCCCAGAAAGACGTCAGCGGCATTGCACGGGTGAAGCTCTATAAGGGAAGCTGTACATTGGCAGGGCGCAAATCGAAACGATCACTGTATCGATTAGACATCGCCACATTCGAGGAAGATGAGGTCTATAACCAGAAGGACGCGGAGGGGTTCATTCGCCTGAGCGCCTTGCGCCTCAAGATTCGCGCACAAAGAAAGAAAGCCTCTTCCTAATGGTCCGGCGCAGATCTCAGCCGAAGGCAGCCGACCGCGCAGGGAAAGCCTGGGATGGCCGGTTTCGCGAGAAGACCCATCAATTGGTTGAAGCGTTTACGCGTTCGGTGATGGTCGATGGTCGACTCTACGCCGAGGACATCGCCGGAAGCATCGCCCACTGCAAGACCCTGGCGAAGGCGAAGATCCTGACCGAAACAGAGACTCGAAAGATCATCCGTGGGTTGGAGACGGTAAAAATTGAGCTCGATCGCGGGAAATTCAAGTTTACCCCGCAAGACGAAGATATTCACATGGCGATCGAACGGCGCTTAACTGAGCTCATCGGCCCCTTGGGAGGGAAACTCCACACAGGCCGAAGCCGAAATGATCAGGTTGCATTGGATATTCGACTGTATTTGCGTACCCAGCTGGACAAGCTTCAGTCACAATTGGTCGGTATGCAACGTGTACTGGTGGCCAAGGCAGGAGAGAACCGTACGGTGATCATGCCGGGCTATACCCACCTTCAACGGGCCCAACCGGTCCTATTTGCCCATCACCTGCTGGCCTATGTTGAAATGCTCGAACGGGACAAGGGCCGACTGCGTGACGCGAGGAGCCGAGTCAACGTCATGCCGCTGGGCTCTGGTGCGTTAGCCGGTACGAATTATCCGATCAACCGGCAGTACACGGCAGAATTGTTGAACTTTCCTGCCGTCACCGCCAACAGTATGGATGCGGTGTCCGATCGCGACTTCACGATTGAAGTGGCCTCGGCCCTTTCCATCGTGATGATGCATTTGTCACGGCTCAGCGAAGAATTGATCCTATGGGCCTCGCAAGAATTCCAATTCGTCGACTTGCCCGATGCCTTCTGCACGGGAAGCAGCATGATGCCGCAGAAGAAGAACCCGGACATTCCGGAGTTGGTTCGGGGGAAAACAGGTCGCGTGTACGGGCACTTGCTCAATCTACTGACTCTGCTGAAAGCCCTGCCCCTCACGTATAATCGCGATTTGCAGGAAGATAAGCCTTCGCTCTTTGATGCGCTTGATACTGTAGCCTCCTCATTGGAAGTCATGACCGAACTGATGCGTCACATACGAGTCAACCATGAGACGCTTGCCCGTGCATTGCAAGGAGGCGGATTGCTGGCCACCGAACTGGCCGACTACTTGGTCATGAAGGGGGTGCCGTTTCGTGAGGCACATGGCATTACAGGACGGATCGTCCGTGCTGCTCTCGATCAAGGGCGTGACATCACCGATCTCTCACTCGAAACCTTACAAGGATATTCTGGGCGGATTGCACAAGACGTGTTTACACGGTTGACAGCTGTAGCCGCAATCGATCGCAAAGGCCAAATCGGTGGTACCGCTCGAGCTCAAGTGGCACAGCGAATCAAAAAACTGGAGAAACTCCTCTCGTGAACGCCCTGGTGATTCTGCTCTCAATAGGGGTGTTGATCGGCTGCGGCGTCGTGGGCACCCCCGTTCCACCTGAATATGTGGGGGTAGCCCCTACTGTGGAAAAACAAAAAAAGCAACATGCTCTCCAGGCAGAGCGGGAGGCAGTGGATGCAGGAATTCCTGACCTAACCCTAGAAGGGCATGACATTGGGCTTCCACCTTCCCAGCCGGTGGGGAGCCGGTGAGACGTGATGAACGACGCTACCTTCATGAAGGATCACGACGATGAATAGTTTTGAGTACCAACAAGGCGAGTTGTATTGCGAGCAGGTACCTATCAGCCGAATCGCGAAAGAAGTGGGCACCCCTTGCTATATCTACAGCCATGAGACGCTCATTCGCCATTTCCATGCCTATGACAGCGCCTTCAAGGATATCCCCCACGTCATTGCCTTTGCGATGAAGGCCAACTCCAATCTCGCCATCCTGCGGCTGATGGCGAAGGAAGGAAGTGGAGTGGATATTGTCTCGGGGGGCGAACTTTTCCGAGCATTGAAGGCCGGCGTGCCTGCATCCAAAATCGTCTTTGCCGGGGTTGGCAAATCACCGGACGAGATTCGAGACGCGCTCAAGTCGGATATCCTCATGTTCAATGTCGAGTCCGCGGCTGAAATCCATGCGATCAATGACGTGGCGGCTTCGGTCGGCATGAAGGCTCGAATTGCGCTGCGGATCAATCCGGATGTGGACCCCAAAACACATCCGTACATTTCCACAGGGATGAAGAAGAGCAAATTCGGCATCGCCGCCGATCGTGCGCTAGAAGAATACAAAATGGCGTCCTCGCTCCGCCACATTGACGTCGTTGGAGTCCATGCCCACATCGGCTCGCAATTGACGGATGTGACACCTTTTGTAGACTCATTAAAGAAAGTCGTCGCGCTGATCGACACCCTGAAAGGCCATGGCATTCACATCCGCTATCTGAACATCGGCGGCGGACTCGGCATCACCTATTCTGATGAAAAACCGCCGTTGCCCCAAGATCTGGCTCACGCGATCTCGCCCCTCGTCAAAGATTTGGGGCTGACCCTGGTGATGGAGCCAGGCCGCGTCATCGTCGGTAACGCCGGCATTCTGGTGACCAAGGCGTTGTACGAAAAAGCCGGTGAGACAAAACACTTCGTCATCGTCGACGCAGCCATGAACGATTTGATTCGTCCCAGTTTGTACGGGGCCTACCATGAGATTCGACCGGTGAACGAAGCGGCAGTCCGCCGCCCTAAACAAATGGTCGATATCGTCGGACCTGTGTGCGAATCAGGCGACTTCCTGGCTAAAGAGCGCTCGTTGCCGCACATACAACCGGATGATCTGTTAGCAGTCATGAGTGCCGGGGCCTACGGCTTTGTGATGGCGTCGAACTACAACTCTCGACCGCGGGTCCCGGAAGTACTCGTAAAGGGTGGGGAGTTCTACGTCGTTCGTGAGCGTGAAACGTACGATGACCTCGTCAAAGGGGAGAGGATTCCGTCGTTCCTGGACAAAACGGAGTGAGCATGTTTACTGGATCTCTTGTCGCAATAGTGACGCCATTTCGAAAGGGTGGAATTGACGAACGGGCCCTGTCTGAACTGATTGAATGGCAGATTGCCAGCGGGACGAACGGCATTGTCCCGTGTGGAACGACCGGGGAGTCGGCCACCCTCTCTCACGATGAGCACAATCGAGTGATTGAGCTGACGGTGGAAGTTGTCCGTCGCCGTGTCCCGGTCATTGCCGGTACCGGCTCGAACAGTACGGACGAAGCGATTGCCCTTACAAAACATGCAAAACAAGCCGGTGCCGATGCCGCGTTGTTGATCACTCCCTACTATAACAAACCCACACAGGAGGGCCTGTACCGCCATTATCGAGCTATTGGTGAGGCCGTCGACCTTCCCTTGGTCCTCTACAACATTCCTGGGCGTACGGGAGTGAATATGCTCCCGGCCACAATTGCTCGTCTCACTGCCCTTCCGACGATTGTAGGAGTCAAGGAAGGAAGCGGATCCGTCCAACAAGCTTCGGATCTCGTACAGATGTGTGGCGACCGCCTTACAGTGCTGGCCGGTGATGATGCTCTCACTCTGCCAATGATGGCGGTGGGAGGGAAGGGCGTCATCACCGTTACAGCGAACATCATGCCAGCAGAAATGGCCGCGCTTGTAAAAGCTTTTGATGAGGGGAAGATTGCGGAAGCTCGACGTATTCATTTCAAGCTCTCCCCCCTCTTTGCTGCACTGTTCTTCGAAACGAACCCAATTCCTGTGAAGGAAGCATTGAGCTTGATGGGCAAGATCGACCAGGAACTGCGTCTGCCGCTTTGCCCGATGGCGCAAGACACACGGGAGAAATTGATTCAGGCCCTTAAGGATGCATCGTTGATCGCATGGTAACAATTCTGGTCGTGGGGAGAAGATGATCAAGGTCGTTGTAGCCGGAGCTGCCGGACGAATGGGATGCAGGCTGGTATCACTGGTGAGGGATTCCACCGCGTTGATGCTGGCAGGGGCACTCGAGGGGAAAGGCCACCCGGCATTGGGAGAGGATGCGGGTGAATTCGCTGGAGCAGGACGCGCTGGCATCCCGATCACAGAAGATCTCTCGGCCTTGATGGAGCGTGGGGAAGTCGTGATCGATTTTTCCTCTCCCGAAGCGACGCTTGATCATATGCGGACGGTCGCTCGCTCTCGACGCGCAGCGGTCATTGGAACGACCGGATTCTCAACGGGCCAGCTCGATGAACTCAAAACACTCGCCCAACACATTCCTTGTGTATTTTCTCCGAACATGAGCGTTGGCATCAACCTCCTCTACAAAGTCATCGGTGAAATGGCCAAGACCCTTGGCGATGACTACGATATCGAAGTGATTGAAGCACACCACCGGTTGAAGAAGGACGCTCCGAGCGGCACAGCGCTCAAGATAGCAGAGGTTCTCGCACGTTCCGTCAGCCGCGACTTGAATCAAGTGGGTGTCTACTCGCGTAAAGGATTGATTGGGGAGCGAACTAAAGGTGAAATCGGGATCCAAACCATTCGCGCCGGCGACATCGTCGGTGACCATACTGTTCTGTTCGGCGGCATGGGCGAACGCATAGAGGTGACACACCGAGCCAGCAGCCGCGACACCTTTGCTCGCGGCGCTCTTCGTGCTGCGAGATGGGTTGTTCGTCAACCACCGGGCCTGTATGATATGATGGATGTCTTGAGTCTTCGCTAGTCAATCAGAGGATATCTTGCTTCCAGCTGACTTCGGAGGGTGCTTTTTTCTCTCACCACGTAGCCGACCGCCTATCCATTTCCTCATTGGACAAACCAGATCAGCTTGAAGCCCGCCTCCGATCACCTCAGAAACGACAAGCTCCCCGTTGTTTTGTGGCCTTGAGGCTCTTCTCTTACCACCGGCCATGTGAAATGGCGGCGAGCTTAGCTCAGAGGAGATAACTCAATGGGCTATAACTTGGAAGGTAGCTGGACTGATCCATAACCTCCCAACCCTCTTGCCCATCGCGTGTAGTAGTTTGGGTGCAGACAGGAAGGACTAGTGTCGCGCCGTGATCGGCCGAGGTTCCTGATCTGCTGCTTTGCGACGACCACAGTTTAAACAGGCAAACACGGTGATCGCCAGCCCGGCATCCAAATCTACTGCTCGCTCTGGAAGCATTGCTCCATGGCATTTATCGCAGGTCTTCATAGGGGCACACTTTAGCATCATGAGATAGGGAAAACCAGTCCTCCTGAAGTACTGGATGCCGCCAAGCATGAGACCAATAAGACCTATTCGTAAATGGGCCGTATGATCCGTGAAATAGAATAGCTGCACCAATCAACGGATGGTGAACATCTTGACAGGTACAGCTGTGTCTCATAGTATTGTGGACCGATCATTAGCCAACCACTATGTATAGACTTATCCTTGTCAGTTTGCTCCTCACCATTCTTTACTATCTGCTCCGACAAATGTTTCGCGCCTTCAAAACTCCACTTCAGGATGGTCAGCAGAGTCCATCCACGCAGAGACCAGATGATGAACAAGACCAGATGATCGAGGACCCGGTCTGTCACATATTCGTCCCGAGACGAATAGCCCTAATCGAATCGATCGGAGGACGAGAATATTGTTTCTGCAGCAAAGAGTGCGCAGGGAGGTTTCGGAATGAACACCCTATCTAGCCATCGAGTCGTAGGCGAGACAACGCCGCGCTGTATGATGTAGATCAGAAAGAGATCTGCAGTCGCATTTCAGGTTAACAACCTGACGAATAGTTGTAGTCGGAGAGCTTTTCATCTTTGTTAAACTTCAGTGTAATTTGGCATTCGTTAGGCTTGAAGTTGAACAGCGGCGGGCCCGATTTTCCCCCAGCAATACTGTAGTAAGTCCAAGTTTCTCCTCCAAAAAACCGGGACGCTTTCCCGGCCGGAGCCCCCCAATTTTTTTCGAACCAAGCCTTGTCCTTTCCCTGAAGCTCAGCCGGCCTAAGCGAGGCTTCCAGGTAAGGATTGCTCCCCCCACAGGCAGTGACTAAGGTGCACATACACAACAGCTGAGCCAATCGTTGCATTACATTTTCTCCGGTATTTGATGGAGTGAAGGAAAATCCTAAAAATTCTAACGTTCAGTCGAACTTCTGTCAAACTTTGCATGGGTTGGGTTGCGCCGCGATTGAGTTCCACATAGAATGACCGATAAGTAAGTAGAATTGATATCCGCCCACGGTTTCCTTGTGACGAAAGGGACGATTATGAAAATCTATCTCGATACCGCCAATGTGAAGGAAATTCAGGAAGCCGCCAGCTTCGGGCTGCTCGATGGAGTGACCACGAACCCCTCCTTGGTTGTGAAGGAAGGCCGGAGTTTTCGGGAAATGCTGCAAGAGGTGTGTAAGATCGTTGATGGACCGATCAGCGCCGAGGTCGTGAGCATCGAAGCAGACGCCATGGTCAAGGAAGGCAAAGAGCTGGCCAAAATTCATAAAAATATTGTGGTGAAATGCCCTTTGATTCCAGAAGGATTGAAAGCCACAAAGCGGCTGGCTGCCGAAGGCATCAAGGTGAACGTCACTCTCTGCTTTTCCCCTACCCAGGCCATGTTAGCGGCCAAAGCCGGTGCCTGGTGCGTGTCACCGTTCATCGGACGACTCGATGACATCAGCTCGAACGGCATGGAGCTTATCCGGCAGATCCTGACAATTTATAAGAACTACGATTATAAGACGCTGGTATTAGTGGCAAGCGTCCGTCATCCGCAGCACGTCGTGGAGGCGGCCTTAGCGGGTGGCCATATTTGCACAATGCCCTACAGCATATTCCAGGCTCTTTTTAAGCACCCGCTCACCGATTCGGGCCTCAAGAGGTTTCTCGACGATTGGAAAGCCAAAGGGCAGCAGTAGCCCTTGCGGTGGATGCACGGGCAATGCACAAGACTGAATGGGTGTAAGACATTGGGCTAAGGCTGAGTCGTTAAAACTGACTTCAGAGTCCGTCTATTTCTTTCCTGGCCCTCTGAAAGACAGCGTGGAACATCGGCCTGGTTAATTTTCCCGTAAACGTGTTTTGCTGGCTGGGGTGATAGGAAGTCAGCAAGGTCACTCCCCAGGGAAACCGGTAGGCACTTCCATGTCCAAACTTGGGAGCAGGTACCGGAATCGTACGACCATGAGTGCGACAGGTCTTGAGGTAGTGGTCGAACGCAATTTTCCCCAATGCAACTACGACGCGATGATCCTTCAGTAAACGAGCTTCGGCCTGCAAGTACTGGCTACAGCGCTCAAACTCGTCCGGCGCGGGCTTATTCCCTGGTGGCGCACACCGCACCGTCGAGCCAATGTAACAGTCTCTCAGAGTCAGGCCATCCGCTCTGGACCGCGACTCCGCTTGATTAGCGAATCCATAGCGATACAACGCCTCATACAGCCAATCACCGCTCCGGTCACCGGTAAAGACACGGCCCGTCCGATTTCCACCGTGTGCCGCAGGCGCCAATCCCAGAACATAGAGTCGGGCGTGAGGGTCTCCGAATCCAGGAAGGGGACGTCCCCAGTAGACCCAATCACGATATTTCCTTCGTTTCTGCGCTGCAATCGTCTGTCGATAGACAACCAAACGAGGACAAGCCGTGCAATCGGTGATAGTCTTGTTCAGAATTGTCAGAGTTCGCATAAAGGAGTTCCAGTGTAGCATGAAGGAGAAGTCCATTCTGCTTGCCGGTCGTTCGGGAAGCTGATAGCTTCACTGCGTGTCACCTTGCCGCTTGTTCTCGTTATGATTTAGAGGAGCCTGTGAATGATGACCTGTTGGGTACGGTCTTTGATTTTGACGGCTGGAGTGATATTCCCGGTTGCCACAATGCCGGTCCTCTCATTAGCTACGACAGATCCTGGTGCAACTACTGGACAGAAACTGGAGACTGAAAAGGATCTGCTAGTGCCAGATCTGTTGGATGGCCAGGCTGAACCGGAAGACCGCCTGGTGATTCTGCCGGAAATTAAACGCGAAGGAGAACGATTCTTTCTGAGTTCGTTCAAGCTGCCGGATAAGATCACGTTTGCCGGAGTTCAGGTTCCTCTGGATAACTGGCAAGTGAGAGAGCGGATCGAATATGAATTCTATCAATTCCTAGAAGATCAAGGCGAGAGTATCATTCTCGCCAAGCGTACCGGTCGCTGCTTCCCTCCAGCAGAAAAGCAGTTGGCAGAAAGCGGATTGCCCGACGATCTGAAGTATATGTTGTTGGTCGAGAGTAAATGCATTTCTGCGGCGTACTCGAAGGCGAAGGCTTCGGGCCCCTGGCAGTTCATTCCCTCTACCGGCCGTCGCTATCGGCTCAAGAGTGATGCGGTTCGAGATGAACGTCGCAATCTGGAAATGTCAACGGAAGCGGCAGTGAAATACCTCAAGTATCTCAAAGATTTTCAGGATAACGATTGGTTCCTGGCCATGGCTTCCTACAACGCCGGTGAAGAGCGTATTCGCAAGCTGCTCAAGGAACAAAAAATTTCCGACTATTGGAAGATGCACGGCCCTCGGGAGACCATGCGATACGTCCCTCGTATTATTGCCGCGAAGGAAATATATTCCCAGCCGGAGAAGTATCTTGGACTGACTAAAAAAGATCTTTATATGCCATTGGAGACAGAAACCATCACCGTGAACGTGAAGGAATCTCAACGAGCGTTGACGTCCGTCGCGGAAGAGTTCGGCACGTACCTACTCGAGCTCAAAATGCTGAATCCGGAGTTCAAGAAGGATATGCTCCCTCGTGGGTCCTACCAGATCCGAGTTCCTCGCCAAACCTGTCCCAATCGATGCTTCAAGCAGGATCCTACCCCCTAACATTCCTTCATCTCCATGCTGCTCCGTCTTCCCTCGTCTCCTGCACGACCTCTCCTCCTCAAGCTTATTGCAGCAGGACTAGAGGCCGCTGATCCCTATCAGGCCCTCATCAAGGCCATCGCTCTTGATGGACCTTCTCTTCGGGTGGGACGACGAACGTTTGACCTTTCCCATACCCGACGAGTAATCGCAGTCGGCGCCGGCAAGGCATCGGCAAGGATGGCACAGGCCTTAGAGGTGGTGCTTGGAGAGCGGTTGGAGGGCGGACTTGTCATCGTTAAGACAGGACATTCGCTCCCCACAGGACGGACGACTATCCTCGAGGCTGGCCATCCGATCCCCAATCGTGCAGGACTTGTTGCGACTCAGCGTCTATTACGGCTTGTACAAGATTTGACGCCCAGGGACCTCCTGATCGTTCTCTTGTCCGGAGGTGCCTCAAGCTTGCTACCAGCCCCCGTCTCGGACGTGATGCTCGCCGACAAACAACGTACGACGCAACTCCTGCTTCGCTGTGGCGCCACAATCAATGAAATCAATGTCGTCCGAAAACATCTCTCGTTGATTAAGGGTGGCGGACTGGCTACCTCCACAGGTGCGAAGATCGTCACTCTCGTCCTTTCCGATGTCATTGGCGATGACCTTGGCTCCATCGGCTCTGGACCCACAGCTGCTGATCCTTCTACATTTGCCGAGGCTATCGGTGTATTGCGGCGTTACCAGATCTGGACTGCGGTTCCGCCGGCGGTCCGCCGCTACTTGCAGAAGGGACAACAAGGAGAGGTGCCAGAAACCTTGAAGCCTGGCTCGCCTCGTGAAGGGGCGGTACATCACCACATTATCGGTAGTAACCACATTATGCTGGACGCGGTAGCGCATACCGCACGGCAGGCAGGCCTCCTCACCAAACTTGTCTCAGCCCCTATCACAGGGGAAGCGAGTGTCGCCGCGAAGCAGTTCGTCGAACTGAGTAAAGCGGTCAAAACCGGGCGTGGTCGAGTACAACGCCCCTACTGTGTGGTGGCAGGGGGGGAAGCCACCGTAACAGTCACAGGCCATGGGAAGGGAGGACGTGCCCAAGAATTTGCGGCGGCCGCCGCGCTTGAGATCTCCGGTCTCCCCAATGCATGGGTCGTCGCGCTAGGGAGCGATGGCACCGACGGACCAACCGACGCAGCAGGGGCACTCGTAAGTGGAGAAACCGTTTCGCAAGCAACACGACTCAAGGTTAATCTCCACACCGCAGTGAACCGGCACAATGCCTACCCAGCCTTAAAGAAGCTTGGCTGTCACATACACACCGGCCCGACCGGCACCAACGTCAATGATCTTTACCTCTTCCTCCAGCTCTAGGTACTATGCCAGCGTATGGCACCTCCATTCCTTCTTCCACTCTCGGAATGTCGTGAGCTGAGTCTCGTTGGTGGAAAGGCCCTAGGACTCCATCGATTAATTGCGGCTGGATTCCCGGTTCCACAGGGGCTCTGCATCACAACCGCAGCCTATGCGCAGCACCTTGGCGAGTCGGGTTTCCAGGACCAGGATGAATGGCACAGGATTATTGGATTCTCGGAACCTAATCAGGTCCCGGCGTTGGCCGACTGTCGGGCACGAATCGACCAAACCAAGATTTCCACGCTCACCACCGACTGCCTGACAGCACTACAAGCTCTGGAACAACCTCCTGAGAGACGCTGGGCTATCCGCTCTTCCGCGACCGCTGAGGATGCCGCTCAGGCCAGCTCCGCCGGTCTGTATCGCACTCACCTCGGCCTCACGCTTGCCGAAATTGAGAGTGCAATCAAAGATCTTTGGGCCTCACTGTGGGAAATGCGTGTTGTCAGCTACCTAGCCAAGGGATGCCCATCGTCGACACCGAGGATGGCAGTCGTCATCCAACCGATGATCCATGCACAGGCCGCAGGTGTGGCCTACTCCATTCACCCTGTCACAAGGCGACGCTCGCAGGTCATGATTAACGCAGTCCCTGGTCTAGCCGCTCCGCTGGTCGACGGGACTGTTACCCCAGACCAATATGTGGTGGACGTATCCGGTGAGGAGAAAGCCGGCCAGATTCGTACCCGCCTCGTAGCGAGGAAGACTGACTGCTTGCTCGTCTCGAACAGGGGCCTGCGACGAGCTTCACTCGACGAAACAGCACAACACCAATCCACACTCACAGATACACAGCTCCTGTCTCTCGCCCACCGCGCCAAGGCAATTGAACGGGCCTTTGGACAACCCGCTGATATCGAATGGGCCTTTGACACACGGCAACTTTGGATCCTACAGGCTCGCCCAATAACCGCTATCCAACCGTCTGCAGACCTCACCAACGACGACTGTGAGTGGTCACGGACAAACTTTAAGGAGACGCTCCCCGAAGTTCCCAGCCCGTTGAGCCTTTCATTCCTTGAACAGTTCATGGACCGATACATCGTCGAACATTACCGTCGACTCGGATGCCGAATCCCCGATGGACTCACGTCGGTTCGTATCCTGCAAGGGCGTCCCTACCTCAATGTCACCCTCTTTCACATGTTGGTCGCCCAGCTCGGCGGCGATCCCTCACTCAATGCGGAACAGATGGGCGGCGAACCGCTGCACAGCCCACCAGAGGTCGACCGGCTCGGGGGAAGGGCATCCCTTCGTGCCGCATGGTTGATGCTGAAGGAAATGCGCCGCGTCGAGCGAACAGGGCCCCGTGTCTTTGCCGAGATGAAGGCACTGGCTGTCCGGTATCGACGTGAGGCTGTTCTGAACTTGTCACCAAAAGAACTCTTGGCGGAACTCGACAAGCTTGGCCCTTGGCTTGAGAGCCGGGAAATCACATTTGGTATTGCTGGGGGGGTCGGACAGTGCCTTCAGATTTTGAGCAAGCTGCTGCCAGGCTGGCTAGGCCCAGACTGGCGAGTCTTGCTAAATGCCGCGCTTCAGGGACAAGGGACCGTCATTAGTGCACAACAGATTCTGCGGTTGGCGGAACTCACCGATATCGCTAAAAAAGAGTCCCTTGCCCAGACCATTCTCACCTCGGCATCGTGGGACCCGACAACATTCCGAACGGCCCTCACCGGCACAGAATTTCTGCGCATGTTCGACAGATACCTGGAGGATTACGGCCATCGCGGAGTTGGCGAATCGGATGTGATGTCGTCACGTCTCGCCGATAATCCCATCGCAATTCTTTCAATTCTACGCGCCCAAATAATCTCTGGTGCCGTCTCGCAGGACACCATTCAGTTGCGCCAGGGCCACAGGCAAACCTCGGCACTAGCCGAAATCAAGCAGCGCATGGGTTGGCGATTGGACCGATGGGCTATCTTCTTCTGGTGTTATCGACGCCTGTGCAGATTCTTTTCGCTGCGAGAAGCCAACCGGCATCATTTGATGTATTACTCGGCAGCCACCCGAGTCCTCCTGATCCGGCTTGGAGAGCGGCTGGTCGAACAGGGTCTGCTTCAGCAGGCAGACGATATTTTCTTCTTAACCACCGCCGATCGGGTAGACCTGGTTGCCGGAGGCACGCAAGATTGGAAAACTGTGATCGCGGCCAGGAGAACTGAACGAGAACGTCATGCCGCAATCGAGGTACCCGATACCATTCACGACTGGACAGCCGCAAGCCAACAAACTACGACACGCGATCACGCTGGGGAGAACAGTATCTTAGCCGGCCTGCCCATCAGCATTGGAACCGTGACTGGCCCGGTTCGCCTCATCCGGTCGGTAGCAGACTGGGGCAGGGTCATGCCGGGAGAGATTCTAGTGGTGCCGGTCATCGATCCAGGCTTGGCTCCCCTCTTCGGCCTCGCAGGAGGTCTCATCGCGGAAATGGGCGGCACTCTTTCTCATGGAGCGATCATTGCTCGGGAATATGGACTACCGACGATCGCGAATGTGGAAGGGGCCATCACACGACTTTCTGATGGGCAGGTGGTCACTCTTGATGCCGGATCCGGGACCATTCGTATAGGGCCATCTCCATCCTCACGGCATATCTAGGGCTAATTGATCCCGATCCGTCTGCTCCTTGACCTTTCTCAATACCTTGCGTAATCTGCCCACGATTCGTTATTAAGCACGCTATATATAGCGTCTGCATATTATCAAGCATCGGCACATGCGACATGGATCAAATTCTCACAACTCTCGATCAGAATAGCTTGGTAGGGTTTGTGGCTGGGCTCTTCCTCGGCGGTGTGTTGATAGGACTGGGGGTGACGAGTCGCCTACGACCTCACGCACAACGGGCCGAGGCAACGGCAGATGAACTGAGGAAACAAGTGGACCAAGAACGAACGGTGACGGCCTCTCTCCGTCAAGAGTTGGCGGAGGTTCAACAGGCTCGGGTCGCCGCTGAAACCAGAATGGAAGACGCGGCGCGGCAGCTCACGGAACAGAAAGCCTTGATCGACCATACCCGCCACGAACTCATCGGATCATTCCAAGCCTTGTCCGGCGAAGCGTTGAAGCAAAACAACGAGGCGTTCTTAAAACTTGCCGCCGTGTCGTTCGAGAGTCTGCATGTCAAAGCGGACGGCGACCTCGCTCAACGACAACAGGCCATTGATTCATTAGTTCGCCCCCTTCATGATTCCCTTCACCGCTACAATGAAGAATTGCGGCTACTGGAACAATCTCGTCAGTCGGCCTACGGCGGACTAGATCAACACCTGAAATCACTGGCCGACTCCCAGCA
>Ga0224510_10001593_pt1 | contig 14762 bp, 20 predicted proteins | sample SF_May12_sed_USG_FD_170161 | JGI IMG/M metagenome (GOLD analysis project Ga0224510, IMG submission 170161) | Sediment microbial communities from San Francisco Bay, California, United States - SF_May12_sed_USGS_4_1 | ecosystem: Environmental > Aquatic > Marine > Sediment | place: USA: California... | reverse complement strand
CTTGCGCAGGCGCCGGATGTGCACGTCCACGGTCCGCTCCTCGACGAAGACGTGGTCGCCCCACACCTGGTCGAGCAGCTGCGCGCGCGAGTGCACGCGCTCGGCATGCGTCATGAGGAAGTGCAGCAGCCGGAACTCCGTGGGCCCGAGCGCAAGCGCGCGCTGGGCGCCGAACACGCGGTGCGTCTCGGGCTCCAGGCGCAGCCCGCCGAGCTCGACCGGGTCGTCGGTCATCTGCGGCGCGCGCCGCCGCAGCACCGCCTTGATGCGCGCGAGCAGCTCACGCGGCGAGAACGGCTTGGTGACGTAGTCGTCCGCGCCCGCCTCCAGCCCCGCCACCTTGTCGGCCTCGGTGCCGCGCGCGGTGAGCAGGATGATCGGGATCTGCCGGGTGCGCTCCTCCTGGCGCATCTGGCGCGCCAGGGCCACGCCCGAGATCCCGGGCAGCATCCAGTCGATGAGCAGCAGGTCGGGCAGGGCGTTGCGCACGATGCCCAGCGCCCCTTCGGCGTCCTTGGCGCGGATCACGTGGTGGCCGGCGTGCTCGAGGTTCACCGCGATCAGCTCCTGGATCGCCGGCTCGTCCTCGACGAGAAGGATGTTGGCGGGCATGGTGACGATAATAAGAACATTCCGTGACGGTATTGTTGCAAATGCGGCGAGGTATCATCGGGCCGCCATGCCGACGCCGACCGAAATCAAGCTGCACCAGAAGTCGCGGGTGCTGGAGGTTGCCTTCGACGACGGACGCAGTTTCCGCCTGCCCTACGAGTATCTGCGCGTGTTCTCACCCTCGGCCGAGGTGCGCGGCCACGGCCCCGGCCAGGAGGTGTTGCAGGTCGGCAAGCGCGACGTCGAAATACGCCACGTCGAGCCGGTCGGCTCGTACGCGATCCAGCCGACGTTCTCCGATGGGCACGCGACAGGCATCTACTCCTGGGACTACCTGTACCAGCTGGGCCTCGAGCAGGACTCGCGCTGGACGTCGTACCTTAAGCAGATGGACGACGCCGGGGCGAGCAGATAACGTAAGCGTACGCTCACTTATGTCAGAGACCGACTTCGGCTATGCGCGCGTCGGCGAGGGCGAGAAGCGCGCCCGCGTCGGCGAGGTGTTCGACCAGGTCGCGCCACGCTACGACCTGATGAACGATCTCATGTCGCTCGGCCTGCACCGGTTGTGGAAGGCCTTCGCGCTGAACGTGGCGCGGGTGCGCCCGGGCGAGCGCGTGCTCGACATCGCCTCGGGCAGCGGCGATCTGGCGCGCGCGCTGGCGCGCCGCGCCGGCCCCGCCGGCGAGGTCTGGGCCACGGACATCAACCGCAGCATGCTGGTGCGCGGTCGCGACCGCCTGCTCGATGCCGGCCTGCGCCTGCCCGCGGTGCAGTGCGACGCCGAGCGCCTGCCGTTTGCGGCTGCGCATTTCGATTGCGTGAGCGTCGCTTTCGGCCTGCGCAACATGACGCACAAGGACGCGGCGCTCGCGGAGATGGCGCGCGTGCTGCGGCCGGGCGGGCGCCTGGTGGTGCTGGAGTTCTCCCGGGTGTGGAAGCCTCTGGAGAAGCCCTATGCCCTTTACTCGTTCAGCGTGCTGCCATGGCTCGGCGCGCGGGTGGCGGGCTCCGGCGACGCCTACCGCTATCTCGCCGAATCGATCCGCATGCATCCCGACCAGGCGACGCTCGCCGCGATGATGGAACGCGCGGGGTTCGCGTCGGTCGAATACTTCAATCTCAGCGCGGGCGTCGCCGCGGTGCATCGCGGCGTCAAGCTGGGTTAGCATCTCTCGACAATCCGACAAAGAGGAGCAGGCGCTTCATGCGTAAAGGGTGGCTGGGAATCGCGGTGGTGCTGCTGGGCGTGGCCATCGCCATGCCGGACGCGGAGGCGCGCCGCCTGGGCGGCGGGCGCACGCTGGGCGCGCAGCGCAATGTCACCGCGCCGCCGGCGGCGGTGCCGGCCAAGCCTGCGCAGGCGGCACCGGCGGCCGCGCCCGCGACGACCGCGGGGAGCAAGTGGGCGCCGGTGCTCGGCGGTCTGGCGCTCGGCGGCCTGCTGGGCGCGTTTTTCGCCGGCAATCCGCTACTGGGCACGTTGCTGAGCGCCCTGCTCATCGGCATGCTGGTGTTCGCCGCGATCGCGCTCGTGCGCATGCTGCGCGCGCCGCGCGCCGCGCCCCCCGCCTTGCAGTACGCGGGCCTTGGCAGCGAGACGGTGGCGGCGCCTCCGCCTTCGCAGGCCGCGGGATTCGACGCGCGCCTTCCGGGGCAGCCGGCGCGCCCGGAGCTGCCGCCGGGCTTCGACGCCGCGGCGTTCCTGCGCGCCGCCAAGGAGAACTTCATCCGCCTGCAGATGGCGAACGACAGCGGTCGGCTGGACGAGCTGCGCGAGGTGACGACCACCGGGATGTTCGAGGCGCTGCGCGCCGACGCCGGGGCGGGCCAGCACACCGACGTCGTGACGCTCAATGCCGACCTGCTCGACGTGAGCACCGAAGGCGGGCGCCACTGGGCGAGCGTGCGCTTCTCGGGGCTCGTGCGCGAGACCCCGGGGGCGGAAGCGGCGAGCTTCGAGGAAGTCTGGAATCTGATGAAGCCCGCCGACGGCTCGAGCGGCTGGCTGCTCGCCGGCATCCAGCAGATGCACTGATCGCTCTATACTCCGGAAGGGCCACCCTAGGGTGGCCCTTTTGTTTTCATGGCGACGCTCGAATCTCCCCTGGTGCTGGCGCTGAACCGGCTGCTCGATACCGAGGCCTGGGCGCGCGAGCGCCTCGCGCCCTTTGCCGGCGAAACCGTCGAGTTCCGCGCCCCGCCGCTGCCGGCGCTGCGCTTTGCCATCGTCGAGGGCGGCCGGCTCGCGCCCGGCGCCGCGCCGAGCCTAACCCTTACGCTGCAGCCTGGATCGCTGCCGGCGCTCTTCCGGGGCGAAGAGCACTTCATGCGCAGCGTTGGCATCGACGGCAACGCCCAGCTCGCGCACGAGGTGCTGCATCTAGCGCGCCACCTGCGCTGGGACGCCGAGGAAGACCTGTCGCGGCTCGTGGGGGACGCCGCCGCCCACCGCGTGGCCGGGCTGGCGCGCGATTTCGCCGCCTGGCAGATCGACGCGGCGCGCCGCCTCGCCGAGGCGTTCATGGAGTTCGCGCAGGAGGAGGGGCGGCTGCTCGCGCCGCGCGCCGGCTACGCGGCGTTCGCCGCCGAGGTGGCGCAGCTGCGCGACGCGCTGGAGCGCCTGGAAAAACGCATCGGGCGCCTCTCATGAGGCGGCTCGCGCGCATACTCTGGGTCGCACTGCGCTTTCGCCTGTATCGCTTCTGGCCGCGCCTGGCGCGCGGCGGGGACGCGGACCGCGCCGTGCGCCTGCGCCGCGCGCTGGAGACGCTCGGCCCGATCTTCGTGAAGTTCGGCCAGGTGCTGTCCACGCGCCGCGACCTCCTGCCGCTCGACATCGCCGACGAGCTGGCGAAGCTGCAGGACCGCGTGCCGCCGTTCGACCCGGCGCGGGCGCGCGCCGAGATCGAGCGCGGCATCGGCCAGCCGATCGACGCGGTGTTCGCCCGCTTCGAGCGCGAGGCGGTGGCGAGCGCCTCCATCGCGCAGGTGCACCTGGCGATGCTGCACGACGGCCGCGAGGTGGCCGTGAAAGTGCTGCGTCCGGGCATCGAGCGCGCCATCGCGCGCGATGTGGCTCTGCTCGAGACCGCAGCGCGACTCATGGAGCTGCTGTGGGTCGATGGCCGGCGCCTGAAGCCACGCCGGGTAGTCGCCGAATTCGCGCGCCATCTCGAAGAGGAGCTCGACCTGCTGCGCGAGGCGGCCAGCGCCAGCCAGCTGCGGCGCAATTTCGAGGGCTCGCCTCTGCTCGCGGTGCCGCGAGTGCACTGGGACTGGTGCAGCCAGCGCGTGATGGTGATGGAGCGCATGCACGGCACGCCGGTGTCGCAGGTCGAGCGCCTGCGCGAGAAGGGCGTCGACATCCCGCGCCTGGCGCGCGCCGGCGTGGAGATCTTCTTTACCCAGGTGTTCCGCGACGGCTTCTTTCACGCCGACATGCATCCCGGCAACATCTTCGTCTCCGACGAGGGCAAGTACGTCGCGCTCGATTTCGGCATCATGGGCACGCTTACCGAGACCGACAAGAACTACCTGGCGCAGAACTTCCTCGCCTTCTTCAACCGCGACTACCGGCGCGTGGCGCAGGCGCACCTCGACGCCGGCTGGGTGCCCGCGGGCACGCGCATCGACGACTTCGAGGGGGCGATCCGCGCGGTGTGCGAGCCGATCTTCGCGCGGCCGCTCAAGGAGATCTATTTCGGCAAGCTGCTCCTGCGGCTCTTCCAGACCTCGCGCCGCTTCAACGTCGAGATCCAGCCGCAGCTCGTGCTGCTGCAAAAGACGCTGCTCAACATCGAGGGCCTGGGGCGCGCGCTCGATCCGGATCTGGACCTGTGGCAGACGGCGAAGCCGTTTCTCGAGCGCTGGATGAGCGAGCAGATCGGCTGGCGCGGCTTCGCGCGCGCGCTGCGCCAGGAGGCGCCGACCTGGGCGGCGACGCTGCCGCAGCTGCCGCGCCTGGCGCACCGGCTGCTGGCCGAGGACCGGCTCGGTGCGCTGGAGCACGCCCTGGCGCGGCTCGCCGAGCAGAACGCGCGCCGCAATCGCCTGCTCGCGGCGATCGCGGCGCTGCTTGCCGCAGCGCTGATCTTCATTATCATGGCGGCGCCATGCTGATCGCGTTCGTCGCGCTGTACCTCGCCGCCTCGATCGCCATCGGCCTGTGGGCCGCGCGCCGCGTGCACAACTCGCGCGACTACGTCATCGCCGGCCGCAGCCTGCCGCTGTACATGAGCTTCGCGCTCGTCTTCGCCACCTGGTTCGGTGCCGAGACGGTGCTCGGGGTCTCGGCGACGTTCCTCAAGGACGGCATGGGCGGCATCGTCGCCGACCCGTTCGGCTTTTCCTTCTGCCTGGTGCTGATCGCGCTGTTCTTCGCGCGCGCGTTCTACCGCCTGAACCTGCTCACCATCGGCGATTTCTACCGCAAGCGCTACAACAAGCCGGTCGAGGTCGCCACCAGCGTGTGCATCACGCTGTCGTACCTGGGCTGGACCTCGGCGCAATTCACCGCGCTCGGGTTCGTGTTCCACGCGCTCTCGGGCGGCGCGATTCCCCTGCACTGGGGCATCGCCCTCGGCGCCGGGGCAGTCCTCATCTACACGCTGTTCGGCGGCATGTTCTCGATCGCCTATACGGACCTCTTCCAGACCACCATCATCATCGTCGGCCTGCTCTACCTCGCCGTCCTGATGGGCGGCATGGCGGGCGGGCCCGGCGTGGTGCTCGCGCACGCGGCGCAGGCCGACAAGTTCCAGTTCTGGCCCAAGCCCGAGCTGCGCGAGGTGCTCGCCTTTGTCGCCGCCTTCCTCACTGCCGCGCTCGGCTCGATCCCCCAGCAGGACGTGTTCCAGCGCGTCACCGCCGCCAAGGACGCCGACACCGCGGTGCGCGGCACGCTCCTGGGCGGCCTGGTCTACTTCTTCATGGCATTCGTGCCGATCTACCTCGCCTACTCGGCACTGCTCATCGACCCGCAGATGGTGGCGCCGCTCATCGCCGGCGACGCGAACGAGAACCAGCTCATCCTGCCCAATCTGATCCTCGGCCATACGCCGGTCTTCGCCCAGGTCATGTTCTTCGGCGCGCTCCTTTCGGCGATCATGTCCTCGGCCTCGGGCGCCCTGCTCGCGCCGACGTCGCTCTTTACCGAGAACGTGCTGCGCCCATTCCTGCCGAACATGAGCGACCGGCAGTTCCTGCTGACGCTGCGCCTCGTGCTGGTGATTTTCGCGCTTGCCGTGCTCGTGTTCGCGCTGGAGAGCGACGCGAGCATCTACCAGATGGTGCAGAACGCCTACAAGGTGACGCTGGTCTCGGCGTTCGCGCCGCTCGTGCTGGGCCTGTTCTGGAAGCGCGCCACCACCGCCGGGGCGCTGCTCTCGGTGGTGCTCGGCCTGGCGACGTGGCTGCTGCTGGAGCTGGTGGCGCCGGAAGCCCTGGTGCCGCCGCAGCTCGTCGGCCTCGCATTCTCGTTCCTTGGCATGGTGGCGGGCAGCCTCGCCACGCGGCCGGCGCATGCGCCGGCGCACCACGGCTAGCGCGTGCGCGGCTCGCCGCTCGCGCGCCTCCTCCTCGCCGTCTACGCGCTGCTCGTTGCCTACGCGTCGCTGTACCCGTTCTCGGGTTGGCGCGACCATGGGCTGTCGCCGCTGGAATTCCTCACCGCACCCTGGCCACGCTACGTCGTCACCTTCGACGTCGCCGCCGACCTCCTGGGCTATGCGGTGCTCGGCCTGCTCGTTGCCTTCGCGCTGTCGCCGCGGCTGAAGACCGCGCAGGTCGCCGTCGCGGCGTCGCTGGCGGGAGCGGCCTTGTCGATCGCGCTCGAGGCGACGCAGACCTACCTGCCCTCGCGTGTGCCGTCCAACGTGGATGTGCTGTGCAACATCGCGGGCGCGATGGCGGGCGCGGCCCTCGGGCGCCTGTTCGCGCCGTGGACGCCGGCGTTCGCCGGCTGGCGCGCGCGGCTCTTCCTGCCCGGCGTGCAGGGAGACGTCGGCCTCGCGCTCCTCGGCCTGTGGGTGTTCATGCAGCTCAATCCGGCGACGCTGCTCTTTGGCGCCGGCGACCTGCGCAACCTGCTTACCGGCCCGGCCGGACCGGCGCGCGCGCCCGAATTCTTCGTCGCCATCGAGGCCGTGACCGCCGCGGCCAACCTCGCCGCCGCGGCGCTGCTCGCCTCGGCGGTGGCGGCGCCGCGCGCACCGGTGCGCCGCCTCGTGCTGCTGCTCCTCGTTTCGGCGCTGGTGGTGAAGACGCTCGCTTTCACCATCATCCTGCGCGCCCAGCACAGCTTCGCCTGGCTCACGCCCGGCGCGCTGCAGGGACTGGCCGCAGGACTCGCGGTGGCGCTGATCGCCGTGTCGCTGCCGCGCGTGGCGCGCCTCGCCGCCGCCGCGGTGCTGTTCATGGCGGCGACGGTGCTGGTCAATCTTGCGCCCCCCAATCCGTACCTGACGGAGATTCTCAAGCTCTGGCAGCAGGGGCATTTCCTGAACTTCAACGGCCTTACGCGGCTGGTGACGCTGCTGTGGCCCTTCGCCGCCATCGGCTATCTCACCGTGCTCGCCGCGCGCCGGCGCGACGAAGCGCTGCTGTAGAATTCGCGCCCCATGTCCTACTACGAGCGTCACGTGTTCTTCTGCTGCAACCAGCGCGATGCGTCCGACGCGCGCGGCTGCTGCAATGGCAAGGGCGCCTCGGCGCTGCGCGACTATGCCAAGGACCGCGTGAAGGCGCTCGGCATGGCGGGCGAAGGCAAAGTGCGCATCAACCAGGCCGGCTGCCTCGATCGCTGCGCGGAGGGTCCCTGCGCCGTCGTGTACCCGGACGCGGTCTGGTACACCTACGTGGACCGCGGCGACATCGACGAGATCATCGAGGAGCACCTGCGGCACGGCCGCATCGTCGAGCGCCTGAGGATCTGATGCGCGCGGTGACGCGGCGCGAGACGGTGCGCGGGCCCGCCGGCGACATCGAGTGCGCGGTGGACGAGCCGCGAGCCGCGGCGCGCGGCATCGCCCTGGTCGCGCATCCGCACCCGCTCTTCGGCGGCACGCGGGACAACAAGGTGGTGCAGACGCTGGCGCGGGCGCTTGTCGAGCTCGGCTACGCCGCCTGGCGGCCGAACTTCCGCGGCGTGGGCGCGAGTGAAGGCGCCTACGACGAGGGGCGCGGCGAGGTCGACGATCTCGCCGCGGTGCTCGAGCATCTGCAGGCAGACCATCCGGTGCTCGCGGGGTTCTCATTCGGCGCGGCAATGCAGGCGCAGCTCGCGGCGCGCGTCGCCGCGCACCGCCTGGTGCTGGTCGGCCTCGCGGTGAACCACTTCGCGGCGCCGGCGGTGCCCGCGGGCACGCTGCTCATCCACGGCGAGAACGATGAAACGGTGCCGATCGCCGCGGTGCGCGCCTGGGCGGCGCCGCAGCGGCTGCCGGTGATCGTGGTGCCGGGGGCGGATCACTTTTTCCACCGCAAGCTCCCCGATCTCAGGGCGGCGGTGACGGGCAACTGGACGTGAGGCGCGCATGCTCTGGCTGAAGTCCCTGCACATCGTGTTCATGGTGACCTGGTTCGCGGGGCTGTTCTACCTGCCGCGGCTCTTCGTCTACCACGCGCTCGCCGAGGATGCGGTTTCGAGGGCGCGCTTCCAGGTGATGGAGCGCAAGCTCTTCTGGGGCATCATGACCCCGGGCGCGCTGCTCACCGTGATCTTCGGCCTGTGGCTGTGGCTCGGCTGGGGATTCTCGGGCGCGTGGCTGCACGCCAAGCTCGCGCTGGTGGCGCTGCTCGTCGCCTACCACGTCTGGTGCGGCAAGCTGCTGCTGGATTTCCGCGCGCAACGCAACCGCAAGTCGCACCTGTGGTTCCGCTGGTTCAACGAGTTCCCGGTACTGGTGCTTTTCGCCATCGTCTTCCTTGTCGTCTTCAAGCCGTCCTGAAGCCTTCTTCGCGCCTTGTCCCCGGGGGCTGGAGGCGCCGCTCGCGGAGGAGTTGAAGTCCTTCGGCGCGCTCGCGCCGGCGCCCACCGCCGGCGGCGTGGGCTTCAGCGGCAACTGGGAAACCTGCTACCGGGCGAACCTGTGGTCGCGGATCGCCTCGCGCGTGCTGTGGCGGGTGGGCGAGTTCGAATACGCCTCGGAGGACGACGTCTACGCGGCGGCGCGCGCGGTGAACTGGTTCGACCTGTTCGACGTGAACCGCACGCTGCGCGTGTACGTCACGGCGCAGAAGAGCCCGCTGAAGAGCCTCGAATTCGCGACGCTGCGCGTCAAGGACGCGGTGTGCGATCGCTTTCGCGACGACGTGGGCAGACGACCCGACGTGGATCGTGCCGATCCGGACGTGCGCGTGCACGTGTTTCTCGAGCAAGAGCGCGGCGTGCTGTATCTCGACACCTCGGGCGAGGGCCTGTTCAAGCGCGGCTGGCGCATGCAGACGGTGGAAGCGCCGCTGCGCGAGAACCTGGCGGCCGGCATCGTCATGCTGACCGGGTGGAAATTCGAGCAGCCGCTGCTGGATCCCATGTGCGGCGGAGCGACGCTGCTGGTGGAGGCGGCGGCCATGGCGCGCGGGCGCGCACCGGGGATGAAGCGTTCGTTCGGCTTCGAGAAGCTGGATACCTTCAACGCCACGCTCTGGCGATCGCTGCGCGACGAGGCGGCGCAGCCGGCGAAGCGGGCGCCGAAGCTGGCGCTCTACGGCAGCGATGCCGAGGCGACGGCGCTCACCGCGGCGCGCCGCAACCTGGGGGCGGCCGGGGTGGAGCGCTGGGTGACGCTGGAGGCGAGCGACGTGCTCTCGCGGCGGGCGCCGGCGGCATCGGGCGTGATGATCGCCAATCCGCCCTATGGAGAGCGGATCGGCGAAGCCGAGGAACTGGCGCGCTTCTACCCGAAGCTGGGCGATGCGCTGAAGAAGAACTTCGCCGGCTGGAACTGCTTCTTCTTCACCGCCGACCGGCGGATGGAAAAGCTGATCCGGCTGCAGACTTCACGGCGCACGCCGCTCTACAACGGCGCGCTCGAGTGCCGGCTGTACGAGTTCAGGATCGTGGCGGGGAGCCACCGGGAGTAGGGCGAACACCCTATTGGCGCTCCCATGACTCTACCGCCCCGCGCATGATGCGGAACAGGGGATGAGGTTCCGGCGAGTCCACCCTTCGCCACCTGCGATGGAGGGACGGACTCCGCGTCTTCAGCTTGCGCATCAAGTGATGCCACTCGTAGTGCAGCTGCCCTACTGTGCATTCAATCCGCGGGTTCCTTCGAACCGGCCCCACTTTGCGACGGTTGAAGGCGAACCCGCGTGACTCAGCCTCCGCAAGAACGAATCCGAGGTAGGCGTTGATCGCAGACCTCGGCGCCGCGTGTTCCTGGAACCGGATGAGCTGGGGGTGATGGCGATAGCCCGCCGTCTCGCCTTTGAGGACCGCACGAGCAAGAAGCGCTTCACGCCACAAGGCGACCAGGCCTTGGGGATCGAGATACTTCGGGTGGATCGTCCAGATGCGCATGCTGGCAGTCGCGTCCGCAGGGTGCGATCAGTAAAGCATGGCGAGCAATCGCTCCAGCGCCGCCCTGCGCGCCGGCGGCGTGGGCGCCAGCATGTTCTCGCGCTGCAGGATCTCCAGGAGCTTTCTCGGGGCGACATCCTTGTAGCCGACGATTTCGACGTGGCCGGCGTCGACCTCGATGTTGGTCATCCGGGGATACTTGTCGACCACGGGGTGGTATTGCTCGCCAAGAGTGAAGATGAAGTCGCTCTCGATGCAGCTGCCGTCGAGCGCCCGGCGCCGGCAGGTGCCGCGCTCGTCCGTAACCACCTTGAGGTAGCGCTGCACCGAGGGCAGCAGCGGACCCGGCAAGCGGATGAAATCGGAATGCTTCGTGATCTCGAACCAGTTGTCGCCGGTGATCATCCAGCACATGCCTGGCACCACGCCCAGGCTCAACCAGTGCACCGCGGTGAGTCCACAGGTGCTCGCCACCGCGATGCCGGATACCGGTGCCGACACGGTGGCCAGCCGCAAGTCCGGGTTGGAGCGCCACTGCGCGCTGCGCTCGGCCTCCAGCGCCTTGCGCGCCACCAGCCCGCCCATGCTGTGGCCTATGACGGCGATGCTGCTGCCGCGCAGATGGCCGGCGAGCTCATCGAGCGCGCCGATCAACTGGCGCGAGCTCACCATCAGGCTGTCGCGGTCGTCGTAGCTGAAGCACACCGCCTGCTGGCCGTGGAACGCATACAGCTGCGCGAGCGAGCGGAAATGCCCGGCCGAGCCGTTGCAGCCGTGCACCAGAACCGTGACCGGCTGGCTGGAATTGAGGTGAACCGTGCGCTCGGGCGAATCCGTGCACGGTCCCAGCCGCGGGACCTTCACTGCGATGTCCGGCGCCGGCAGGCGCCCGGGCTCGAGCGGCAGCGGATCGGGCACATGCGCGGGCGACAGTGCGCAGCCTGCCAACACAAGCGCAAGCCAGAGCGCGGTCAGGCTGCGCACAGCGCCGTCTCCTACGGGCCTTTCGGTTTGTCCGCCTGCTGCGTGCTCTGCGGACCCTCGGGCTTCTTGTAGTCGCCGATCACGCCTTTCAGCGGGCAGGCGGAGAACGCCGGGCACTTCTTGCAGCCGACGGCCAGGGCAACGGGGCAAAGGGTCATGTCAGTCCTCCTTCGATACTAGCGGCCGCGCGGACCGCGCACCGCCGGGTTGAGGCGCTCGATGTCGGCGCGTACCTGCGCCTGGCTGCGCTCGTAGACGATCTCGCGTCCCATGGCGTTGCCGGCGTAGGCCAGGCCGTTCCGCGTCGGGGTGAGCGAGCAGCGCACGTTGTGCACGCCCTCGCCGAGAACGACGGTGATCACCTCGGCGCGCTTGCTGAACACCACCACGTCCAGGGTCTGGCCGGTGGCGGTGATGCGGACCTTGATTTTCTCGTCGTGCATGCCGGTCGATACTCTACAGCGTTGCACGGAAGCGCAGGTAGTCCAATGCCGTGCGCTCCGGTTGTTCCAGCATCGGCACGTGCCCCACGCCCGGCATCATGATCACCTCGGACCTGACGAGCAGCATCTGCAGCACGCCGGCGCTGCCCGGATGCAGCACCCGGTCCTGCTGGCCCCAGACGATGAGCGCGGGCACGGCGAGGCCGCGGATGCGCTCTTCCACCGAGTCCGCGGCGAGCTGCTTGAAGATGCGCTCTTCGAGCGCATAGTTCCGGATGCGCTCCTGCGCGAGGACGTCGAGGAACGGCCGCGGGATCATGAGCGGTTTCGCCGTCACCAGGGCGAGCAGTGCCGCGAAGTCGTCCTCGTCCTGCACCAGCAGCAGGTTCTCGCCCGTCTCCGACATTTTCCTGCGCAGCTCGCTGGGCGGCGCGCTCCACACGCCGGCGGCGTTGAGGAGCCACAGGCTCTGCACGTCCTTCGGGTACAGGGCGGCGTACGTCAGCGCGACGTGCCCACCCATGGAGTTGCCGCCCAGATGCAGCTGCGATGCGCCCAGCGCGCGCGCGAAGGCGTGCAGGCGCTCGGCCTGCGCGCGCGGCCCGTAATCGGCCTGCGGCGGCTTCGAGGACTCGCCGAAACCGGCGTGATCGGGAACGATGACGCGGTAGTGCGGCGTGAGGTACTTGGCGATGCGCGTGAAGTTGTCCTTGTTGGCGCCGAAGCCGTGCAGCAGAAGGAGCGGCGCGCCGCGGCCGCCTTCGAGGTACACGTAGCGCAAGCCGCCCGTCAGCGTGATTTCCTTGCGCTCGAGGCCGGCGACGCGCCGCTCGTAGGCGAGCGCGCCGCGCACCAGGCGCTCGGGCGCCGTAACGTAGAGGTAGGTGCCGACGGCAAGGGCGGTGAGCCCGATCGCGCCGAGCGCGACCAGCCACCACTTGAGCGCGCGCATCAGCCGAAGTGGCCGATGCCCCGCGCCATCAGGGCGGCGCAGAGCAGGATCAGCACGATGCCCGCGAGCTCCAGATGCATCAGGCCCCGCAGCCGCCGCCGACGCGCGTCGCTCAGTACCGGGATCTGACCCTGCTTGAGGCTGTTGCGCCAGGACAGGAATTCGAGCGTCGGCGGAATGGAGGCCAGGCCCACGACGAGGAACAGCACCAGCTTGGCGAGAAAGGGCCAGCTGTAAAAGTAGTAGCCGGGCCCCTTCTCGAGGTAGAACACGCGCGTCAGCCCGGCGAGCAGGACGACCCCGGAGGACAAGCCGAACACCATGTCGGCGAGCTGCAGGCGCCGGGCGTTGCGCAAGTTGAGCTCGCCCCCGATCAGCGCGAACTCGATCGCCAGCGTGGCGACAAGGGTAAACGCGGCGACGTGGTGCACGAAGGCGAGGAGGGCGTTCACGGCGTGGCTACTTCCGCGGCCCGCCGACGAGCAGCAGCACGACGCCCACGGCGATCGCGCCCACGCCCGCCCACACCGGGACGTTGACGCGCTCCTTCGCCTTCACCGACAGCTGCACCGGGCCGAGCTTCACGTCGCGGCGCTCTTTGGTATACGTGAAGCCGCCGTACACCAGGCCCAGGGTGCCGGCGACGATCAGGGCGATGCCGAGGATCTTCTTCATGGCGCCCATTATTCCATCCCGGGGGGCGCGGCGCGCGGCCGGAAGCGCGGCCAGGCGCGCAGCCAGATGCGCTCGGCGATATAGATGAGCGCCGCACCGGCCATGCCGACGGCGAGCGCGGCGAGCAGCAGCCCCTGGCTCTGGCGCGCGTAGGCGAGCGCGGCCAGGGCCACGCAGCCGGCGACGGCGCCGAGCACGAGCAGCGTCTCCGCGCGGTGCACGTTCATGTGCAGCCGCCCGAGGCAGTGGGGGCAGTCGAGGTCCATGCGCGCGATGAGCGAGCGGGCCGGCTTGCTCGCGGCGAGATCGCGGTTGCAGAGCGGGCAGCGGTAGTCCATCCGCGGCCTAGGCGTCCGTCAGGTCGCGCGCCGCAAAGTGGCGCCGGCATCGGGCGCAATGGTAGCGCCGACGCTCGAGCAGCGCGGCGCCGCTCGCGCGCTGGCGCGGCCGCAGGAAGATCCAGGCGACGAAGGCAGCGAGGGCGAGCGCTGCGTACAGCTCGCGCGTCTCGGCGCCGGCCCACAGGAACGCGAGGAACAGCGCCAGCGCGGCCCAGCGCAGCATGTCGACCAGGATGTAGCGCGCTGCGCTGGACGAGGCATCGGCAGGGTCTTCGTAGCGCAGCAGGAATCCGCACTTCGGGCAGAGCCTGGCGTCCCGCATGCGGCCAAGCTACGCCTGCGCCGTGGCGCCGGCAACAGCCCGCGCGCGCCTAGACGATGTCCAGGTGCTCGATGCCCTTGGACAGATCCTTGTCCTTGGCTTCCTTGCCGTGCAGCTTGATGGCGAGGCGCACTTCGTTGGTCGAGTCGGCGAACCGGAGCGCGTCCTCGTAGGCGATGCGCCCCTGCTCGTAGAGATCGAACAGGGACTGGTCGAAGGTCTGCATGCCCAACTCCTTCGACTTCTTCATGATCTCCTTGATCTCGTGCACCTCGCCCTTGAAGATCAGGTCGCTGATCAGCGGCGAATTGAGCATCACCTCGACCGCGGCGGCGCGCCCACGCCCCTCCTTCACCGGGATCAGGCGCTGCGAGATCACCGCCTTGAGGTTCAGCGACAGGTCCATGAGCAGCTGCTGGCGGCGCTCTTCGGGGAAGAAGTTGATGATCCGGTCCATCGCCTGGTTGGAGTTGTTGGCGTGCAGCGTCCCGAGGCACAGGTGGCCGGTCTCGGAGAAGGCGATGGCGTGCTCCATCACTTCACGCTCGCGGATCTCGCCGATCAGGATCACGTCGGGCGCCTGGCGCAGGGTGTTCTTCAGCGCCGCTTCCCACGAATCGGTGTCCACCCCCACCTCGCGCTGCGTGATGATGCAGTTCTTGTGCGGGTGCACGTACTCCACCGGGTCCTCGATGGTGATGATGTGGCCGTGCGAGTTCTCGTTGCGGTAGCCGATCATCGCCGCGAGCGACGTCGATTTCCCGGAGCCGGTGCCGCCGACGAAGATCACCAGCCCGCGCTTGGTCATCGCCACGTCCTTCAGCACCGGCGGCAGCTTCAGGTCCTCGAAGTTCGGGATCGTGGTGGTGATGACGCGCAGCACCATGCCGATATAGCCCTGCTGCACGAA
>Ga0224510_10001592_pt1 | contig 14765 bp, 12 predicted proteins | sample SF_May12_sed_USG_FD_170161 | JGI IMG/M metagenome (GOLD analysis project Ga0224510, IMG submission 170161) | Sediment microbial communities from San Francisco Bay, California, United States - SF_May12_sed_USGS_4_1 | ecosystem: Environmental > Aquatic > Marine > Sediment | place: USA: California... | reverse complement strand
CTCGGTCGCAGAGACAACGGTCCAGCCGCGCTCGGCGGCGCGCGACGCATCCAGCAGATCGCGTTGCCAGAGCGCGTACGACGCGGCCGCCAGGTAGTACGGCGCCGCGAGCTGCGGCTCACGAAGTGCGTCGAACTCGAGCACGGTCTGGCCGAGCAGTCGCGCAGCGCGATCACCCGCCTCGCTCTCGATCTCGACGCTTGCCAGCTGCACGACGCTGATCAGGTAGACGATGCTTGCCGGCAGCCACGCGAGGGCCAGATCGCCGAGTGTCCGTGCCTCGGGCCAGCGGCCGAGGAGGATCAACGACTCCATCACGTTGCCCGCGAGCGGGCCACCGTAGACGGCCTCGTGGCCATCCCGCCTGGCGTCCGCGATCCCCCGGTACGCGACGTCGACCGCTTCGGAGCGGCGTCCGAGATGATCCAGCACCGTGGTGAGATTCGCAGTCACCCGGAAGAGGGCGTCGGCGTCGTCCAGCTCACGTGCACCCTGTTCCGCCTCCCGCAGCGTCGCGATCGCTGCCTCCGGATCCTGACCCCACGCCATCGCGACGCCGAGCGTGGTCGTGGCGTGGACCTCGATCGACCGTCCAGGTGGCCCGCAGCGACGGGCGATCCCGATCGCGTCGTGGGCGGCCCGGCGAGCCTCCGAGAAGATCCCGTCGACCATCAGGAGCTGGGCCAGCGTCCCGACCACTGTCGCTCGCTCGACCGTCGCGCCGTCCGGCACCAACTCGACGGCTCGGCGTGCCGCGGCGAGGGCGCCGGGTTGATCGCCGCCGGCGCGGCGGATCCGGGCCATTCGTTCGAACAGCATCCCGAGGCGGACGCGTTCACTGGGCGACCCAAGCTGGCCGATCGCCGCGTCGAGGTACGCGGTCGCTCGTGACGTCCGCCCGACATGGAAGGACATCTCGGACGCACCCTCGAGGAGCGCGACACGATCCACCAGCGCGAGACGGGGGCTCAGCGGTGCCGCGTCGGGATCGCTGGTGGCCCGGCTCGAGGCGTCGTCCGCGATCGAGAGCGCGGTCTCGAAGGCATCGAGCGCGTCCGCGTCGGCGGCGCGTGCCCGCGCAATCTCCGCGGCCGCGATCGCCGCGCTACGGGCCGCGATCGGGACCTGGGCCCGGAGCCAGTAGTGCGTCGCGGCTGCCGGGATGTCCCTGAGGCCCACCGCAAGCGCAGCGCTCACCCGGCGTCGGTCCATCGGAAGCAGGTCGCGATCGACCGCGGCCGCGATGAGGTCGTGGCGGACGCGGATCCGGCCGGCGGTCTCGACGAGGAACCCGTGGCGGATCCCCTCGTTCACCCCTTCCTCAAGTTCGCTTTCCAAGCCGTCGCCATGTGCGACCTGCCGGATGCGATCGCGACTCAGTGGCCGACCTGCGGGGGCGAGCAGGTGGAGCACGCGCCGACACGCCTCGCTGCGCACCGCGAGTCGCGCCGTGACCAACTCGTCGAGCGATGCGGTCAGGGAGACGTTCGGGACCTCGCGCCGCGCGGCCAGCAGCTCCTCGACCATCAGCGGCAGGCCGCCGGAGTGCTCGGCGACGAGGAGCAGCATCGTGGCCGACGCCCGCTCGCCCTCGATCGCCGCGATCAGGGTGGCGAGCTGGCTTCGCGCCAGCGGCGGGATCGTCAGTCGGACGAGTGGCCGCGGCGAGGCGACCACCGACGCCACCGCGGACATCCACGGATCGGCGTCGCCGGTGCCTACGGGCCCGTGGGCGCCGATGATCGCGATCCGCTGATCCGAGGCGACCCGCCCCAGGAAGGTGATCAGGTCGCGCGTGGCCGTGTCCGCGCGATCGAGATCCTCCATGACGAGCACGAGCGGCCCTCGATCGCCCAGCCGGCCGAGAACGCCAAGGAGCGCTTCCATCGCGCGTGCCTGTCGACGCTCCGGGGCGATCGCTCGGTTGGCCAGCCACTCGCCGTCCAGCCCGAGCCGCGTCAGGGCCTCCGGAAACATGGCCCCGATATCCGCGGTTGCAGGCCCCACGATCCCGCGGAGTTCCTCGTGGGTCAGCTCGTTCAGTACCGGCGCGAGGGCACGGATCACGGGTCCGTAGGGCTCGTCCGTGCCCCTGACCCAGGCTCCTTCGCGAAGGATCGTCAACGACGCGTCGTAGGCGCTGACTCGAGCGAGCGCCTCCGAGATGAACCGGCTGACGCCGACGCCCGGGCGACCGCTCACCAACATGGTCCGAGCACGACCCTGCGTCGCGTCATCGATGACGCGCCCGAACTGGACGAAGGCCTCCTCTCGGCCGACATGCACATCGCTCACGTACCGAATGTCCATCGCACTCAATGGTGGCACTGCGATCCAAGTCCCGCCCCGGGGCGCCTGCGGCCGGTTGCCCGCTTGCCGGCCGGGTCGAGCTCAGACGGATTCGAGTGGGGCGGGCTCGATGCCGAGTTCGCGGCGCATGACCCCGGCGTAGTGCCCGTACTGCTCGGCGGCCGCGGCGTGGGCGCCCGTCAGGCGATACAGCCGGACGAGTGCCAGCTCCACCTGGTCCGCCTGGGGATCCACCTCGATGACCCGTTGGGCGAGGGCGATCCCGCGGTCGTAGTGGCCGCTGTCGGCGGCCCGGCGGAGTTCGCGTTCGGCGATCCGAAGATAGGCCGCATGGAGGCTGTCGCGGTAGTCCGCGGCCCAATCCTCATAGGCGAAATCGAGCGCGAACCGGCCACGGTACTCACCGACGAGCCGCTCGACCTCCTCGACCGTGGGCTCCCGGCCCATCGTCCGGATCAGGGCGCGGCACCTGGCGCTCCGCGCATCGACGAGTTCGCCATCGAGTCGGAGGACCTCCGAGTCGTAGGCGACGTACCCGGGGCTGAGGGCATCCTTGTAGTCCGGTTCGAAAACGCGACGCAGGAAGTAGATCGTCTGGTTGAGGGAGTTGACCGCGACGTCCGGCTCGGCGTCGGGCCACAACGCTTCGAGGACCTCGTCGCGGGTCGCGGCGAAGCCGGGCTTCGTGATGAGCACGCACAGCAGTGCCAGCACTTTGCGCCTGAGGTTGGACCCCGCGACCCGCTCGCCACCGATGCGGATGTCGATCCGGCCCTGGTCCTCGACGAAGACGCGGGGCGCGAGCCGCCGGGCGATCCGTCGACCGAGGCGGCGTCCTCCGCGGGTGGGCAGTCGCGCCCCGGCCTGGAGCAGGCGCGCGATGTCCGAGGCATCGCCGATGTCGTCGAGGAGATCGCCCGCGAGGAGACGATGGGCCGGCGGGCCGTCGCCCAGGGCCTCACGCAGGAGCGGCCGCCACCGCTCGGGCCGTCGCTTCGCTTCGGCCTCGACCGCGGCGAGGAGTTCCGCGTCGAAGTCCGCGGCACGCTTGAAGAGCGGCTCCGCGAGGATGCTCAGGAGCGCCGGGTCCTGTGTCGCGACCGGGTCGACGTAGCGCCGGAGGTCCGCCGCCGTACCGCCGATCCCCAGGAGGATCGTCGCGTAGCGGGCCCAGAACCACGATCCCTGGCGCAGAGCGAGCCGGCGGGCGGTCTCGGCGGCGGCCCCTGCCTCGGGGGCTGCGGCGATCGTCGCGAGGTGCGCCTTCGTCGCGAGCACCCGCGTCTCGGCGCAGACCACCGAGCGGAGTGGTTGCCCGGAGAGCACCTCGCCGAGCTCCCTCGCCTGGGTCACCTGACCGCGGCGCAGGGCGAGGGCCATCTCGGCGAGGGTCCGAAGGCCGGCGAGGTCCGGCAGTGCCTCGTCCCCGGCGATCTCGTCGAGGAGTGCCCCGGCGGACTCGGCGCTGCCGTACCAGGTCTCGAGGTCCGCGGCGAGCGCGGCTCCCTCCATCGCCTGCAGTGAAGTGGTCCGGCGGCGCGCCGTCCGGATCGACTGACGTCCCTCCTCGAGGCGTCCGAGATGCGCCAGCGCCCAGCCCCGCACCAGGCGGGCGGTCTCGAGCTCGATCCCGGCCGACGGCGAATCGAGCAGTTCGATCGCGAGATCAGCCCGCTGCAGCGTGCGCTCCGCGTCACCGATCCCCCGGAAGACCTCGGCCGCGTTCGCATGGCTGATCCCGAGGTAGTGGGTCTGGCCGTGGGTCTCGTTGATGCGCACCACCCGCTCGACCGCCTCGAGCGCGACGCCGAGATTGCCGCTGCCGCATGTCTCGATGAGCCGATGGGTCGCATCCGCGATCGCCAGCAACGTCTCGTCCGAGCCGAGATGCACGAGCCGCTGGCGCAGGTCCAGCGCCTCGTCGACGCGACCCACGTCCAGCGCGATGGACATCGCATTGAGCGTCGCCCACTCCGAATCGGGGAACCGGGCGAGTGCGTCGATCGCGATCCGGCGGGCGGTCGCCGGGTCACCACGCTGGAGCTCCGTGCGAGCGCGGATGATGTCGATCGCCTCCGACGACGTCCCGGCCGGCAGCGCACCCACGTACGAGCTGGCGCTGGTATATGCACCGCTGCCCATGATCTGGCCGAGGTTGTCGCCGAGGACGCGGACGATCGCCATGGCGTCGCCCGCCCGCGCATGGTGACGGCAGGCCAACTGCCAGTCGCGCGACTCGGCCCAATCGGCGACCCGGCTGTGCAGCCGCCGGATCTCCGCGTGATCCGTGGCGGCCTCGAGGCGATGGGCCAGGAAGTCGCGGACGAGCGGGTGATAGCGATGCCCGGACCGCGCGGATCCGCCGATCCGCGACAGCAGGCCAACGGTCTCGACGCGCGAGATCATCGCGCGGGCCTCGCTGGCATCGTGCGCCGTGACCAGCTCCACGAGCTCGGGCGTCACCGTCTCGAGCGTGGAGGTTCGCATCAGGAACGACTGGAGGTCGGATTCCAGCTCGCCGACGACCTCCTCGGCCAGATAGTCGTAGAGGCTGCCCTCGGCGCCGTTCATCGAGCGGACGAAGCGCCGGACCTCCGCCCGGTCACGGCCGCGCACCGCCGCGTGGACGAGCGCGAGGGACGCCGCCCAGCCCTCGGTCCGACGCGACAGGTCGGCGGCGACGTCCGGGGCGAGCGGCTGACGATAGACGTCCCGGAACAGGCGGTCCGTCTCGCGCGGATCGAAGCGGAGGGTCTCGGTGCCGAGCTCGGCCACCTCCCCGCGCGATCGCAGTCGACCGAGCCCGATCGACGGCGCCCGCCGTCCCGACAGGACGAAGGTGACCCGCTCCGGGGCGGCGGCGAGAAGCGCGCGGAGGATCTCGGCGATCTCCGGGACGTCGTCGACCACGGGCACGTCGTCCAGGATGAGCGCGGTCCCGTCCGGCGAGAGGTCCGCCAGGTCGGCGATGAGCGCGTCCACGACGTGCTCGGGTCGCGGCCCACCCGGGCTCGCATCGGCCAGGAGATGCGCCGCCCGCCCACCGAATCCGGGCTCCCGTCGACGACCCGCGCCGATGAGTGTCGCGAGGAATGTGGTCCAGTCGCGGTCCGCGTCATCGAGCCGATACCAGAAGGTCCGGAGCCGCGTCCGTCGGGAGAAGTCCGCGAGGAGCGTCGTCTTCCCGTACCCGGCGTCGGCGACGACGAGGACGACGCGATGGTGGACCTTCGCGGCGAGCCAGTCGAGCAGGCGCGGCCGCTCCAGCACGTCGTCGCCCAGCGGCGGGATCTCGATCTTGCCGCCCAGGCCGGGACCGCGATCCAGCTCAGCGGGCGACACCGGAACGCTCCCCTCGACCGGATCCCGCGCGTCGGTCCCCGGCACGCGCGTGGCGATTCGCTTGGTGGGCGTGGCGACGCGCTTGGCGGGCGCGGCAGCGCTCGTCGCTGGCCGCTGGACGTTGGCGCGCTCGACTGCGGGCATGACCGGGATGGTCGTGGCGACCGCTCATCGTGGGCTTAGCTGCGCTTGGCGCTCAGGCCAGGGCGCGCGGCGGGACCGGGTCAGTCCTCGTATTCGAAGCCGATCTTGAGATCGACCTGGTACTCGACGATCTCGCCGTTCTCGACCACCGCCGTGCTCTTCACGACCTCGACTGACTTGATGTTCCGCACCGTCCGCGACGCCGTCGCGACGGCCTTGCGGGCGGCGTCGCTCCACGAGGTCGGGCTGGTGCCGACCATCTCCCGGATGATGATCACGCCCATCGGTTGCGTCCCTCCTGCGTTCGCGAGGGTCAGGCGGTGACGTGCGTCCCCTGGCTCCCTGCCCGAACCTTATCGAAGCACGAGCTGCAATACACGGGTCGATCGGGACGGGGCGCGAACGGGATCACGGCCTGGTCGCCGCAGGCCGCGCAGATCGCGGCGTGATAGGCGCGCGGGGCTCCGGCCGTCCGCGCCTGGCGTGCGAGCGAGCGGCATTGCGGGCAACGTTGCGGGTCGTTGAGGAGTCCCTTCGCCGCGAAGAACTGCTGTTCCCCGGCGGAGAATCCGAAGTCGTCGCCACAGTCGCGACAGGTCAGGGTCCGGTCCAGAAACACGGCGACGCCTCCTCCAGGTCGCGCGGTCGGTTTGGGTCCGAGTCGCGCAGTCGTTCAGTCCGTCTGTCGAGCGTGGGTGGAATCGGCTCGCGGGTCCACAGCCCAGCGCAGGATTCGGTGCGCCCGTGCACCACGAAAGCGCGCGCCGATCCCGGCTCACCCAGGAACCGCGAGCCGGGTCGCGGCGTCCCAGCGCACATGACCGATCGTTCGCGCCTGCCCGACGGTGCCCGCACGCCCGACGGTGCCCGCACGCCCGTCGGGCTCCTCCTCCCGCTCGTCGCATTCGCGTTCGTCGCCTGCGCGACGGCGCCCACGCCCAGCGGACCGCCCAGTGGGCCGCCCGGCTCGCCGGGACCGACTTCGGAGCCGACCCCGTCCAGCGTCCCGTCCGACCAGATCGCCCACCCGACAGGAGCCACCGACGTCATCCTCCGCTTCGAGGAGGGCGGCGGCTTCGTGCCGTTCGGGTTCCTGCGCACCCAGGCCCCCGAGTTCACGCTCTACGGCGACCGCACGGTCGTCGTGCGCGACGTCCTGCAGGACCCGCTGCCCGACGTCGGCGGTATCGCCCGCATCCACCCGTTCCGGACCGCCAAACTCGCCGAGGCCGACGTCCAGGCGCTCCTCCGCTTCGCGCTCGTGGACGGTGGTCTCGGGATCGCCCGGCCGAACTACGGTCACGACCTGGTCGCCGATGCGTCGTCGGCCATCTTCACGATCGCGGCCGACGGCGCGACGAAGGTCGTCGACGTCTATGCCCTCGGTCTCGATGGTGCCCCCGCGGCGGACATCGCGGCGCGTCGCGCATTCGGGGTCCTCGCCGAGCGGCTCCGGTCGCTGGCCGCGGACGTCGCCTTCGCGCCCCAGCCCTACGCCCCCCACGGGTATCGGGGCGTGCTGACCGAAGGATTCCCGGGTAATCCGGAGCGGCCGTGGCCGTGGGCTTCCATCGATCCGAAGACGTTCGGGCCGCCGGACCCGAACGGCTCGTTCCTCCTGCAGCGCGTGCTGACGCCAGAGGAGATGGCCGCGGCCGGCGTGCCCGGCTTCGAGGGCGGCCTGCTCAACATGATGCTCCGGGGTCCCGACGGGACGCTCTACGCCCTGTCGACCCGCCCGCTGCTCCCCGACGAGACGGAGTAGCGCGCGGCGGCATCCCCTGGGACGGCCGATTGCCGATTGCCGATTCCCGATTCCCATCGCACGCAACATTTCGGGCGTGACCGTGCGCAAGGGATCGTCGATTTCGGCGTGATCGGGTCAGATTCGACCACCCGTTATGCACGCTCGTCGCGAAATTGTTTCGCGGGACGGGAATCCGCGAGGGGAGGATGCAGGTGCGCGACCGAGCACGAGGGATGGGGGGTCCGCTGGAAGATCCGCGCGGAAGCGGCGGCGGCAGAGCACCGAGCCTGATTCAGCCGGCTTCGGCGTAGCGCTCGCCCGCGTACGAGACGAACCGCGTCTGGCGCTTCTTGAACCAGAGCTGGACCTCGCCCGTGGGGCCGTTGCGGTGCTTGGCGAGCTTCAGGTGGATGACCTCGCCGTCGGAGGTGTCGGTCTCTTCGTTCGTGCGTTCTTTCTCGCGCCACAGGAACATCACGAGGTCGGCATCCTGTTCGATGGCACCCGACTCGCGCAGGTCCGACAGGCGCGGCTCCTTCGACTCGCGCATCTCCGGCTGTCGCGAGAGCTGCGAAAGGGCGATCACCGGCACGGACAGCTCGCGGGCGAGGGCCTTGAGGCCGCGCGAGATCTCCGACACCTCCTGGACGCGGTTGGCGTCGCGGCTGGTGGTGGCCGCCTGCATGAGCTGGAGGTAGTCCACGATCACGAGGTCGAGGCCGGCCTCGGCCTGCAGGCGGCGCGCCTTGGTGCGCAGCTCCATCGTGGAGATGCTCGGCGTGTCGTCGATGTAGATGGGCGCCTCCGAGAGGGAGTTCATCGCCGGGGCGATCCGGGCGAAGTCCATCTCCTCGAGGAACCCGTTGCGGAGGCGCTGCGAATCGATGTTGGCCACGCTGGACAGGAGGCGCAGGACGAGCTGCTCCTTGCTCATCTCGAGGCTGAAGACCCCGACATGCTGCTTGTCGCGGACCGCGACGTGTTCGGCGATGTTGAGGGCCAGGCTCGTCTTCCCGACCGACGGCCGCGCCGCGAGGACCACGAGGTCCGACTTCTGGAGCCCCGACGTCAGGGTGTCGAGGTCGTTGAAGCCGGTCCGGATGCCGCTGATCTCGCCGCGATGGGCGTGCAGATAGTCGAGCCGGTCGTAGGCCGAGTGAAGGAGCGAGTCGAGGCGCGTGAAGCCCGCGGTGACGCGTCGGTTGCTGACCTGGAAAAGCTCGCTCTCGGCCCGATCGACGGCCTCCTGGATCTCGGCGGGGTCGTCGTAGCCGATCCCGGCGATCCGCCCGGCCGCGGAGATGAGGTTCCGCAGCACCGCCTTGCGCTCCACGATCCGCGCGTACTGGGGCGCGTGGACAGCCGTGGGCGTCTGGCTCGAGAGGCTCGAGAGGTACGCCCGTCCGCCGATCCCCTCGAGCTCGTCGTTGCGCTCGAGGACCTCCGCCGTGGTCACGATGTCGACCGGCTCGCGGCGCTCGTAGAGATCGAGCATCGCCTTGTAGATCGTGGAGTGCGCCTGGCGATAGAAGTCCTCGGGACGGAGGAAGTCGGCCACCTCGATGACCGTGTCGCGGTCGATGAGGATGGCGCCAAGGACGGACTGCTCGGCTTCGATGCTCTGGGGTGGCAGTCGATCGATCACGTGTGAACCGGGCTCCGATGGCGGGCGGATAGGCTGTCCATTGTGGCCGCCGCGGCCGGCGGGCCGGTCAACGAAGGTCGGTTCGAGCCCGCGCCCGCGTCCACGAGTTCGGCCCGCGTGTGGGCGGGATGTGGACGATCTCGTGGATATCCCCGCTCAGTCGAGGCGGCGGATGACCCCGATGAGCTTGCCCTGGATGTCGACGCTGGGGTAGTACTGGGGCGGATAGTCCGGGTTGGCCGGCTGCAGCCGGATCCGATCCTTCTCCTTGAAGAACCGCTTCAGCGTCACCGTGTTGTCCTCGACCCGGGCCACCACGATGTCCCCGTTGCGAGCGGTGGCCTGCGGTCGGATGAGCACGAAATCGCCGTCGGCGATGTGTTCCTCGATCATCGAATCGCCGCGAACCCGGAGGACGAACGCGTCGCCGCTGGGAGCGAGCATGTCCGGCACGGCCATCGTCTCCGACGCGTCCTGGTACGCCTCGATGGGGCCGCCGGCGGCGACCTCCCCGATGATCACCACGACGTGCGCCTGGGCGGCCGCGGACTGCGGGACGAGTTCGTGCGAGAGGCCAAGCTCCAGGGCTGCCGTGGGCGTCAGGCGGATGGCCCGCGACTGCGCCGCCCCGCGCTCGAGGTATCCCTCGCGCTCGAGGATCTGGAGGTGGTGATGGACCGCCGACGTCGACGCCAGCCCGACCGCCTTCGCGATCTCCCGGACCGACGGCGGGTAGCCGCGTGCCCGCAAAGTCGCGGCAATGTGGTCGAGGATCTTGCGCTTGCGCTCCGCGTCGTGCTTGGTCACGGGGTCTCCTTTGGAGGTATGATACCGAACGAACGTTCGATGTCAACCGGGCGTCGTACGCCGGCAAGTGCCGCTACCATCCGCTGAGATGGCGACGTCCGATCGATCCAGACTCGGGCCGCTGGACGGCCTGCGCGTCGTCGACCTGTCCACGGTCCTGGCCGGTCCGTTCTGCACGATGCTCCTCGGCGACCTCGGCGCCGATGTCGTCAAGGTCGAGCCGCCCGAGGGCGACGCGACCCGTGGCTGGGGACCACCCTGGGTGGGCGACGCCGGCGCCGGGACGCAGACGGCAGCCTACTTCCTGGCGGTCAACCGCAACAAGCGCAGCCTGCGCCTCGACCTCAAGCGGCCGGCCGGGCGCGAGGTCCTGACCCGGCTCCTCGCGGACGCCAATGTCGTCGTCGAGAACTACCGCGTCGGCGGGTTCGCCCGGCTCGGGTTCCCGGATGCCGAGCTCGTACGTATCAACCCGCGGCTCGTCCATCTCGCGATCAGCGGTGCCGGGCCGGACGGGCCGGACCGGGACCGCCCCGGCTACGATTTCGTCGCCCAGGCGATCGGCGGGCTGATGTCGATCACCGGCGCTCCGGCGGGACTCGGGGGCGGTCCGACGAAGGTGGGGGTCGCGATCAGTGACGTCGCCACGGGGCTGTTCGGGGCCGTGGGCATCCTGGCCGCGCTCGTAGGTCGCCCGGCCGGAGCGGCCGACGGAACCCGCGAAACGGTCGACCGAACCGGGGGAAGGATCGACGCCACCCGAGGAGCGGATGCCGCGCAGGGCCAGCGGATCGACGTGTCGCTCCTCGAATCGACCCTGGCGATCCTCGTCAACCAGGCCCAGAACGCGTTCGTCACCGGCGTCGCCCCGGGCCGCCGCGGCAACGCGCACCCCAACATCGTCCCCTATGAGACCTTCGAGACGCTCGACGGTGCGATCGCGGTCGCCGTGGGCAGCGAACGCCAGTGGGGCCGCCTGTGCACCGCGATCGGATTGCCGGCCCTTGCCGACGATCCCCGGTTCGCCACGAACGGCGGGCGCGTCGAGGCCCGCGATGAGCTGATCCCGACGCTTGGCGCGCGCTTCGCCGAGCGGCCGTCGCAGGAGTGGCTCGCGGCTCTGGACGCCGCCGGGATCCCGTGCGGTCCGATCAACGACGTCGTCGAGGCGTTCGCGGCGCCACAGGCGGTCGCCCGTGGGCTGCGGACGACGGTCGACCACCCGACGCTCGGCCCGATCGCCCAGGTCGGACCGCCGTTCGAGCTGTCGCGGACGCCCGCGTCGATCCGGAGCGCACCGCCGCTCCTCGGCGAGCACGCCGACGAGATCCTGACGACGGCCGGCTATTCGGCTGCCGACATCGAAGCCCTCCGCCGGGACGGCGTGATCTGACACGAAATGTCGAGTGGACCGGAGTCCGTCCGTCGTCCTGTCGGGGACCACGCGGCCAAGTCGGTCGTGAGACCCGTCCACCAGTTGGAGGAAGCGACATGGCGAAGTTCCTGTTGTCGGCGCACGTCGTCGACGGCCAATCCCGGGAGCCGATGACTCGCGAGCGGATGGAGGCGATGATGGCCAGCATCGGCGCCCTCGAGGCCGAGATGAACGCGGCGAACGCATTGACGATGTCGGGTCGACTGACCGAGCCGGCGGCCGCCACGGTCGTCCGGCCATCGCGAGGCAAGGTCCGCCGAACCGATGGGCCCTTTGCCGAATCGAAGGAGCACCTCGGCGGGTTCTACGTCATCGAGGCGGCCGATCTCGAGGCGGCGGTCGGCTGGGCCACGAAGACAGCCCTCGCAGTCGATGCCCCGATCGAGGTGCGTGCCTTCGCGGAGATGCCGCGTGGCTGATCGTCCAGACCGTGTAGGCCGTCTGCCCTCCCGGGCGACTGCTAGACTCGGCCGCGTTCACGTTGCCCCTGGAGGATCCGATGACCGACGATCGCGAGCGCTGGGCCCTGATCCTGGGCGCGTCCTCCGGGATGGGCGAGGCCACGGCCCGGACGCTGGCTGCGGCCGGCTACCGGATCTGCGGGATCCACCTCGACTTCCGGGCCGCGCTGGCCCATGTCGAGAAGGTCAAGGCGGCCATCGTCGACGCCGGCTCCGAGGCCCTCTACCTCAACATGAACGCGGCCGACGACGAGAAACGGGCCGCGGCACTCGATGCGCTCGAGGCGCGTTTCGCCGAATCGCGGGCGGCCGGCCGGGAGCCCTACGTCCGGGTCGTGATGCATTCGCTCGCGTTCGGCTCGCTCGTCCCGTTCATCAGCGACGACCCGAAGGCCGCCGTCGATCGCAAGAAGATGGAGATGACCCAGGACGTCATGGCCAACAGCCTCGTCTACTGGGTCCAGGATCTCTATCGACGAGGCTTCCTTGGCCAGGGTTCGAAGATCTATGCGATGACCTCGGAGGGCTCGACCCGGGTGGTCCCCTCGTACGGCGTGGTGTCGTCGGCGAAGGCGGCGCTCGAGAGCCATATCCGCCAGCTGGCGATGGAGCTGGCCCGCGCCGGTAGCGGGATCACCGCGAACTCGATCCGGGCGGGCGTGACCGTGACCCCAGCGCTTCTCAAGATCCCCGAGTCCCAGCAGATGATCGACATCACGATGAAGCGCAACCCGACGGGTCGGATGACAACCCCGCAGGACGTCGCCAACGTGATCCTTGCGATGTCCGGCGACGGCACCGAGTTCATCAACGGCGACATCATCAGCGTCGACGGTGGCGAGTACGTCACCGGGTCCTAGGTACGGTGGGGGACGTCGCCGCCGCGGAAACCGTGGCCGGCGGCTCGATCGAGCCGGTCTACGCCGACTGGCGGCGCTACAACACGCGGATCGTCGCCGGATTGCGCGGCCTGACCGCCAACGACCTCACCCTCAGCGCGGCGCCCGATGGCTGGCCGGTCTGGGCGATCGCCGCCCACACGGCCGGGGCGCGCATCTACTGGCTGTGCGGCGTGTTCGGTGAGCCCGGCTCCGCGTCCACGCCGTTCCCTGCCGCCGACGGCGAGGGCTGGGAGGATCATCTCGAGACGACGCGCACGGCGGCCGAGCTGGTCGGAGCGTTCGAATCGTCCTGGCGGATCGTGGAAGGTTGCCTCCGGCGCTGGACGGTGCCGATGCTCGACGAGGTGTTCGAGCGCCCGTTGGGAGACCGGGTCCAGCGGCACACGCGCCAATCCGTCCTGCTGCGCCTGATCACCCACGACGCCTTTCACGCCGGTGAGATCGCCCAGATCCTCGGTGCCAACGGGCGCCCGCAGTTCGACCTCTGGCCGCCTCAGCACGCCGATCCCGCGGCGAACGAGGCGCGCGCGGCGAAAGGGTGACGGCTTTGGGCTAGAGCGCGACGCCGAGCGCGCCGGTCGCCAGCGAGAACAGCCAGATCGCGACGACTCCGGCGAGGGTGTAGAAGACGATGACGCGCGATCGGTCGCTGCGGTGCGCCTCCGGCAGCAGCTCGGCGGCGCCGATGTACAGGAAGAACCCGGCGAAGATGCCCAGCAACATGCCGAGGACCTCCTCGCCGATCGGCAGGACCTGTCCGACCAGGACGCCGGCGACGGGAGCGATCGCGATGATCCCGACCCAGCGATAAGCGACGGCGCGCGGCATTCTGCTCGCCAGGAGCAGGCTCACCACCCCGATCCCGTCACTGAACCGGTGGATGATGACCACGGCCGCGATGACCAGGCCCACGCCGCCGCCGACCGTCAGCGCCGCGGACAGGGCGAACCCGTCGAGGAAGCTGTGGAGGCCCATGCCGCCGGCGCCGATCGTGCCGACATGCCGGTGCGCGGCTTCGCCGTGATCGAGCTCGGCGGCCGTCTCGTGGCCGACGTGGACGGTGGTCAGCTTCTCGATCGTGTAGAAGGCGACGAATCCGAACGCCGTCGCGATCATTGCGGCGTCCAGGTTGTCGCCCAGCTGCTCGACGGCCTCGGGGATCAGGTCGAAGAAGGCGGCCCCGATGCGGATCCCGGCGCCGATCGCGATGATCGGGCCGACGAGCCGGATCGCCCGCAGCGCCAGCATGCCGCCGGCGAGCGCGGAAAGGAACGCGCCGGCGGAGACGAGGATCGCGACGGCCGTCATCGGTCGCTCGCGCCGCCGCCGTCGCCCCCGTGCCCGCCCTGGCAGGTGGCGCACTGTCCGAACAGCTCCAGGCGATGGTCGTCGATCCGGTAGCCGGTCCTCGCCGCGATCTCCGCGACGACGGCCCGCAGGCCGGCGTCGTCGACATCGGTGGTCCGGCCGCACCCCGAACAGACGAGGTGATGGTGGTGGGCCGCACGACAGGACACGTACGCGTGCTCGCCGCTCGGGAGGTCGATCCGTTCGATGACCTCGAGGTCGAGGAGCAGGTCGATCGCCCGGAAGATCGTCGCCCGCCCGATGCGCAGGCCGCGCATCCGCGCATCCGCGACAAGATCCGCCGCCGTGAACGGACCCTGGCGGTTGGCGACCAGGCGCGTCGCCGCGAGCCGCGGCCCGGTGATCCGGTGTCCGGCTCGCTCGATCGCGCTGGTCAGGGTCGTGGCGTCCCGCTTCACCTCCAGATGATACCGAGTCTCATCACGGGATGTCGAGCGGGTGTTCGGCGTTACTCTGGCCGGGATGGACGACCGCGAGCGCCTCGATGCCAGCGTGGGAACGCTGGGCGTCCCATACGAGCTCTTCCCGTGCGACCCGGACCTGGCCGACACCGCGGCCTTCTGCGCCGCGTACGGGTTCGCGCCAGAGGATTCGGCGTCCACCG
>Ga0224510_10001591_pt1 | contig 14767 bp, 12 predicted proteins | sample SF_May12_sed_USG_FD_170161 | JGI IMG/M metagenome (GOLD analysis project Ga0224510, IMG submission 170161) | Sediment microbial communities from San Francisco Bay, California, United States - SF_May12_sed_USGS_4_1 | ecosystem: Environmental > Aquatic > Marine > Sediment | place: USA: California... | reverse complement strand
ACGACTGTTCCCGAGTCGAGCACCCTGTCGAGCTCGGCACCGAGGCGATAGTGGTGAATCGGTTCCGCGTCCGACTCGATCTCGTGGCGGTGCTCGTCCCACCAGCGGCGCTCGGCTTCGCGCAGCCGTGCGAGCCACGCTGTTCGGTCATGCCGAGGCGTCTTGACCTCGTCTGCGAGGCTCTCCAGAGCTGCTCCGCAGTCGGCGACGATCGACGCATCGGGCGTTCGGTTCCGCCCGATCTCAGTCGGATCCGCGTGGATGTGAACGAGCTTCGTGCCCGGCGGAAAATCGCCGAAGCGCAGCCGGAAGTCGAGCGACGTCCCGATCACGCAGATCGCATCGGCCTCGGCGAGCGTCGCCCCGCGCGCGTGGGCGAAGACGAGCTCGTGGTCGGGGGGCATCGCTCCCCGCCCGGATCCCTGAAGGAATACCGGCAGCCGTCCGCTCTCGGCGAAGAGACGCAGCTGCTTCCAGGCGCCGTCCCACCAGATGCCGGAGCCGGCGATCACGGCCGGCCGCTCGGCGCCGCTCAGGAGGTCGGCCGCCCTCAGCAGCTCGCGTGGGTCGCCGAACCGCCGCGCCTCGGATCGCGACGGCCGCGGCGGCGCCTCCTCCGTGGCCTCGTCGAAGAGCACGTCCATCGGGAGTTCGAGGTAGACCGGCCCGCGCGGAGGCGCAAGCGCGTGGCGGAACGCGGTCGCAATGTTGTCCTGGATTCGGTCCGGCGAGGCGCAGGCCTCGGCCCACTTCGTGATGGGCCGAAAGAGCGAGAGCTGGTCCAGCTCCTGAAGCGCGCCTCGGCCTGCCTGGACGAGCGGGCGCGCACCGCCGATCACGACGAGCGGCGTCTGCGCAGTGGCGCAGTTCGCGACGGCAGTGATCGTCCCTGTGACGCCGGGGCCGGCGGTCGCGATCGCCACGCCACAGGCACGCCGGATGCGGCCCCACGCCTCGGCTGCGTGGGCAGCCGCCTGCTCATGCCGAACGTCGACCACGCCGATGCCCTCGAGCCTGCAGCCCTCGTAGATCGGCATGATGTGACCACCGCTGAGCGTGAAGACTGCGTCGACGCCCTCGGCCTTTATCGCACGGGCCGCGAGTCGCCCGCCCTGGAATCGCTCGCCCATCGTGAGCGAGCCTACCGCGAGGCGCACGCAACAGAAGGCGCCAGCCACATGGCGAGACCGGCGCGACTCCGGTCGTCACTGGCTGCCCGTCAGCGCGAAGACCGCGGCACCGGATCGGCTGAGTGGTCCTTAGCGCCCGGTGAAGCGCGGTTCCCGCTTCTCGTGGAAGGCGGCGAACCCTTCGCGCAGGTCGTCCGACTCGAGCACGCGGAAGACAGCCTCCCCCTCGGCGTCGAGCCCGGCCGCGAGCGGGCGTCCCCAGCAGTCGTAGACCAGCTCCTTGATGAGGCCGATCGCGACGGTCGGCCCGGCCGCAAGCTGCTCGGCGATCTCCGCCGCCCGCTCGACGACCCGGTCGTCGTCGACGACCTCGGTCGCGATCCCGTCGGCGAGAGCCTCCTCCGCCGTGAGCCGGTGGCCGGTCGCGAGCAGCCAGAACGCGCGCGAGACGCCGACGAGGCGGGTGAGGCGCTGCGTGCCTCCTGCTCCCGGGAAGAGCCCGAGGTCAACTTCCGGGAATCCGAACTGCGCCCCACGTCCCATGATGCGCACGTCACACGCCAGCGCGAGCTCCGCGCCTCCGCCGAGCGCCCAGCGCTCGATCGCCACGACGACGGGTTTGCCGCAGCGCTCGAGCGCGTCCTCGACGTCCACCTCGCGGCGCATCGCGCGGTAGGTCTCGCGCGTGTGGTCGCTCATGACCTCGATGTCCGCGCCCGCGCAATACCGACCGTTCGCTCCCTTGATCAGGATCGCCCGAACGTCGGGATCGGCGGCGAGCTGGTCGACGGCGTCCTGAAGGGCGCCGATGAGATCCGGGCTCATCGCGTTCACCTTCGGACGGTCGAGCGTGAGGGTGGCGACGCCGCTCTCGGCGCGCTCGACGTGAAGGATGGTCGGGCTTTCGGCGCTCATGTCTCGACCTCTCGGATTCCGTAGGGACGTCTTCCAGCGGACCCTACTTACCAGGCAAGCACGAGGCGCCCGGAGACCGCTCCGCTCGTGAGACGCGCGACCGCCGCGTCAGCGTGCTCCCGCGCGACGACCTCGACCGCAAGCCGCAGCTTTCCTGCCGCGACGTCGCTGACGAGCTCGGCCTCGAGGCCTTTCGGCAGCCGGCGTCGCATCATGTTCAGCGGCAGGACGGAGACGTCGCCGGCCAGCAGGTGCGGAATCGAGAGGTGGACCTCGGTGCCGGCCGTGTAGCCGACGAGCACCGCGCGCCCCCCGGGCCGAACCGACCGCAGCCGTTCCGGGAGGCCCGACCCGCCGACGGTGTCCACGAGCAGGTCCACGGGCTCGAGCGCCTGGTCGGGCGCGGCGATCTCCACTTCGGCTGGGAAATCGCCGGCCCTCTCCGGAGAGCGCGTCCACGCGACGACGCTGCCCGCGCCTTTCAGCACGGCGAGTTGGGCGGCCAGCGAGCCGACGGCGCCGGTTGCGCCCGTGACGCCGACTCGCTCACCTGGCTGCAGCGCGCCCACGTCGAGCACTGCGGCCCAGGCAGTCGCGGCGACGGAGCCGCACGCGGCCGCGAGTGCGAGGTCGAGCCCCTCCGGTACCGGGCTGGCGGCGCGCGCCGAGACCGCGACGTACTCGGCCCACGTGCCGGATCGCGCCGAGCCGAGCCCGCCGCCGAATATACGTACCGGCATCGCGACCGCGATCCGCTCGAGGTCGACGCCGCCTCCTGCGGCGACCACGTACCCAGCACCCTCAAGCCCGGGGACGTACGGAAGCTCCGGCCGCAGCGGGAAGTCGCCCCCGGCCACGGTGAGGTCATGGTGGCTGATCACGCCTGCGGCAATTCTCACGAGGACGTCCTCGGGGCCGGGCTCGGGGACAGGCACGCGGTCGAGACGGGGGAGCTCGCCGAACGCATGCACGCGCAGCGCGGACATCTCCTCGGGCACCGACATCGCCTTTCCGACGCTCATGGGGGCTGCGGCGGCGGTCAGTACGACCGCGGCATTCCGAGGTCGTGCTGGGCGATGTAGTTCAGGGTCATCTCGTCGGTCACTGGGCTCAGGCGGTAGAGCCGGAGGTTGCGCCAGTGCCGCTCGATCCCGGAGTCGACGACGTAACCGGCTCCGCCGTAGGTCTGGATCGCGGCGTCCGCCGCCGCCAGCGCGGCGTGCGCGGATGCGTACTTCGCGGTGGCCGCCGCGATACCGCAGTCGCGGCCCCGGTCGTACAGCCACGCCGCTTCGTATGTCTTGAGCCGCGCCGTTGCCAGCGCGATGCGCGCCTGCGCGAGGGGGAACTGGACTCCCTGGTGCGTGCCGATCGGCTTCCCCCAGACGTTCCGCTCCGACGCGTACTCCACGGCCTTGCGGATCGCGAGCATCCCCGTTCCCACGGCCGCGGCTGCGAACACGATGCGCTCGGGATTGAGGATGTCGTAGAGGGCTCTCCACGCTCGGCCCTCCTCGCCGACGAGGTTCTCCAGCGGGACCGCATAGTCGGTGAAGTAGACGCGGTTCGTGTCCATGAAGTGGTTGCCGAGCTTCTTGAACGGGTGCGCCTTGACCGCCGGGTCCGGAAGGTGGCCGAGCAGCAGCGAGATGCCGGCCGTCCGGTGCGCCTCGTCGAGGGGCGACGTCCGCGCCATCACGACGATGTGGCTCGCGTTGCCGACCTGCGAGATGTAGACCTTCTGGCCGTTCAGCACGTAGGAGTCGCCCTTGCGCTCCGCCTTGGTCTTGATCGCGGAGATGTTCGAGCCCGACTCGGGCTCCGTGAAGGCCCCGGCCCAGAGGTCGCCCGTCACGAGCCCCGGCAGGTAGCGCTGCTTCTGCTCGGCACTGCCGTGCCGGGTGAGGATGCACCCGCCGAACACAGGGCCGCTGACGAGCAGCGTGCCTCCCTCCATGCCGCCGCCTCCCTCCGCGATGCCCTCCACGGCGATCGCAAGCTCGAGGAGGCCCTTGCCGCCCCCTCCGTATTCCTCCGGCACAGTGAGCCCGAGCAGGCCGTGCTCGGTCAGCGCGCTCCAGAACTCCCTTGGGAAGCGGTACTCGAGGTCGGCCTCCTGCCAGTAGGCGTCCTCGAACCTCCCCGCGAGCTCCTTGCCGAACTCGAGCAATCCGAGTTGGTCGGCGTCGTAGTCGAAGTCCATCGGCCCTTTCTAACGCGCGAGCGGCGTGTCGCCGTCCTGGTCGAGGGAGACCTCGGCGCCCGGCTCGGCGTCGCTCTCGATACGGGTGATCGCGAGGGGCCCGAGGGGAGTGCGAACCGCTCCGACGCGTACCTCCCGCTCGACAGCCGCCTCGAGCACGCCATGCTCGACGCGCTCCTCTCGCCACTCCGAGGAACCGCAGTCGGGGCAGAGGAGCCGGTGCGGGAAGACCGCGCGGCCGCAGCTCGTGCAGACGAAGACCTTCACGGAGCCTCCAGGACCACAGCGTTGGCGCAGGCACCGTAGCGGTAGAGCACCATGCCGTACCCGGTGACGACGGCGAGTCGCGCGCTCTCCACCTGTCGCTCGCCCGCCCTACCGAGGAGCTGGGTGACGACCTCCACGAGCCCGTGCATGCCGCCGGCACAGCCGGCCTGCCCAGCCGATAGCTGACCGCCGGAGGTGTTCACCGCCAGCGGCTCGTCTTCGAAGCGGCGACGCAAGAAGCCGCCGAGGTCGCCGTCGGGGACGAAGCCGAGGTCGGCGAGCTGTGCGAGCGCCATCGCCGGATAGTCGTCGTACACGGAGACGACATCCATGTCCTCGGGGCCCGCGTCCGCGTCGCCCCAGAGACCACCGGCGAACTCGGCGATCCCGGTCTGCAGGCCGTCCCCTTCCTGGCCGTCGTGGTTGTGGAGCGCCCGCAGCGCGCGGACGGTTACGCCCTCGCCGGCAGCCGAGACGACGAGCGCATCCGCTCCGCTCACGACGGGAACGCAGTCGAGCCGATGCAAGGGCTCGGCGACGATGGGTGAGGCGAGGTACTCCTCGAGCGTCAGCGGCGCGCGGTACACCGCACCGGGATTGAGACCGGCCCAGCGGCGCTGAGCGACGACGAGCCGCCCGTAGTCCTCACGTTCGAGCCCATGTGCCTCCATCTGCTGCTGCGTGAGCATCGCGAACAGCACATTCGGACCTCCCGTCGGGATCCCCGCGAGGACCTCGGCGGTCGTGCGGTTGTAGTTGTCGACGAGCGTCCGGAACGAGTCACCGTCGAAATGATCTCCCGACAGCAGCACGACCGTCGTCGCATCGCCCGCTTCGATCGCCCGCATCGCGTGCTGGAGAAGCTGGATGCCGGAGGCGCCGCCGTTGCCGTCGTCCATCAGCCATCTCGGCCGGACGCCGAGCTTCCAGGCGAGGTCGATCGCTCGGTCGGGGGTGTGCGTGAACGAGGCGACGCCGAGCCCGTCGACGTCCGCGCGGTCGAGCCCCGCACCCGCGAGCACGCGGACGAACGCATCCGCGAGCAGTGTCTCCGTCGTCGTGCCCTCTGCCGGATGCCGCGTATACGGCGTTTCGACCGCGGCGACGATGCGTGCAGCGCGACGATCCCCGGTCATGCCGCTGCACCCCGGCTGCCCGCGGCTTCGAGCACGGCGTCGATGATCTTGTTGTACCCGGTGCAGCGGCAGAGGTTGCCCGACAAGGCCTCCCGGATCTCCGCCTCACTGGGCGAGGGACGCGCCCGAAGGAGGGCTTCGGCCGAGACGATCATCCCTGGCGTGCAGAACCCGCATTGGGCCGCGCCGTTCGAGACGAAGGCGGCCTGGAGGGAGTCGAGAGCCCCGTTGCCCGCGAGACCTTCGACTGTCGTCACCTCCCGACCCTCGACCTGGCGTGCGAGCTGCAGGCAGGAGACGATCGGCTCACCGTCGACGAGCACGGTGCACGCGCCGCAGTCACCGGTGAGACAGCCCCACTTGGTCCCGGTCAGCTCGAGGACGTCGCGTAGGAGAGCGAGCAAGGTGAGGTCGGGCTCGCTCTCGCGGCGGTAGAGATCGCCGTTGACACTCAGCTCAACTCTCATGCGGGCTCCTCCGCCAGCAGGCCGTTGATCGGAGCGAGCAAGCCCTCGGGCCAATCCCCGGTAGCTCGCAGCCAAGCGATTCGCAGCGCTCTTTGCACGAGGATCGACACTACTGCTCGACGGTAGTCTGCGCTTCCCCTGACGTCGCTGATCGGCGAGCAGGCGGCCGCTGCGCGAGCTCCCGCCTCGAGGGCGGTCGCTGGAGACAGCTCGGAGCCGACGACGGCCTCGGCGGCCTCGGGCACGATGAGAGGGACAGGTGCGACGGCACCGAGGGCCACTCGAGCCTGAACTATCGCTGCCCCGTCGACCTCCATCGACGCCGCCACCCCGACGCCCGCGAGGTCCATCGACCAGCGGACGGTCTGGCGCAGATAGCACGAGCCGGCGGCCGAGGCGGGGATGCGAAGCCGGACAGCGGTCAGCAGTTCCCCGGGCTCGAGTGTCGTACGGCCCGGGCCGGCGAACAGGTCGGCCAGGGGCAGCGAGCGCTCCCCGGCGGCTCCTGCGATCTCGACCACGGCGTCGTGGACGAGCAGCGCGGGCGGCATCTCGGCCGACGGCGTGGCGTGGCAGAGGTTGCCCCCGAGGGTGGCCATCGTCCGTATCTGCACCGAGCCCAGCACCCGAGCAGCCTCGACGAGCGCCGTGGCTCGCCGGGCGAGCCGTGAATCGACTTCCAGGGCACGAATCTTGGTCAGCGCCCCGAGTCGGAGCTGCTCTCCGTCGAGGTCGATGCCTGCGAGGGAGCCGAGCGAGCTCAGATCCACGAGCCATTCCGTGCGAACGCCTCCGGTGCGCAGGTCGATCATGACGTCCGTGCCGCCGGCGATCGGTGTCGCCGAGCCGGCATGGCTCTCGAGGAAGCCGACCGCCTCGTCGAGCGTCTGGGGAACGAAGAGCTCAGCCATCGACAGGCGAGCCGTTCTCGATCACGTGCGACCGCTCCTCGGTGTCGATCCACTCCTTGACCTTCCAGGGTCGCATCGGATAGGCGCGTGGGCGGATGCCGGTGGCGTCGGCGATCGCGTTGGCGATTGCAGCCGGCGGCGGGATGATGCCGGCTTCTCCGACTCCTTTCGCGCCGAAGGGCCCGAGCGGGTCGATCGTCTCGACCAAGTTGACGACGATGCGCGGGACGTCGGCTGTCGTCGGCATGCCGTAGTCGTGGAGGTTGGGGGCGACGATCTCACCGTCGAAGATCACGAGCTCCTCCGAGAGGGCGAGGCCGACTCCCATCGCCGCTCCGCCCTCGATCTGGCCCTCGCAGGACATCGGGTTGATCGCGCGGCCCACGTCGTGGGCGGTCCAGAGGTTGAGCAGGCGAACCATGCCTGTGCCCGGGTCGACCTCCACTTCTGCGACGTGGGCTCCGAAGCCGTAGGCGGCGGAGATGTTGCCCCGGTGGTCCACCTGTTTCTGGGTGGGCGGGTCGTAGAAGGCGGAAGCCATCACGACGCTGCCTTCCTCCCGCAGCAGCCGGCGTCTCGCCAGGCGCGCGTAGTCGATCTGCCGCTCGGGGGCTCCCACGACCTCGACCGTGCCGTCGCGCACATGCAGCTCGTCGATCGGGGCTCCAAGCAGCTCGGACGCGGTCTCGAGCAGCTGGTCGCGGGCTTTCGCAGCCGCCATCCGAGCGGCGTTGCCGGCGACGAAGGTCGTCCGGCTCGCGTGCACGCCGACGTCCCACGGCTTGACGTCGGTGTTCGAATTGATTACGTGCACAGCGTCCAGCGGCACGCCCATCTCCTCGGCCACGATCATGGCGAGCGTGGTCTCGGAGCCCTGGCCGAGCTCCGACGCGCCCGTGATCAGCGTCACCTGCCCGGAGTCGTCCACCTTGACGATCGCGCCGCATCCGTCCGAGCCGTAGATTCGCGCCCCTCCTCCGACGTGGATGAGTGCGGCAGCCCCGAGGCCGCGGTTGCGCTCGCGTAGCTTTCCCCTGCGCTCGTCCCAGCCCGACTGCTCGCGCACGATCCGCAGGCACTCGCTCAGCCCGCAGGACGTGATCTCCATCCCTTGCGGGGTAACGTCGCCGGACTGGTTTGCATTGCGCAGCCGGAGATCCATCGGGTCGATCCCGAGCGCGTCGGCCAGCTCCTCCATCTGCTGCTCGACGGCGAACGTCGCCTGCGGGTTGCCGAATCCTCGGACCGAGCCCCCGTAATTCTTGTTCGTATAGACGACGCTGCTTCGTATGCGGCTGTTCGGCACCCGGTACATCGAGGTGATGGTGTTCATCGCGACGAGCATCGCGTGGGAGCCCCAGCCGTTGTAGGCGCCGTTGTCCGACACGACGTCGGCGTCGCGGAACAGGAGGTTTCCCTCCGCGTCGGCTCCGGTTCGCAGCCGGATGTGGATCGGCTGACGCGTGCGGGTACCGATGAACTCCTCTTCCCTGCTCATGACCAGACGGACCGGTCGGCGGGCCTGCAGGGCGAGCATCACAGTGATGAAGTCGTGTGGATCGATGTCGATCTTCCCGCCGAAGCTGCCGCCGACCGGCGGCTGGATCACGGTGATGTGGCGCCAGTCCAGCCCCAGGCAGTCGGCAAGCTCCTTCCGGTACATGAAGACCATGTGCACCGGGCTCCACACCGTGAGGTGCCCGTCCGGGGCGAACGAGGCGATGACGGCGTGCGTCTCGATAGGAGCCGGCGCAGCCTGTGGCGACGAGTAGTCGCCCTCGACGACGACCGCCGCCTCGGCAGCAGCCGCGTCGACATCGCCGTCCTCGAAGTCCCACCGCATGGAGACGTTGCCGATGAGGTCCGGAAGCTCGTCGTGAATCAGAGGAAACTCCTGCGCGAGCGACTCGAAGGGGTCGAATACGGCGGGCAGCACCTCGTAGTCGACCCGAATCAGCTCGAGTGCCCGGTGCGCCGTCTCCTCGTCGATCGCCGCCACGGCGGCCACCTCGTCCCCGACGAACCGCACCTTGTCCGGCTTGAGTGGGATGTTGTCCTGCCCGTAGCCATACGGGCGCTGCTCGACGTTGCCAGCGTGGATCACCGCTCGCACCCCAGGCAGCTGCTCGGCTGCGGACACGTCGATGGAGCGAATGCGGGCATGCGCGTGAGGGCTGCGAAGGATCGCTCCGTAGAGCAAGCCTGGCATGTGGACGTCGGCGGCGTAGACCGTCTGACCCGTCACCTTCTGCGGCGCGTCGAGCTTGGGGAGCCGCTTCCCGACGACGCGTAGCTCCTCGGCTGCGTTGGTTTCCTGTGTGACTGTCACGGCACCGCGGCTCCTGCGCCCAAGCATGACGAGATTACCCGAGGACTGTTCTCGCCACTGTCCGCAGTCTGGCGCGTCGCCGTCAAGCGGGGCCCGACCCCTTGCTGTCAAGAGCGTCCGCGACGAGCTCGACGAAGTCGCGAGCGCGCAGCGGCGGCCCCTGCTCCGCCGTGAGCGTTCGCGCGCCGCTCTCGAGCATCGTCAGGCAGAAAGGGCAGCCGGTGACGACAGTCGTCGCTCCAGTGGCCGCAGCCTCGCGGGCACGGATGCCGCTGATCTTCTCGCCGCCATCGTCGTCTTCGTAGAAGGCGTGCCCCCCGCCTGCGCCGCAGCAGAAGCTCTCGCTGCGCGAGCGGGGCATCTCCACGCGCTCGGTCGGCAGGACGTCGAGGATGCGCCTCGGCGCTTCGAACACGTCGTTGTACCTGCCGAGGTAGCAGGGGTCGTGAAAGGTGACACGCTCGCGTGCCCCGGGCGCGAGACGGACCCGCCCCTGCTCGATGAGCGAGCTGACGAACTCGCTGTGATGCACGACCTCGTAGCGCCCACCGAAGGCTCGGTACTCGTGACGAAGCTGCTGCAGGCAGTGCGGACAGTGCGTAAGGATTCGGGTGACGCCGGCACCTTCGAGGGTCTCGACATTCGACCTCGCGAGCAGGTCGTAGTGGTACTCGTTGCCCGTGCGTCGCGCCGGGTCGCCAGTACACCGTTCCTTGGAGGCAAGCACGGCGAAGCGAACACCGGCGTGAAGCAGCACGCTGACGAGCGCGCGCGCAATCTGTTGGGCACGCTCGTCGAACGCGGCAGCGCAGCCGATCCAGTACACGACGTCGAGGTCGCCGGCTTCCTCGATCGAGTCGAGCTCCTGCACGGGCAGACCCTCCATCCAGTCGGTCCGGCCGGACGACGCCCCACGGAACGGGTGCTCGCGCGCCTCGAGATTCGCCACCATCTCGCCGACGCGCGTCGGAACCGCTGCCTGCTCCATAGCCAGGTTCTGTCGCATCCCGACGATCAGAGGGACGTGCTCGATCGCCACAGGGCACACCTCCTCGCACGCACGGCAGGTCGTGCACGCCCACAGCGCCTCGGGCGCGATCACGCCGCCGGCGAGGGGTCCTGCGTTCGCTCCGGCGGCGCGGATCCCGTCGCGCAGGTCGAGGATGACCCGCTTCGGGGAGAGCGGCTTGCCGGCGGCGTGCGCCGGGCACACCGCCTCGCAGCGGCCACACTCCGTGCAGGCATCCAGCGAGAAGAGCTGCCTCCAGGTCATGTCGGCCGGCGCGTTGATGCCGAGCCTGACAGCCTCTGCCGTGAAGTCCGTCGGCTCGACGACGCCTTTCGCTGGCCCAGGATCCGAGAAGAAGACATTCAGAGGCGACGTGAACACATGGACGAACTTCGTGAATGGCAGAGCCGCGAGCAAGACGTGCCAGAGCAGCAGGTGGGTCAGCCAGAACCACGGGTAGGCGCGAGTGAGTGCCGCGTCGTTTGCGAGCCGTCCGAGCGAGAGGCTCGTCACTGCGCCGATCGGCGACCAGTTCGCCCAGGGGTCGTCCGTCGCCGCGATGCGAATGCCCTCGAGTGCGAACCCGGTGAGCACGATCAGGAGGATCGATCCCAGCAGCAGGGCATCGGCCGGCTCGCGGTGCTCGAGCTGTTGGGGCCGCATGACATAGCGCCGGTAGAACGCGATGCCGAGACCGAGGAGCACCAGCGCGCCGAAGAGATCGACGATCAGGCTCTGAAAGACGAGATAGAACGCGCCCTGCATGATCCGGAGCCCGAGGTCGTGATCGATGAACACGACGCAAGTCGCCCCAAGCAGGACCCACCAGCCGTAGAAGATGAGCGCGTGCATGAACCCCGGGAGGCGCCGCCTCAGCACCGTCGCCTGCGCAATCGCCGCGAGCATTCGCCGTAGTCGCGCGCCGAGGCGGTTCCACACGGCCGCGCGTCGCCCCAGGCGCCACACCCTGAAGAGACGCCAGATCCCGTAGCCGAACACGAGGAGCGCGATGCCCATGCTGGCGTACATGACGACGACCATCGCCGTCGTCACCTCCCACTGAACCTCTCGCGTCGCCTCGGCGGCGAGCACGTCGTTCACGTCGCTACGGCGCCGCTCGCCGGAGCTCCTCGATCAGGACTGGCACGAACTTCTTCCAGTCCATCACGACACCGAGCTTCGCCGTGTTGAAGATGGGGGCGTCGGGGTCCGTGTTCACGGCGACGACTGCCTTGGCACCACCGATCCCGGCCAGATGCTGGCTCGCGCCGGAGATCCCGATCGCGAAGTACAGATCGGGACTCACGACCTTCCCCGTCAGCCCGACCTGACGCTCGGGCGCCGCCCAGCCGGAGTCAACGGCGACGAGCGATGCGCCGACCGCACCACCCAGTAGGCCGGCGAGTTCCTCGAGCTCAGCGAATGCCTCGCCGCTACCGAGCCCCCCTCCGCCGGCGACGATCACAGCGGCATCCTCGAGCGCAACGCCGGACTGGGGTTCTTCCGACCCGATGAGCTCGACCGCGCCGTCGGTTACCGGCACCTGACGAGTCTCCACGGCCGCAGCTCCGCCCATCGCCTCCGCAGACGAGAACGCGCCCCGTCGAAGCGTTGCGACCACGGGCTCCACATGCGCTGTCACGGCGGCGAAGGCCTTCCCGCCGAAGACCGGCCTCGTCCACAGCAGGCGACCATCGGCCACTTCAACGCTGGTCGCATGCGTTACGGCGGTCCCAGAGAGCCGCTCGGCGAGCCGAGGTCCGATCTCGCCACCCTGCTCGTCCGCAGCGAGCAGCACCGCGCGCGCCTCCAGCTCCCTTGCCAGCTCGGCGAGAGACGCGATCGCGCCTTCGGCGCCGGACGCGGCATAGTCGCCCTCCAGGGCGAACGCACGCGCTGCCCCGCAACCGCCGGCCTCCGCCGCCGCGTCAACGGCGGCCATGCCGAGCGCCGCGAACGCCACGTCATCTCCCAGCGCGGCACCGAGCCGGACAGCCGCGCCGAGCACCTCTCGGCCCGCCTGGCCAAGGCCCCCCGACTCCCAGGTGGCTGCGATGATCACGCCGGCCTCTTGAGCAGCTTCAACTCTTCGAGACGATCGAGGAGAGCGGCGACGGCCTCGGCAGGATCCTCAGCCTCGATCAGCTCGCAGTGCCGCTCGACCTCGGGTACCCAAACATCGGCGAGCTCCAGGCGCCCGGCGGCCGCAAGCTCTTCGGGCCCGAGCCCGAGCTCCTCCGGCGTCCAGGTCGTGATGGGCTTCCTGTTCGCCGCCATCAGATCCATCACGTTGCCCATGCGTAGGCGAAGAGAGCTGTGACTCGTCACGGTCATGACTGCGGGCAGGCGGACGGCGAACTGCTCGCTGCCATATACCCCGCTGCGCCACGCCAGCAATCGGCCGTCGATGCGCTCCACCTGCCACACGAGCCCAAGCACCGGCCAGCGCAGGCGCTCTGCCACAAGGTGGCCGACCTGGCCGTGATCCCAGTCTCCCGCCTGGCGCCCTGCGAGCACCAGCTCGGGGGGCTCGAGCCGGCGAATCGCCGCAAGGAGAAGCTCGGCCGTCTGCGACGGATCGTGCAAATCGGGCGCCTCGACGACGATGTGCACCGCATCGTCGCAGCGCACCGCGAGAGCCTTTCGCAGCGCGTCCGCCGCTCCCGGAGGGCCTGCGAGCAGCGCAGTGACTCTTTCGACGACGCCCGTCTCCTTGAGCTGGATCGCGAGCTCGAGAGCGTTCTGCTCGAACGGACCCAGCAGCGCCGGGGCGAGGCCGTCCGGGGGACGCTTCGTCTCCTGATCGATCCGGAACTTCCGCGGCGGCAGCTCCCAGTCGAGAATCTGCTTGAGGAGAACGACTGCGTGCACCGTCCCCTACCCTACTCGCCGCATACGCGGGTTTCGCGGGGATCGAAGTCAGCGTGCGCGGCAAGGCGCAGGCCGCCCTCGCGGCGTCCGCCAGCAGCCCGGCTTCGCCACCCCGAGTGGCCCAAGAAGGGGCAATGAGCCGACGACGTGCTGAGATACTGACGGCGTGCGCACGTACGACATGCCGCAGGCGCGCGTGACGCTTTCGCGCGCGCTCGAGGGATTCCGTCGCTCCGGGATTCGCGAGATGATGGATCTGGCAGCGACGCTCGACGGGGTCCTCCACCTCGAGCTCGGGGAACCCGACTTCCCGACTCCCCATCACATCGTCGAGGCGGTGCAGGGCGTGCTCGAGCCCGGGATGGTGAAGTACACGCTCTCGCGCGGCGACCCCGGCCTGCGCGCCCTTCTCGCCGAGAAGCTGCGGCGGGCGAACGGGATCGCTGCCGGGGCCGACGACGTGGTCGTCACGATCGGTGGGACAGGCGCGATCGCTGCGGCGATGATCGCGCTCGTGGACGCCGGCGACGGCGTCCTGGTGCCCGACCTCGGTTGGCCGTCCAACGAGATGATCGCGGGTCTCCTGGGTGCGCGGATCCTGCCGTACCGGCTGCTCCCCGAGTCGGGGTTCGAGCCGGATCTCGACCACGTCGAGACGCTCGCACGCGAGGCGCGCGTCATCGTCGTGAACAGCCCCTCGAACCCCACCGGAGCCGTCTTCTCACGCGCGACGAGCGAGCGGCTCCTCGAGCTCGCGCGGCGCTACGACCTCACCGTGATCAGCGACGAGGTCTACGAAGACCTGGTCTTCGACGGCGAGCACGTCAGCCTCGGAGCCCTCGACGACGACGGCCGTGTCGTGAGCGTCTACAGCTTCTCGAAGGCGTACGCGATGACAGGCTTTCGGATCGGCTACCTGACCGCGAACTCCACGGTGGTCGAGGCCGTCGTGAAGGTGCAGGAGGCAATCGTCGCATGTCCGCCGTGGGTGGGGCAGCGCGCCGCGGAAGCGGCGCTCACCGGGCCGCAGTCGGTTCTCGCGGATATGCGCGACGCATACAAGCGCAGGCGCGACCTCGCAGTCGAGCTGCTGGAGCGCCACGGCCTGGCCATTGCTCGCCCGCGCGGCACCTTCTACGTGCTCGCCAGGGTCGACGCCCCGGGCTCCGATACGTACGCGTTCGCGCGGCGGCTGCTGCTCGAAGAGCGGGTGGCGGTCGCCCCCGGCCAGACCTTCGGCTCTGCCGGCAGTGGCCTCGTTCGCCTTTCGCTCGCGTCGCCGCCGGAGGCGATCTCGGAGGGGATCGAGCGCCTGGCCCGCATGGCCATACGGCAGGCACACCGGACGTAAAGGAGCAGCGATCAGGTCTCCGCGACGGCGGCAGTTCCGACGATCCCGAGCTCGGCGAGCCGCAGCCGGTACCGCTCGATGTTCGCGAGCTTGATTCCCTCGTAACCGCGCACGATGTCGATCGCTTCGGCTGCGGCGACGGCATGCTCGTAGTTCTCGCCTGTAAGGGCGGCGGCAA
>Ga0224510_10001590_pt1 | contig 14769 bp, 19 predicted proteins | sample SF_May12_sed_USG_FD_170161 | JGI IMG/M metagenome (GOLD analysis project Ga0224510, IMG submission 170161) | Sediment microbial communities from San Francisco Bay, California, United States - SF_May12_sed_USGS_4_1 | ecosystem: Environmental > Aquatic > Marine > Sediment | place: USA: California... | reverse complement strand
GGGGCGGTTGTCCGGCTGCTCGCCGCGCCGCGCCTGGTCGGCAAGCGCCGACGAGGGGAGAGCGAGCGCCGCGCGGACGCCGGGACCCGCGACCTGCGGCCGCTGGTCGAAGATGTCGAGGTGCTGAAGGTGAACGAGGACGAGCATCGGGCGCTGCTCCGCCTGGTGCTGCGCCTCGATGCCAGCGGCGCCGGGCGTCCGGAGGACGTGGTCGCTTCCCTCGACCTTCGGCTGCGAGCCGGGCCGGCCGTGCGGACGCGGCTCCTGTTCGTTGACACCCCGCCGATCGCCCGGTAGACTCGCCGTTCCGCGGGCACCACGTCGGCCCGCTTCGCTGTGCGCCCGCCGCTCGGACCACGCGACCGTTGAGCCACCCATTGGAGATGATCATGTACGCCGTCGTCAGCAGCGGCGGGAAGCAGTACCGGGTCGAAGCCGGCAGCACGCTCACCATCGAGCGGCTGGAGGTCGAACCCGGTACATCGGTCACCTTTGATCGCGTCCTGATGATCGCGGACGGCGACGAGGTTACCGTGGGCACGCCCGTGGTACCCGGCGCATCGGTGAGCGCAACCGTGCTCGGCGAGACGCTTGGCCCCAAGCTGGTCATCTTCAAGTTCAAGCAGAAGGTCAAGTACCGACGCCGCACCGGGCATCGCCAGCACCTGATGAGCGTCCACATCGACGCCATTCATCCGACCGTGCAGGCCGCGGCGGCCGCGACCGAGGTCGCCGCCAGGCCGAAGGCCGCCGCCAAGCCGAAGGCCGCCGCCAAGCCGAAGGCCGCCGTTAAGCCGAAGGCCGCTGCGCCTGACAAGGCCACAGCCGAGCAGACCAAGCCGCGTGCGCGTCGGGCAGCAAAGCCCAAGGTCGAGGGGTAGAGGAACCAGATGGCACACAAGAAAGCCGGCAGTTCCAGCAGGAACGGCCGCGACTCGGCCGGTCAGCGGCTCGGCGTGAAGCGTGGCGATGGACAGCGCGTGCTGTCGGGCACGATCATCGTTCGACAGCGCGGCAGCACCTTCAACCCCGGTGAGAATGTCGGCATGGGGCGGGACTACACGCTCTTCGCCAAAGCCGACGGCACCGTCAAGTTCAGTTATCAGACCCGCGACAAGAAGCGTGTCAGCGTCGTCGCCGCCGGACCGTCGCCCGCCTAGGCGGAGCAGGAAGCCCAGGAGCCCCATGAAGCCAGAGATTCATCCGCAGTACCATCAGACCCAGGTGCACTGCGTCTGCGGGACCACCTTCACCGTTGGATCGACCGTGGAGTCGATCCGGGTCGAGGTATGCGCGAATTGCCATCCCTTCTACACGGGCACTCAGAACATCGTCGACACCGCCGGCCAGGTCGAGCGCTTCCAGCGCCGCATGGATCGCGCGCAGCGCTGAGCATGTGATGCGCCGGCACCTGACCGGGTGGCCGGCGCGCCTGACGCCGCACCTCATCTTCCTCGTCCCCGAGCTGCTGATGGCAGCCGGGCCGTTCGTGATCTCCTCCATCGCGCGCGCCGGTGAGCGGCCGCGATTTCGCATGCCCGACTTCTTCTACGGCGGACAGGCGTTGATCGAAGGCGTGATGATGCGCGGCCGCACGACCGTTGCGATGAGCGTCCGCCCCCCGTCGGGCGAGATCCGCACCTACTCGGAGCCGCTTCCCCCCGCCATGACCCGCGGGCGCTGGATCAAGGTTCCGTTCGTGCGCGGTGCGTTCGTCCTGTACGAGGCGCTCGTGATCGGGACACGAATGCTGATGCGATCGGCCGCCATCGCCGCCGAGGGAGAGGACATCCAGGTCGGCAAGGGAACGATGGCGCTGACCATGGTGTTCTCGATCGGTTTCGCGATCGCCCTCTTCTTCGTCTTCCCGCTCGTCCTCTCCTCCTTCGCAGAGCGGGCAACCACCAGCGACCTGCTGGCCAACCTCGCCGAAGGTGGGATCCGACTCGCGGTGTTCGTGGCGTACATCGTCCTGATCGGAATGATGGCCGAGATTCGGCGCGTCTTCGCGTATCACGGTGCCGAGCACAAGGCGATCAGCGCGCACGAGGCGCAGCGTCCGCTCACCCCCGACGAGGTCGACCGATTCAGCACCGCACACACGCGCTGCGGCACAACGTTTCTGCTGATCGTGGTGGTCGTCAGCATCCTCTTCTTCAGCCTCATCCCGCGGACCGGCATCCCCTTCCCGATCCTCTTCCTGTCGAGGATCGCCCTGGTCCCGGTGATTGCCGCCTTCTCGTACGAGCTGGTCCGCTTCGGAGCGAGCCACTACGGGAACGCGCTCGTCCGCGCCATCTATGCGCCGGGGCTGTGGCTGCAGGCGCTCACCACCCGCCCCCCCGACCACTCGATGCTCGAGGTCAGCATCGCCTCGCTGGAGTCGTGCCTCGCCTCAGATCGGGAGGCGCCGCCGGTTCCAGCGCAGGCGCGGCCGTGAGCGATCGCTCCAATGAGGGCATGAGCGACGACGGCAGCCCGCCCGCGGCCCGATGATCGATCGCCTCCGAGAGATCGAGGCGCGCTACGAAGAGGTTGCGCGCGAGATGTCCACGCCGGAGGCCGCCACCGACCCGGCGCAGCTGCAGCGGCTCGGTCGAGAGCTATCGCGGCTTGAGCCGATCGTGAATGCCGTGCGTGCCTGGAACGCGGTTCGCGAGGAGGTCGAGGCCACGCAGGCGATGGCCCGCGACCCCGAGGAGGAGGTGCGTGCCATGGCCCGCGACGAACTCATCTCGCTGGAGGCGCGCGAGGCCACCATCGCCGATGAACTCCGCGTCCTGCTCGTTCCGCGCGACCCGAACGACGAGCGCGGCGTGATCCTGGAGGTTCGCGCCGGCACCGGCGGCGACGAGGCCGCGCTGTTCGCCGCCGACCTGCTGCGGATGTACGCTCGCTACGCCGAGCAGCGCCACTGGAAGCTCGAGCTGCTCTCCACCAGCGAGGGCGGCGGCGGCGGCTTGAAGGAAGCGATCGCCGAGATTGCGGGTGACGGCGCGTACTCGCGGCTTAAGTACGAGAGCGGCGTGCACCGGGTCCAGCGCGTGCCCGTCACCGAGGCATCGGGCCGGATCCACACCTCCACGGCCACGGTGAGCGTGCTCCCGGAGGCCGACGAGGTGGAGATCCAGATTCCTGACAAGGATCTTCGCGTGGACGTCTATCGGTCGAGTGGCCCCGGCGGACAGAGCGTGAACACGACCGACAGCGCCGTGCGGATCACGCACCTGCCGACCGGGATCATGGTCGCCATCCAGGACGAGAAGAGCCAGCACAAGAACAAGGCCAAGGCGCTCGGCGTCCTGCGGGCCCGGTTGCTCGAGATGGAGCAGGCGCGCATGGCCGAGGAGCGCGGCGACCAGCGACGCGCGCAGGTCGGAACGGGCGAGCGCGCCGAGAAGATCCGCACCTACAACTTCCCCGACGACCGGGTCACCGATCACCGGATCGGCCTGACGGTGCACAACCTGCCCGGCCTGCTCGAGGGTGACCTGGATCGTGTCGTTGATCCGCTCGCGGCAGCCGACCAGGCGAGACGCCTTGCCGAGCTCGGGCCCGATGCCGGTCCGTGACACCGTGACCCCCGCGACCGAGAGGCCCGATGCGGCCACCCTGATTGGCGATGTCGCGACGCGTCTGCGCGAGGCGGGATCGGAGAGTCCGCGGCTCGACGCCGAACTGCTGGTCGGGCATGCGTTCGGCCGCGACCGCGCCTGGCTGCATGCGCACCCCGACGCCTCGCTCTCCGCTTCCGATGCCGCGGCGCTGGCCGGCTGGGTGGATCGTCGCGTCGCCGGTGAGCCGATTGCGTACATCCGCGGCTTCAAGGAGTGGTTCTCCCTGCGCATCGCCACCGACCACCGCGCGCTCATTCCGCGCCCCGAGACCGAACTGCTGGCATCGACTGCGATCGGCGAGATCTCTGCGCGTCTCATCCGCGACAACGACCCGATCCGGGCCTGGGAGGTCGGTACGGGGAGTGGGGCGGTCGTGCTCGCCGTGGCGCTGCGGTTCGGGACGGCCGCCGCGCTGTCGCGGGTCCATCTCGCCGCCAGCGACATCTCCGCCGAGGCGCTCGAGCTTGCCGCAGAGAACCTGGCGGCCCACGGGGCGGCCGGTCTCGTGGCCCTCGCGTGCGGAGACCTGCTCGAACCCCCCGCTCTCCCCGGCGGCTCGGTCGACCTGCTCATTGCGAACCTGCCGTACCTGACCACCGAGGAGGCGGCCGCCGGCGTCGGGTCGCTCGCCTGGGAGCCGCGTGATGCACTCGACGGCGGCCGTGACGGCCTCGACCTGCTGCGCCGGCTCGTCTCTCACCTTCCCGAGCGGCTCGCCCCCGGCGGGGCGGCCCTGCTCGAGATCGGCGCGGGCCAGGCCGCAGCGGTGCGCGAGCTGGCGGAGGCGCTGCCGATCCGCGTCGCCGTGACCGTCCTGCCCGACCTGGCGGGCATCGAGCGTGTCGTCCGTGTCGAACGTCGCTGACGGCCGCTGTCCGTGACCGATCGCCTTTCGGCCGACTCCGCTGGCATCGACCGCGCGGCTGCGCTGCTGCGCGGCGGGGCGCTGGTGGCGTTCCCGACCGACACGGTCTACGGGGTCGGGTGTCGCGCTGGCGACCCCGAGGCGCTGGCTCGCATCTTTGCCGCGAAGCGTCGGCCCCTCGATCGAGCGGTCCCGATGCTGGTTCCCGACCTCGCCGCGGCAGTTGGCAGCGACTACGCCGCCGACGATCGGGCCATCAGGCTGGCTGCGCACTTCTGGCCCGGCGGCCTGACGCTCATCCTCCCATCGACCACTGGCGGCGCCAGCCAGGCGTTTCGGGCTCCCGACCATCAGGTCGCGCTTGCGCTGCTCACGGCGGCCGGCCGCCTGGCGACATCGAGCGCGAATCGCTCCGGCGAACCGGAGACGCTCGACGCCGACGACGTCCTGATCGCCTTCGCCGATAGTGACGAGCCGTCGGCGGTGGTTGACGGCGGGCGAGTCCCAGGCGGGGTCGCATCTTCGGTCCTGGATCTCAGCGGAGATCGTCCCCAGCTGATCCGCGAGGGTGCCGTCGCGCGCGGAGAGATCGAGGCACTGATCGGGCCGATAGACTAGGGAAGCCATGCGCGTCGCCATCGGCTCCGATCATGCGGGCTTTGCCCTCAAGGGCGAGCTGTGCACGCTCCTCGATGAGTTGCGCATCGAGTACCACGACTTCGGCACCTTCTCGACCGAAACGGTCGACTACCCGGATTACATCGCGCCGGTGGCGCGCGCTGTGGCGCGCGGCGAATACGAACGCGGGGTCGTGCTGGGGGGCAGTGGCACGGGCGAGGCGATCGTGGCCAACAAGGTTCGCGGAATTCGCTGCGTGCAGGCCACCAACCCGGTCGTCGCCCGGCTCGCGCGCGAGCACAACGACGCCAACGTGATCGCCTTCGGCGGGCGGATCGTGGGCACCGAAGTGGCCAAGGCCTGCCTGCGGGAGTTCCTGACCGCAGAGTTCGCGGGCGGGCGGCACGTGGCGCGCATCGCGAAGATCGCGCGGATCGAAGCCGAGGAGGCCGGGCACTGAGCCTCGTCCTCGACGAGCGCGAGCAGGCACTCCTCAGCGGGGATTCGGGATCCGGCGCCGCGCTGGCGATGCGGCTGGTGATTCGCGCCGCCGAGGCGCTCCGTGCCGGACGGCTGATCCCGATCACCTCCGCGCACGTCGATTCGTGCCTCTACCACGGCGAGGCGACAATCGACTTCGTGGAGCGGCTGGTGAACGGGGCAGCGCACGTCAGCGTGCCCACGACGCTCAACGTCGGCGCCCTCGACCTGCTGCACCCCGAGTTGTGGCGCGGGGACGCGCGGACCGCCGAGCGGGGCAAATTGCTGATGGGGCACTACCGAGCCCTCGGCTGCACGCCGACCTACACGTGCGCCCCGTACCAGCTCTCATTCGCTCGGCCCGGTCTCGGGGAGCAGGTCGCCTGGGCCGAGTCGAATGCGATCGTCTTCTGCAACAGCGTGCTCGGCGCACGTACGGAGCGCTACGGCGACTTCACCGACATCGCATGCGCCATCACCGGGCGCGTGCCCGATGCCGGCCTGCACCGGACCGATGCCCGGCGCGCCACCGTCGTGCTGCGCCTCTCGGCCGAGATCCCGCTTCCCTTGCTCGATGACGACGCCCTCTATCCGGTCCTGGGGATCGTGCTCGGTCGGCGCGCGGGCGGGAGGATTGCGGCCATCGATGGGTTGCCGCCCGGGCTTTCGGAGGATCGGCTGAAGGCGATTGGTGCCGCCGCCGCCTCGTCTGGTGCGGTGGCCATGTTCCACGCCGTCGGCTCGACACCTGAGGCCGCTACGCTCGGCGCCGCGCTCCAGGGCCGCGCGCCCGATGAAACGCTGGAGATCACCCTGGCCGAGCTGCGCGCTGCCCGCGACGAACTCACCACCGCGGAGACAGGAGCGCCCGGGACTCTGATCGGCACCGTCTCGCTGGGGACTCCGCACGCGTCGCTCGCCGAACTGCGCGCGGTCGAGCGCGAACTTGCCGGGGCGCACCCTGCGGCCGGGGTCGAGCTGATGGTGTCGACGGGACGCAACCTGCTCGCCGAGGCCGAGGATGAAGGGCTGGCACAGCGGCTGCGAGCGCAGGGGGTCGAGCTGCTGGTGGACACCTGCAGCTACATCGCGCCGGTGCTGCGACCGAGCCCGCTTCCCGCCATGACGGATTCCGGCAAGTGGGCCTTCTACGCCCCCGGGAATATCGGTGTCGAGGTGATTTTCGGCAGCCTGCGGGAATGCGTGCGTTCGGCCGTCCGTGGGTCGGTCTGGCGTGACCCGGACCTGTGGGGAACGGCGTGAATGGACGGGTCCTCGCTCCCGGGAGCGCGGACGCGATTGCGATCGTCCTGCGCGAGCCGCTCTCGCTGTGGGGCGGCATGGATCCGGCCAGCGGCGAGGTGATCGATGCACGCCATCCGCAGCGAGGCAAGAACCTGGCCGGACGGATCGTGGTGATGCCCGCCGCGCGCGGGTCGTCCTCCTCGTCGTCGGTCCTCGCCGAAGCCGTGCGCGCCGGCCACGCGCCGGCCGGCATTCTCCTTGCGGAAGCAGACCTGATCCTGGCGGTGGGGGCGGCGGTTGCGGAGGAACTCTACGGCGTGCGCGTGCCGATCGTGGTGGTGGCCCCGGGCGAGCTTGCCCTGATTGCCGATGGACAGGCGGTGGCGATCAGCGAAGAAGGGGAGATCACGCTCGGCTGAGCGCGGGTATCCTCAGGCACGTGAGACCGTCGCCCCAGGTTGTGCCGTTCGGACCGGATCACCTCGACGCTGCCACCAGCCTGCTTTCCGATCGACAGCGTCGGCTGCGCGCGCTTCGTCCGGAGCTCCCCACGGCCTTTGAGGAGTCCGCTGCTCACCTCCCCACACTCCGGGCGCTGCTCGAGCGCGACGGAGCCAGCGGCGTCGCCGCCGTCTCGGACGGAGCGATGGCTGGTTTCCTGATCGGCTACCCGCGGAGGGAGCCGATCTGGGGCCGCGCCTGCTGGAGCCCCATCGACGGGAGTGCCCTCGCAGATGCCTCAGACCCGGAGTTGATCCGCGACCTGTACGCGGCGTGGTCCAGGCACTTTGTCGAACTCGGTCACTTCCGGCAGTACGTCCACGTCCCGGCGGACGATCCAGACCTGACCGCCGCGTGGTTCCACACCGGGTTTGGAATCATGCAGGCCCACGCCGTCCGCGACCTGGAACTTGCGGCGCTGGCGCCCGACGGCGTGACGGTTCGGCGCGCACTCCCCGGCGACATCGACAGGATCGAGGATCTTCTGCCGCTCATCGCCGAGGCACTGGCCCGTCCGCCTGCGTACGCCGTCAGACTGCCCGAGCAGCTCGCCACCTACCGCGATTCGTGGGCCGAGGAGCTCGAGGAGCCGAGCGCGCATCACTGGCTCGCCGAGGACGGCGATCAGGTCCTGGCGATGGCCACCTTCTACGCGGCCGACCCCGGACCGATGGTCCCCGAAGGTGCCTGGGAGCTGGCCGTGGCGATGGCCCGTCCCGAGGCGCGCGGCCGTGGCCTGATGCGGGCCCTGCTGGCGGCCGGCTTCGCCGAGGCGCGGGAGAGCGGCGCCACGCAATGCATCACGGACTGGCGAACCGCCGCGCTTCCGACGCACCGGAGCTGGACCGCGCTCGGCTTCCGACCGACCCACTACCGGCTGCACCGCCACGTGGACGAGAGGATCGCCTGGGCGGGCGGCCGCCGAGGCTGAGCATCGGTCTAGACTGCGAAGCACCACCCAGCACGCAAGACGAGGGCGACCGATGGACTTCTGGGCACCGCTCGAGACCGAGGACCCCGAGATCTACCGCGTGGTCCGCGACGAGGAGGAGCGGACCCGTTCCCACCTTGAGTTGATCGCCTCGGAGAGCTATCCGTCGCTGGCCGTCCTGCAGGCGACCGGATCGATCCTGACCGGCAAGTACGCGGAGGGGTACCCGGGGCGCCGCTATTACGGCGGCTGCGAGATCGTCGACATCGGCGAGAACCTGGCTCGCGACCGCGCCAAACAGCTCTTTGGGGCTGAGCACGCCAACGTGCAGCCGCATGCCGGGGCGCAGGCCAACATGGCCGTCTACCACGCCCTGCTGGAACGCGGCGACACGGTGATGGGCCTGGCACTCGACCAGGGCGGCCACCTGACCCATGGGTCGCCGGTCAACTTCTCCGGCCAGTACTACAACTTCATCGCCTACCACGTGGACCGTGACACCCACCTGATCGACATGGACGAGGTGGCGGCGCTGGCGCGGGAGCATCGGCCGAAGCTGATCGTGACCGGGGCGACCGCCTACCCCCGCTTCTGGGACTTCGCAGCCTTCCGGGCCATCGCCGACGAGGTGGGCGCCTACCTGATGACCGATATGGCGCATTTCGCCGGGCTGGTCGCGGCCGATGTGCACCCGAGCCCGATCCCCCATGCGCACGTCGTGACCACCACGACCCACAAGACGCTGCGCGGCCCGCGCGGCGGGATGATCCTGTGCATCTCCGACCTCGCCAAGGCGATCGACAAGGCGGTCTTCCCGGCGCTGCAGGGCGGGCCGCTCGAGCACGTGATCGCCGCCAAGGCGGTCGCCTTCCGCGAGGCGATGAGCCCCGAGTTCCGGCGCGACATGGCGCAGACCGTGGCGAATGCCAGCGAGCTGGCCTCCGCGCTCGCCGAACGCGGCGCGTCGATCATCTCCGGCGGCACCGACAACCACCTCATGCTTGTCGACGTGCGCCCGCTCGGGGTGACCGGCAAGGAGGCGGACCTGGCGCTCGGCGAGGTGCGCATCACCGTCAACCGAAACACCATCCCGTACGACCCGAACCCGCCGATGGTGGGCAGCGGGATCCGGGTCGGCACGCCCGCGGTTACCGGCCGCGGCATGCGCGAGGCCGAGATGCGCGACATTGCGGGACTGATCGTGGACGGCATCGCCGCCCGCGGCGACAGCGCGGCCCAGGAGCAGATCCGGCAGCGGGTCGCCGCGATCACCGATCGCTTCCCTGTCCCCGGTCTGCCGGAGACGCTGGCGGCGACGAGCCGGGCCTGATGGCGACCGGTGGGCCGGACCGCACCGGCAGGACGCTCCGCTATACTCGGGCCGTCCGACCGCTGTGAGTCGAACTCAAATGACACAACTGACGCCCGCCGGGCTGATCAAGATCCTGGGCCAGGTGTCCGCGATCGTGGTTTTGCCGATGCTGGGGGGCACGGTGGCCGGCCTGCTCCTCGACGGGCAGTTCGGCACCTCACCGATGTACGTGTTGGGCGGGTTCGGGGTCGGCAACCTGGTCGCCATCGTCGGCATCTGGCTCTTCATCCGCGCGTTCGGGCGAAGGACCGATGCCAGCTGACGGCCCGCATCGGGCGCCCGGTGCCGCGCAGCCCCAACCGTGGGGGATTGCGCTGGATCTGGGCGTGCGACTGGGGGTCTCGGTCATCCTGGGACTGGGCATCGGCCTGGTCGTCGACAACTGGCTCGCGACGAGCCCGATCTTCACGCTCGTCGGAATGGTCCTGGGCGTCGCGGCCGCGATGTACACGATCTGGGATGTGGCCAGCAAGGCAATGAGGAGATAGCGAGCTCGTGGAAGAAGGCGGAAGCCTGGTACACGTGGAGATCGCGGCGGAACCGCTCTTCGAGATCGGTCCGTTCACGTTCACCAACAGCATGGTCGGTGCGCTCCTGACCACGGCCATCCTGCTCACCGTGGCGTTCTGGTTCAGCCGCCGTTCCGCGCTCGTGCCGAATCGGCGGCAGAGCCTCATCGAGCTGCCGATCGAGTGGATGGCGAACATCGTGCAGGGGGCCGGCGGCACCCGCTGGCGGAGCTTCGTGCCGTTCATCCTGACCATCTTCCTGACCGTGCTGGTCGCCAATTGGATCGGCCTGCTGCCGGGAGTCGGCACCATCGGCCTTGCCGGCGAGCACGACACCATCGTGCCCTTCCTGCGCCCTGCCTCGGCGGACCTCAACTTCACGCTCGCCCTGGCCCTGATCACGTTTGTCGTCTTTGTCAGCTTCGGGATCCGCGCCAACGGCCTGCGCGGCTGGCTGAAGGAGTTCCTTGGCGAACCGCGCTACATGAGCCCGCTGATGGCACCGATCCACATCATCAGCGAGCTCAGCCGACTGATCAGCCTCTCAATGCGACTCTTTGGCAACGTGTTTGCCGGAGAGGTGCTGCTCGCCACCATGCTGGCGATCACGACCGCGGCGATCTTCATCCTTCCGCTCGCATTCTTCGTTCCGGGTATCTTCCTCGGGCTGGAGATGATCTTCGGTTTCGTCCAGGCGCTCGTCTTCGCGCTGCTGGCGATGACCTACATCAGCATGGCGATCGCGGAGCACGCCGCGCACGACGACAATCACGCGGAGGCGCCGGTCGCCGATGCAGTCACTGTCCATCCCGCTCCCACTCAAGGGGCGGTCTAGGTTCGGGAAATCAGCCCTGCTCGCAACCAGGCAGGGCACCACAGGAGGAGCTGGACTCGTGGATTCAAACCTTGCAGTCGGACTCGCCATGGGGCTGGGCGCGATCGGTCCGGGCATCGGCCTGGGCATCGCGGTGAGCAAGGCGATGGAGGCGCTGGGCCGAAACCCGGAGGCGGCGGGCGCGATCTTCGTGCCGTACGTGCTGGGCATCGCGCTCACCGAGGCGATCGCCATCTACGCGCTCGTCGTCTCGCTGCTCCTCATCTTCGTCGTCTAGGGAGCCCTCCATGGGCGAATTTTTCAGCGCCTTCGGCGTCGACCCGCTGAAGCTCGCGTTCCAGATCATCAACTTCCTGCTGCTCCTCTACCTGCTGAATCGCTTCCTCTTCCGGCCGGCGCTCGGCCGGCTCGACGAGAGGAAGACCCGCATCAGCCATGGGCTCGAGCAGGCGGAAGCGGCTGCGCGCGACCGGGAACTGGCGCGTGCCGAGCGCGAGGCGGCCGTGGCCGAAGCGCGCAAGGAGGCGCAGGAGATGATCGCGCGCGCCACCAAGATCGCCGACGACTCGCGCGCCGAGATCGTGGCGGAGGCTCGCGCCGAGGCCGAGAAGGTCTCTGCCCGCGCCAGGGAGGAGATCATCGCCGAGAAGGAGCGCGCCATCGCCGAGCTTCGCACCCAGGTGGCCGATCTCGCGCTCAACGCGGCCGGCAAGCTGGTGCGCGCCGAGATGAGCGGCACGACACAACGTCGACTGGTCGAGGAGTTCCTCGCTGAAGTCCCGCCTGGCGAGACGGGAAGAAACTGAGCCGATGGCACGACGAGTGACGGCGGCCCGACGCTACGCCGATGCGGCCTTCGAGATCGGCCTCGCCGCCGGCACGCTCGATGCCTGGGAGCGCGACCTCGCGACCTTGGGCGCGACGTTGCAGCACCCGCAGCTGCGCCGCCTGATGGACCACCCGGCGGTGCCGTACGCGGATAAGGAGCGCGTTCTGCGCCGGGTGGCCGGGGATGCACTCGAGCCCGGCACGGTGAGCCTGGTGCTGCTGATGATTCGCCGTGGACGGCCGGGCGCCATCGCGCCGATGGTCGCCCGGTTCGGGGAGCTGCTTCGTCGCGAACGCGGCATCGCCCTGGCGCACGTGCACACGGCGCTGCCGATCGACGACGAGCAGCGCGCTGCGATCGCCGCGCGCCTGGAGGCCCTCACCGGCGAGCACATCGAGATGGAGGAAACGGTGGATCCTGGGCTGATCGGCGGCATTGCCGTCCGGATCGGCGACAGGCTCTACGACGCGAGCGTGCGGAGCCGCCTTGAGCGGCTTCGTGCGCGGCTGACCGCGGTCTAGGGACAGAGAACGAGGACCTACATGACGATTCGATCCGACGAGATCACGTCGATCATCCGGAGCGAGATCACCGGCTTCGACGAAGGCGCCGATATCTCCGGTGTCGGCACCATCGTGGAAGTGGGCGACGGAATTGCCCAGATCTACGGGTTGTCGGGTGCCCTGGCATCCGAGCTGCTGGAATTCCCCGGCGGCGTGATGGGGCTGGCCTTCAACCTCGAGGAGGAGACAGTCGGCGCGCTGATCCTGGGCGACTACACGGCGCTCAAGGAGGGCGACCAGGTCAAGACCACCGGACGCGTGGTGGAGGTCCCGGTCGGCGATGCGCTGATCGGCCGCGTGGTGAACCCGCTCGGCGAGCCGCTCGACGGCAAGGGACCGATCGCCACCACCGGCACCCGCCCGGTCGAGCGGATCGCCCCGGGCGTCATCGTGCGGCAGCCGGTCGACACCCCGGTGCAGACCGGCATCAAGGCGATCGACAGCATGATCCCGATCGGTCGTGGCCAGCGCGAGCTGATCATCGGTGACCGCCAGACCGGGAAGACCGCGGTGGCCGTCGACACGATCATCAACCAGAAGGGCCAGGACCTGATCTGCATCTACGTCGCCATTGGTCAGAAGATGTCGACGGTTGCGCAGGTGGTGGCCCGGCTCGAGGAGCACGGCGCGATGGAGCACACCATCGTGGTGGTCGCCTCCGCTTCGGACCCCGCGCCGCTGCAGTTCCTGGCGCCGTACGCCGGCGTGGCGATGGGCGAGGAGTTCCTGGAGACCGGTCGCGATGCACTGTGCATCTACGACGACCTGAGCAAGCACGCCTGGGCGTACCGACAGGTCTCGCTGCTGATGCGTCGCCCGCCCGGACGCGAGGCGTACCCCGGTGACATCTTCTACGCCCACAGTCGCCTGCTCGAGCGCGCAGCGCGCCTCTCCGAGGCGAGTGGCGGCGGTTCGCTGACCGCCCTGCCGATCATCGAGACGCAGGCCGGCGATGTATCGGCCTACATCCCGACCAACGTGATCAGCATCACCGACGGCCAGATCTTCCTGCAGTCGGACCTCTTCAACCAGGGCCAGCGGCCCGCGGTGAACGCCGGCATCAGCGTCAGCCGCGTGGGTGGCAACGCCCAGATCAAGGCGATGCGCCAGGTCGCGGGCAAGATGCGCCTGGACCTGGCCCAGTACCGCGAGCTCGCCGCCTTCGCGCAGTTCGCGTCGGACCTCGACAAGGCGACGCGCGATCAGCTGACCCGCGGTGAGAAGACGACCGAGATTCTCAAGCAGCCCCAGTTCGCTCCGCTCGCGGTTGAAAAGCAGGTGGCGATCATCTGGACCGTCACTAATGGATACCTCGACGATGTCGAGACGCCGCGGATCCGCGAGTTCGAGACCGGCCTCTACCGGCACCTTGAATCGACGTACCCGAAGCTGCTGCCGGCGATCGCCAAGGAGAAGGCGCTCTCCGACGAGATAATCAAGCAACTGCAGGTGGCGGTCGTCGAATACCGTCGCCAGGGCGACTACGGCAAGGAAGGCGAGACGGCCCCGGCCGACGAGTCGCCTGCATCCGACTCGACCGCATCCGAGCCGCCCGCAGCCCCGAAGCCGCAACCGGTCGCGAAGGCGAAAGCCGCCCCGAAGGCGAAAGCCGCCCCGAAGCCCAGGGCGGCAGCCAAGCCGAAGAAGGGGACCGCTGAGTAGATGGCAACCCTTCGCGAGGTCCAACGCCGGATCGGCAGCGTCCGCAACATCGCCCAGATCACCCGAGCGATGCAGATGGTCGCGGCCTCGCGCATGAAACGCGCCCAGGACGCGATCCTCGCCGCCAGGCCGTACTCCGATGAACTGCGCAGCGCGCTCGGTCGGGTGGCGGCTGCGGCGGGTGAGGAGATAGATCCGCTCCTGGCTCGGCGCCCGGTGCATCGGGTCGGCCTGGTGGTAATCACCACGGACCGCGGTCTCGTCGGCTCGCTGAACTCGAACGCGATTCGATACGTGCTGCGCCACATTGCCGAGCGTGGCGCCGCCGAGGGAGCCGAGCGAGTCGAGATAGCCGCGGTGACGGTCGGGCGCAAGGGGCGCGACGCGCTGCGGCGGGCCGGCGTCCCGGTGGTTGCGCACTTCGCCCAGTTCGGCGACCGCCCCGCGTTTGCGGAAGTGACGCCGATCGCGCGCCTGGTAACCGCAGACTTCCTGGCCGGCGCCTACGACGAGATCGCCATCGCCTACTCGACCTTCGTCACCACGCTCACCCAGCGGCCGGAGATTCGCACGGTGCTGCCGGTCGTCCCGGAGACGATGGGCGACGAGGCGCGGGAGTCGAACGACGAGTATCTCTTCGAGCCAACACCGGAGGCGGTCATCGGTCGCCTGCTGCCGCACTACGTGGCCGTCGACATCTATCGCGCCGTCCTCGAGAACCGCGCGTCCGAGCAGTCGGCCC
>Ga0224510_10001588_pt1 | contig 14774 bp, 11 predicted proteins | sample SF_May12_sed_USG_FD_170161 | JGI IMG/M metagenome (GOLD analysis project Ga0224510, IMG submission 170161) | Sediment microbial communities from San Francisco Bay, California, United States - SF_May12_sed_USGS_4_1 | ecosystem: Environmental > Aquatic > Marine > Sediment | place: USA: California... | reverse complement strand
ACCAATTGATTATATATATATTATTAATAATGATATAAGATTTTTAACAATGCTAAAAAATACATTAAAAATTATAAAAAAATATTTAAAAAATTAAAATAATATTATAGATATTATTTACTTAATTTTATTTTTTTTAATTCATCTTTTATAAAATTACCAGAATACATTGGTTTATATATTTCAATATTATTATCAGTTCTAAATTGTTTTAATGGTTCTATAATTACATCAGATGCAATATGTGAAAATAATGTAGATGATACCCGCCATAAACTTTCTTTTTTTTCTTTTTTTTCTTTTATTTTATCTATAGTTTCTTTACATATAATAACTTCATGAAATCCTGCTTGTATATACCCTCCTGTTAAATATTCTAATGTTTTACCAGCCTGTACTAATAAACATCCATCTGGGATTTGTACCAATAATTTTTTACCATTATTTAACCATATATATAATCCAGGAAATCTAGATTTTCCATGGATTGTCAATAAACTTATATCATAATGATAACCAGCTAATACTGTATTTAATTTATTATATTTATTAAAATTACTACCAGTAGGTGCTAATAAATGTGGGCCATTATGTAATAATTTACTTAATGTATTATATTTTAAATTTAAACCAATTTCCATAATATATACTATATCTTTAATAGTATTTAGCATTTTATTTCCCCAATTATCCATTATATTTTCCCAATTAATTAAATTATTTGGTATAACCTGTTCAGAATTTAGATCAGGAAAATTAGTAATATTTGGTCTATTACCTATTCTCCATAAATATCTACTTTTAATATCTAATTCTGGTGGACATAATGTCGCTGGTTTATTTTCATTATCTAATAAGTCAACTTTATTACAATGGTTTCTTGGTAATTCAGTAAATTCAGGAGTAACACCAACTTGATAATTATATTCAGGTCTAGTATCTGTAATAAAATCAGTATTCTCATAATAAGTTTCCATAATATTTAAAAATTTTTCATTATCATTTTTATTAACTTTAGAATCTTTAATAATTAAAATACCATATTTTCTTAATGATTCAATTAATTTATTGCAATCATTTTTATTATATTTATTTTTTAAAACTTTATTTATATTTATAATAGGAATTTCTTCCATTATATAAAATTATATATGTTATATATAATTATAAATTTAAATAAAAAAAAATATTATTTTTTTTATTTTTAATTAATTGTATTTTCATTTGGCTTATGTGCCTTTGTATAAAATTTTGATGTTTTTACAGTACCCTGTGCTGCATTAACATTAATTACACCAACTTCTAATGCATTTATTGGGCAACCATCTTCATCTACTTGATTCCCATCTTCATCCACTTCAATTTCTTCAACAATATGAATTGGCTTGTCTTCGATATCTTCATCATTAAAATTATTACCTTGGATATCTAGTTTTGATGTAAATTCTTTCTTATATTGTAAAAAGTTAGGATGATCTGGACCAACTTCTTTCACATTTTTAATTTTCTTCTTTTTAACTTTATCTTTAATTAATATACCACCTAATTTAGCATCATCTTCCATCTGTTTCATAATATTTTCTAAAATTACTGTATTTTCATTATAAAATGAGATTCTATCTCTATTTTCCTTAAATGGACCAGCAAATACCCATTTATTAGTTGTAATTGTTTTAATATCTGTAATAACTTTATCTTTATATTTTTCAACATAATCATTAGCTTTTTCAATTGTATCAAATTTTTCATAAATATTAAATGCAATTTCTAAATCTGGTAGTAATCCATAAATATTATATACACTTTTACGTAATGTTTCATAATTAACTTCTTTATACATATTAAATTTATAATAAATATCTTTAGATGGTACTTTTGTATCATATAATGTTTTTTCATCCATTTTTGTAGTATTATCATTCATACATGGTTTTAATGGTTCTCTATTTTTATCTTTTGATGCTTCCTTAGAATTATGTGCAGATTTAACATCGATATCTGGATTATATTTAAATAATCTATTTAAATATCTATTAATAATTTTTTGTTCATATTCAGACTGTTCTTTAATTTTTGAATTTTTATATTCCAATAGCTTTTCTTTATTAATAATACTTGTTGGTTTTAATAATTCATCCATTTGCTCTTTTACTAAATTATTTATTAAAATTTCTTCATCTAATGATAATTCATATTGGATAATATAGTCATTCTTATTCTGAATAAATTCATCCTTTTCTACATTAGTTAATTCCTTAATATCTTTATTATATAAGTTTAATGCACTATATTTATTTTCAATATCATCATATAATTTTGATTTATGTTCTCTAATAAAATTATATTTGTTTTTTATATAAAGTTCATTTTTTTTAATATTTACAAATTTAGTATCTAAACTATCTGGATTTGGTAATTCTTCTTTAAAATCATTTTCATTAATTTCACATTCTAATTCATCATCATCAATAATATATTCATCACATGCTCTAAATAAAAAACCAATCATAGCTGTTGTAATTAATTTATCTAAATACTTTTCTCTTAAATTAGTATATGAAAAACATACATATTGTTGATCACCATCAATAGTTGTTCCATATGGATTTTTTAATTTATGTAATTCAATAATTTGTTCATCAGTTAAGTCATCTATCTTATCTGGGTTTTGTTCAATTTCTGCAAGATAATCTAAAATATTATCTTTAAAATTTTCTAATTCTGTTTTTTTTTTAATTTTTTCTTCTAATGTAACATTTAAACTCATTATAACTTTATTTTTATTATTATTCTTAATATATATAAATACTATATGTATTAATAAATTTTATATTTAATATATAATTTATATATTAAATATATATTTAATATAATTATATAAAGTTTAAATAAATAATATATTAATATTTTTTTTATAATATTATGGGAAATCTAGAACATTTAATAAATAATATTGATGAAAAAATATATAATATAAATCTAATTAATGATTATTTATTTAACACTATTATACCTATAATAGATAAACATCTATATAATGATATAATTATTACATTGTCAACTTGTTATACTAATAATAATATTAATAATTTTAATGATGTAATATTTAATATAAATAATAAAATAAATTTAATTGAATTTAAAAATTATACTAATAAAAATAATGAATATTATATATTTTTAAAATATTTATATATTCATAAAAACTTATTACTTTTATTACATAAATTTAAACAGTTTAAACAATTTATTAACATATATGAAAATAACATTATATATCATATTACTAATTATTATTATTTAAAAAAAAATCATATTAGTATTAATAATATAAAAAATAATAATAATAAATTAAATAAACATATTGAAGAATTATTACAACAATTAAATATTTCTAATTTATATAAAGTAACTGATATTATTAATAATAAAAATAATAATATTATTAATTTTAATAAATTATATAAATATATTTTTAATCAATTTAATAATTTTATTTCTACACATGATATTTATGGGCAATTAGATAATTATCATTCTTATATATCAGAATTTATTAGTTTATATATATATAATGATTATGAATCTATTATTGATAAACAAATTATTAGTAATATTAAACAATTATTAAATAAATATCAAAAAACTATTATAGATTATGATATTGATAAAATTAATTATGATATTTGTATTTGTGGTTCAAAAATGATAGTTAGGTCAAATACTAGTGAATTAATATGTATAGACTGTGGTAATATTGTTACATTATTAGGTACTATATTTGAAGATAGCCAATTTTATAATCAAGAAGGTAATAGATATAAACATGGTAGTTATATACCATCTAGACATTGTAAGTATTGGATAGATAGAATTCAAGCAAAAGAAAATACAACTATAGATACAAAAAATATTGAATTAATAGAAAAATGTATTTTAAGAGATGGTATTAAAAATAAAAAAAATATTACAGTAGAACAATTTAGAAAATATTTAAAAGAAACTAAATTATCTATTTATAATGATCATATACCTTTAATTAGAAAATATATAACTGGTATTACACCACCACAGTTAACACATTCTGAATTAAATTTATTATTTAATTATTTTGATAAGTCTGTAAAAACATATAATACTATTAAACCTAAATCAAAACTTAACTGCATATATTATCCTTATATTTTATTCAAAATTCTTGAAAACGTTATTACAGACCCTAAACGTAGAAAAAACATACTGTGTTGTATACATCTTCAGGGTAATAAAACCTTAATTGATAACGATAAAAATTGGAAATTGATTTGTAATCAGTTCAAAAATGACTTTATACCATATAAACCAACCAATCGTAATGATATATTATAAGTTATATGTATCATTATTCCGTAAATACAAATATTCAATATTTATATAAAATTAATGTATTATATAATTTTTTATTTATATATTATTAATATAATTATTAACACAAAAAAAAATATAAAAAATATGAATACAATAAAATTAAAAAATATAAATATTAGATATAATTAAAGAAAATAATAATTTACTAACAGTTAAAGAATTATTATTAAAAGCTAATTATAATATAGATAATTTATACGTAGATAAATTTTGGAATCATATTAAAGATGATATTTGGATTTATATTGATAATGAAATAATATTGTGGATGGAATATAAAGATATAAGAATTGGAAAACAACAAATTACACAATTTTTAAATAAATATTTTAAAGAGAATGAAGATTATAAAATATTAAATAATAATGATTTTGATATTAATAATTTTTGCTTCGCTCATAAAGCTGCAAAAAATAATGATGAAGAAAAACGTGGATTACATAATAAACATTATATAACAGTTTATCCTGATTATTTTAAAGAATTATGTATGCATGTTGGTACTAAAAAATCAAAAGAAATTAAAAAATATTATATTGAACTTGAAAAGATATTTAAATTTTATTTAGAATATCAAAATCAATATAAGGAATTATTATTAGAAGAAAAAGATAAACAGATTGAAGAAGAAAAAAATAAAAATACACATATTTAACAAATTTATATCAACATTTAAAATATAAATGTAATTAATTATTTATTTTTTTTATTTTATAATATTTAATTTAATTTAATTTAAATATTATATATATATATATATATATATATAATATATCCGTCCTGATATGACGTTAAACTATTAATTAATATTAATATATAATATATTAATATTAGTGAAACGCACTAGGCATAGTAATGAATGAATATATTATAATATATAATATATTACTTAAAATAATATAGAAAGGGCCCTTTATTACTATATTAATAGGCCATTAATATAGTAATATTATATTATTTTATTTATTTAATTTTTGTAAAACACAATAGTAGGTAGGTTTATAATAAAAAAAGAAAAAAATATGTATGTTGTTTATAATAAAAAAATAATAATATTAAATATTAATAAAAATAAAGTTTTGTAATCATTCGATCAATTAAAAATATTCATAGTATAATAAAGAGTTTCAATTATAATTTTTTATATATAAATAAAATTTAGAATGTTCAAATAATTAATATACTACTCAAATAATTCAATATAGAAAAACTAATATAAAAATAAATTATTAAGATTTAATTATTATTTTTTTTTGTTAAAAAATTGATTTAAATTTATAAAATATAATAATAATAATTAAAAACAAAAATGGTAAAAAAGTGTGTAACTTGTCTTAATAAATCAGCTACATATGGTTTAAAAGATAAATCTCCTTTATATTGTAAAAAATGTATTCCAGATAGTAATTATGGAAATCAAGAAAATCAATATAGAAATTGTGTTAATAAATTATGTGAATTTATTTATGAAGATGGATTAGATTGTATATCTATTGCTACATATGGTGAAGAACATATTAAACAATATTGTAATATTCATAAATCAAATAATATGGAAAAATTAAATAAAGATAAAGAATGTAATTATGATAATTGTACTACTATTCCAAGTTTTATTCATGATAATAAACAATATTGCAAAGAACATAAACCAACCGGTTCAAAAGCAAAAATACAAGAATGTAAAGATTGTGATAAAAGAGCTAGATATAATTTTATTGATAAAAAAGGTGCTTTGTATTGTCTAGACCATAAAGAAGAAAATATGGTTGATAAGAGTAAAAAAATATGTATTGAAGATGAATGTATAAATTATGCTTCTTATAATTTTAAAAATGTAAAAGGTCCTCTATATTGTAATGAACATAAAAAAGAAAATATGGTATCAAATAAAGTAAAAATTTGTCAATTTGAAGATTGTACTATTGAAGCTTGTTTTGGTACAAAAGATGATAAAAAAATCTATTGTGTAACCCATAAAAAAGAAAAAATGTTTAATTATAATTCTAAAAATTGTGAAAATTGTGGATTATTCGAAATGAGAAGATCAAAACTATGTTCATATTGTGATCCAGATGCGAGGCAAAAGAAAAAAGAAAAAGTTGTATATGATTTTTTAACTGAAAACAATATTAATTTTATATATAATAAATCTACACAAAAAGAATGTGGAAAATATTTTCCAGATTTTCTAATTGATTGTAATACACATTTTATTGTGGTGGAGTGTGATGAAGATCAGCATAAACAATATACTAAAGAATGTGAATTTATCAGAATGAATAATATATATTTATCTAATGGGTTACCTACATTATTTATAAGATTTAATCCTGATCTTTTCTATGTTAATACAAAAAGAAATTATACAAAAATTAATACTAAATTAAAACAATTATTGGATTTAATAAATAAGTATAAAGATAAGTCTGATATAAATTACATTGAATTATTATATATGTATTATAACTGTAATTGTATTGATAAATGTGATTTTATACATAGTTGTAAATTTGAATTATGAAAAATAAAATAATTAATTACTATAAATATAATATATTTAAAAATATATAATAAAAAGAAAAATTATAGATAAATATATAAAGTTTAATTTTAATTATTTATTTTTTTTTCTCAAATATTTATTTATTATAATATATATATATTATTAATTCTATTATTTTATTTAGTATAACATCAGACACAAATGAGCACAGGGGGTATATTTCAACTTATTACAAATGATGGGAAGCAAGATAAGCTTCTTATGGCAACCGATTACTTAAGTGCTCGACTTGCTGAGATTAAGAAATCTCGAAAGGGCATGGAAGATGAAAATCCAACACTTGCTGACATTGAAAAAACACATGTTCTTTTCATGAATGCACATTTCAAGCCATTCGCTGCTATGGCTTATGAATACAATAAGGTTTCTCTAAGTAACGCTACTTTAGGAAGTCAACTTCAATTCAGTATTCCACAATTCGGTGATTTCTTCAACGATATGGTACTTCATATGGTTCTTACTGCACCAACTGCTTCTATTACCACCGCTGGTACTAATGATAGTGATGTTGCTATTTATAGATGGTGTGACTGGCCAGGTGAACGTATCTGCCAACGTGTATCTTTCGATGTTAACGGAAATCCTTTAGATGATTACTTTAGTGATACTTATAACATGCATCGTCAATTCCGTGTTGGTGCAGATAAGATGGCTGGTTGGGCAAAAAACATGGGACAAGAAGTTGAAAAACAAGCATATTTATCGTATGGTGATACTGCTGTTACTACAGTTCCAACGGCTAGTCGTGGTACTATTGGTATCCTTGATGGACACCAAACGTACAAAGCTGAACATTCTGATCTTGAATTATTTGTTCCTCTTCTATTTTGGTTTAATACCGACCCATCTCTATCTATCCCTTCCGTTGCTATTCCATATGGTCAACGATACATTAAGGTAGATCTTGCAACCAAGGAACAACTTTTACGAGCTATTGTTAACCCAGGTTCCACTGCTGGTGGTTCCGCCCCAGTCGTTACGACTCCTGCTATTTCTGTTTGTGAATTATATATTAATAATATTTTCGTACAACCAGATATCCATGATATCTTTATTAAACGTATTGGTTTCAGTCTTGTCCGTGTTCATCGTCGACAAATTACCAATGTTAACAAATCTGCTGACCAAATTCTATTACAACAACTTAAGTGGCCAATTGAAACTATCTACTGTGGTCTTCGACCAACTGCAAATCTTGTATCTAATGCTAATGTCACTAGTTCCGGAGCTGCTGGAAATATTTCAGTTATTGATGCTGCTATGGAAGATTGGCATCGTTTCTCACAAGTATCTAATACTTACACTGCTGCTGGTGCAACCGCTGGTATTGTTGCTCCATACAATCTTAAGACTGAAGTTAACCACGTTTCTACTATCTCTGTTGAAGCTCATGGTATCCAACTTTACAACAACTTACCTGCTCAATTCTTCAACAGTTATATTCCATATGCTTATGGTGGATGGAACATCGTCACGCCTACTGACCCAGGTTTATTTATGATCACGTTTAACCTTTATCCAGGATCGTACCAACCAAGTGGACATATCAATGTTTCGCGAGCTCGTGAATTCTACTTTAAGTATGCTTCAAGTTACATTACGTCTACTTTAACTGCTGACCTTGTTGTCAACGCCGCTGCTATCAATTTCTTACTTATCAGTGACGGAAGTGCTATCATGCGATACACTACCTAAATTAGTACAAATAAACAAAAAAAATATAAAGTTATAAATTATTTTTTTTTGAAATTAGAATTAAATATAAGTTATATATTATTATATAAATAAAATAGAAAATATAATAAGTTTAATAAAATTAAATAAAGATAAATTAACTGATATAATTAAAGAAAATGATAAATTATTAGATGTAAAAGAATTATTAAATATTATTGGGTATAACTATAATATTTTAATATTTGATAAATTTTATTATAATATTGAAAATGATAAATGGTTATATATTGATAATGATATGTTAATTTGGATGGGTTATTCTGAAACTGATATTAATGCAAGTAAAAGAAGATATATAAATATATTAAAAGAAAAATTTAAAGAAGATATTGATTATAAATTAATAAATAATAAAGAATTTCATGAAAGTTCCAAATGCTCTTTGGAGCATTTGGAAAATAAAGAAATAAATACACATAATAAGACAAAACATTTAATTGTATCACCAGATTGTTTTAAATATACTTTAATGTTAATAAGAACAGAAAAAGCAGATAAAGTAAGAGAATATTATATTGAACTTGAAAAGATATTTAAATTTTATTTAGAATATCAAAATCAATATCAATTAAAACAATTAGAATTTAAATTAGAAGAAGAAAAAGAAAAAAATAATAATCAAGTAAAAATGCTATTTAATGAAAGATTATTATCATTAAATGAATATATTTATATAGCAACATCAAAAAATTATGCAGAAAAAAATATATTTAAAATTGGAAAAACTAAAAGTTTTATTGATAGAATTAAAAGTTATCAAATGGGTAGGATAAAGGATGATGAGTTTAGTTATATATTTATTATGAAATGTAATAACTCAAAAGTAATAGAACAATTAATATTTAATAGATTAGAAAATTTTCAATATATTGATAAAAATGGAAATAAAATGAATGAAATGTATTGTATTCATTATCAATATTTGGAAAAAATAATGAAAGAATTTGAAGAATTTGAAGAATTGAATAATAAAAGAATTAATAAAATATTATTAGAATATTATTATTTATATAAAGATTTAAAATTAATAGATTTAGATGATATAAAAATACAAAATATAGAAAAATATATTGAAGAAAAATTTAATATAAAATATAAAGAAGAAGATGACAAATTTGCAAATATAAAAAATATAAGTAAATTAAATAAAACTATAATTAATGAAAAATTAACTAATTATAATATACAATTAGTTAATGAATATAGTGGTTCATCAACTATTCAAGAAGAATTTGAATGTCAAACTTTATTTAAACATAAACTATATATGACATTAGATCATATGAATAGAATTAAATCATGTAGTTTATGTAAAAAGAACAATATATTAGATGGTATTAAAATATATTCATATAATAGTAAAACAATGATATTTAATACAGTATATAATAATTTTGATGATATAAAAAAACAAAATCCAACTATTAATTATCAATTAATTAGAAATAATATTAGAGAAAAAAGATGGCTATGTAGTATAGAAAATAATATTTATAGTATTTTATCACCAAATAAAGAAAATAAATTAGATTTAAATAAAGATTTAACAGAAATTGAAAAAAAGATTATAGAAATCTTAGAAATTGATTATGAAAAAATGAAAGAAAAATTATTAAATAAACAAACTTTCATTTATGCAATTGATATCGAAAATAAGACAATATATAAATCAAATGGTTTAACTCAAATAAGTAGAATTCTTAAACATAAAAATGGAAATAAATTAGTTAATAGAAAAACAATACCTAATTATTTAGATAAATCTAAAAAATATGCTGGTTATTTATGGTCAAATAATTTTGATATAAAATATAAATACTACGATATTCAATATTTATAATAATATTAATAATTTTTTTTTAATTTGAATATAAATTAAATAAATAATATATAAAAAATAAAAATGTCTTATTGTAATGATTATATAAATAAAAGATGCACACGAGATAATTGTAAATTTTTACATGAAGATGGTATATGTTCTCATTTTTGGAAATTTAATAAATGTAAATTTAATGAAGAATGTAAATTTAAACATGTTGTTAATTCTAAGCCACAAAAAAAGAAAAATCATGTAAAAAATACAGAAACATTTAAACCAATTAATAAAAATGATGTTGATATGAGATTAATTATCCATGATTCTTATAATAAACAATATTTTAATGAACAATTAACATCTAAAGATGTTGTAATTATTAATAATTTATTTTCTGATTATGCACCTTTAGAAATTTATTATAATTTAGTTAATGAGATAGAAACATGTGGAATCCATGAAGATACATTATTAAAACTATGGCATGGAGACTCACATTTAATTGCCGATGATAAATTAAATTGGAAAATTAATTGTCCTACATTTTCTATGATTATCGATAGAGTTAAAGAATATTTTAATATGAAAATCCCAGATAATTCTACAAGGTTTAATTGGTATAAAGATACAAGTCATTTCAAGCCTTTTCACTTTGATGCTGCTGCCATTAAGCCACATATTGCAAAAGTTCAAAATTTTACTTTGGCAATTAGTTTTGGAGCTACTCGTGAAGCATCTTTTGAAAGAGATACAAAAGATAAAACTAAAATTAGTATACCACAACCAGATGGTACTTGTTATGCATTTTGTAATGATACTAATGAATTATGGAGACATGGTATTTTACAAGAACCAGAGGTTAAACAAGATGGAAGAATTAGTGTTATTTGTTGGGGCTGGATAGATAATATAAAAAAAATATAAATTTCTATTCTTTAGGTCCGGAACATTCAAAACACATTAACTTGTTTTTTCCATGTACACAATGTTTAGATTTATCATTAAGATAAGTATAACATTGTTTACAATGAATTTCGGTTTGTGTAAAATACATTTCATTCTTTTTTTCACAAATTGAACATTCAAAATGATTATTAATGATAAGATATGTTAAATTATTTTCATTACTTGGTCTATAACCAAATAACATTTCATTAGTTGTTTGTTGATAACTCATAATGCTTGTTTTATAATATTGTTTGTAGTATAATAATACATAAATTAAAATCAATTTTTTTATAGAATATTAGCTTTATAAATATCATTTAATTTCATATTTGATACATCAAAATCTTTTTTATTATTAATTGTATTTAATTTTTCAAAATTTTTAGATAATTTATCAATAGATGTATCTGTAATATTAATATATTCAATATTTTTAAATTCTTTATTAATTTTACTTACTTGTGATTTTGAAATATTTAATCTTTTTAAATTTGTAAATTCTTTTGGAATTCTATTAATATCTGTATTACTGATATCTAAATCTTGTAATTTAATAAAATCCTTAGAAATTGTAGATACTGGTGTTTTTGATACATTAAGATGAGTTAGATTGATATAATCTTTATTAACTTTATTAATATCTGTATTTGAAATATTTAATTTTTTTAATTTATTAAATTCTTTTGGTAATCTAATAATATCTGTATCACTAATATCTAATTCTTCTAATTTAGAAAAATGTTTAGATATTTTATCAAAAGGTGTACCTGCAATTAATAATGAAGTTAGCTTAGGAAAATAATTAGGATTTAACTTTGGTATATTTGTTTTTGATATGTTTAAATAAGTTAATTTATCAAATGTATTAGGTAATTTTACAATACTTTCTACATTATTACAATCTAAATATTGTAATTTATCTAATGATGATGGTATTTTATTAATATATTTATTATTAGAACAAACTAATTTAGTTAATTTTGTATAATTTTTAGGTATGGTTGTAATATCAGTAGAATCACAATTTAATTCTTTTAAATTCTCTAAATCACTAGGTAATCGTGTAACTTTAGAATTAGCACAATTTAATTTAACTAGTTTTGTTAAAGTTTTTGGAATAACTTCAATTTCACTATTAGAAATATCTAATGAAGTAAGTTTTTCAATCTTATCAATTGGTAAATTAAGATATTTTTGTAATTTATTTAAACTCATTTTTTATAAATATAATTATACTATATATAATTATATTTATATAAAAAATATTATTATTATTTAAATGTTAATACTATTAATAAATATATTAAATAAAAAATAAAAAAAAATATGGTTTTTAATTCAAAAAAATTTGATAGTTTACAAGAACATGTTAATGAACTTTTATCAAAAATAGATAAAAACAATGAACAAATTGAAACTAATCAAAAACACATTAATCTTATTAAAAATAAAATATTAGAAGAAATACCATTATTAATTAATTATGCACCACATGATGATAATAAAAATAGTTTATCATATTACATTTCTATAATATTAATTGCAATTAATAATATTAAAAATGAACAAAATAAATTCAAATCATATATTAAAAATGATATTAACTGTTTAAAAAATGATATTAATGGTTTAAAAAATGATATTAACTGTTTAAAAAATGATATTAATGGTTTAAAAAATGATATTGATAATAAACAAAATATTAAAAAATCATATTTAAATATGTTATATAATTATTTAATTAATATCTTTCTTAATAAAAATGATAATAATGAAGAATATATTAGTATTACTGAAAATACTGATAATACCAAATATAGTACATTTAATTCATCTGATTAAATATATTATATTATAAAAAAGTAAAAAAATATTTTTTTTTATATAGTATATGTATATTATTAAAATATGCAAAAAAATATAATTTATTTAGATAATAATGGTACTACAAGAGCAAGTAATGAATCAATTAAAGAAATGACTAAATGGTTAGGTATGTATGGTAATCCATCTACTAATAATATTTTATCAAAACAAGCAAATGAATTAATTAATAATGGTAAACAATATATATTAAATCATTGTGGTGTTACTAAAAAACAATATACAGTTATTTTTACTAGTGGTGGATCTGAATCAAATAGTTTTATTATTCGTTCAACTACTGTTTCTTATAAAAGATTAACAAATTTAACACCACATGTAATAATATCTGAAATTGAACATAATTCAATTATAAATTGTTGCGAAAGTTTATTAAATTATAATTGTATTGAATTAACTAAAATTAAACCAAATAAATTCGGTATAATTGAAGCTAATGAAGTTAAAAAGGCAATAAAAAAAAATACTTGTTTAATTAGTATAATGTATTCTAATAATGAAATTGGTTCTATTAATAATATTAAAGAAATAGGTGAAATTGCACATAAAAATAAAATTCCAATGCATACTGATGCCGTTCAGATATTTGGTAAAAAAAAAATTAACTTAAAGGATAATAATATAGATGCAATTTCAATTTCATTTCATAAATTATATGCACCAACTGGTATTGGTATGATTATTATAAATAATGATTTAATTAATGGATATGAATTAAAAAGTATTATTAATGGTACACAACAAAATGGATTAAGGGGTGGAACTGAATCAGTTCCACATATTGCAGGTGCTATTCGTGGTATGCAAGTAAATTTTGAAAATAGGATTGAAAAAAATAAAAAATTATTACAATTACGTAATAATTTTATTAATAAACTAAATACATATTTAACAATGACATATTTAGATAAATACTTGGATAAAATAAATGACTATAAAAATAAATATGATATATTAGTAGTATTATATGGACCATATAGAGAACATACGGAAAATTATGTACCAAATACTATATTATTATCTATTGTATCGCATAAAAAAACCTTTTGTAATATTATTTTAAAAAAGGAATTAGAAAAATATGGTATTATTATTGCCATTGGTTCTGCATGTTCTACTACAAGTAAAGAATCTTCACATGTTATACAAAGTTTAAATGCAACTAATGATATTAAAAGGGGTACTATACGTATTTCTTTTGGTGATTATAATAAAGAAAATGATATAAATATTTTTATTAAAACATTAATTTTATGTATAAATAAACAAATACCTATTATAGAATATATTAATAAATTAAATAATATTAATTTAAATAAAATAATTAAAACAGTAAAATCTGTACATTTTAAAGATCCTATTAATTCAACTTGTATAAAAAAAATAAATACAAGTAATTCTAAAAAAAAAATA
>Ga0224510_10001587_pt1 | contig 14786 bp, 30 predicted proteins | sample SF_May12_sed_USG_FD_170161 | JGI IMG/M metagenome (GOLD analysis project Ga0224510, IMG submission 170161) | Sediment microbial communities from San Francisco Bay, California, United States - SF_May12_sed_USGS_4_1 | ecosystem: Environmental > Aquatic > Marine > Sediment | place: USA: California... | reverse complement strand
GGGGTGGGTGGCGCGGTGGAGGCGCCAGCCGGCGATGCCTGCGAGGGCGGCGGCGGAGACGCTGATGATGGCTTCGGGGATCACGGCTGGGCCTCGACGGTGGTGGACTCGTCGTCCCCGGTGGCGGCGTCGATGGCGGCTACCCCGCCCCGGACGACGGAGCCGACGAGGTGCCCTGTTTGGGCGGGGGCGGCGAGGAGGGCGGCACCGAAGGCAATCGCGATGGCGCCTGGGACCCACCAGGGGCCTTCCCCGAACTTCATGAGCCCCAGCCCCCCAGGTTGCGGGAGAGCCACATGTTGCGCTCGGCCCGGTCGGTGTAGATCTGGGCGGAGGTGATCCACTCGGCGCTGGTCATGGCGTCCCGGGTGATGCTGGGTGTCTCGTCCCATGCGTCGAGCCGGTCGAAGGTGGCCTCGTCGAGAGCGTTGAGCTGGTCGTAGGTGTCCCAGAAGTCGCTCATGAGCTGAACTCCTTGATGGTGGGGTCAAACCGGATGGGTTCGGGGCCGGCGTAGGACTCGGCTTCCCGGCGGGCCTGGGCTTGGGTGAGGGGCACGATCTGGCCGACCTGGATTTCACCATCTGAGGCGGCGTCGCAGCCGACGTACGCGACCCGGCCTTTGCCGCCCTGTTCCATGAGGTTTTGGACCTGGAGGGTGGGGGCGGACAGCCCGTCGGTGAGTACCTCGAGGTTCTGGCGGCCGGTGTCGTGGGTGATGCGGGCCTGGACGCTGGAGCGGAGCCCGTTGGCGGTCTCGTTGGTGCCGAACGAGATGAGGGTGCCGATTTGGGTGACGGCGATGAGGTGGATGTCGGCGGACCGGCCGAGGCTGGCGACCTCGGCGAGGGCAGTGAACCACTTGTCGGTGACGGCCTTGTCGAATCGGTTGCCTTTGCCGATGAGGGCTTTGATCTCCTCGGCGACGAGGTCGATGGGGCCGTCGTTGCCGGGGATCTGGCCGTAGTGGTCGACGCCGTTGCCGTCGGGGGTAGTGTAGGTGTCGACGGCGTTCTGGCGGCGCTGGCGTTCGGCGACGAGCCACTTGAGGGCGGCGGTGATCCCGGCTTCGGTCTTGACTCGGGACACCTGGTGTTCGCAGTACCTGTAGTCGCCGACTTTGGCGGCTTCGAGGACGATGATGCGGGTGCCGGTGCGGAGGCGGCCGCAGAGGTAGGTGCGGGCGGTGGTGCTCTTGCCTTTGCCGGAGGCGCCGATGAGCATGGCGTGGGGGTTGTGGGTGAGGTCGATGCCGAAGGGGTCGCCTCGGAGGTTGATGCCGATGGCTGGTTGGTTGGGGCCGAGGGCGCCGATGATGTCGGGGCCGACGTTGAGGGCGTAGCGGGTGAGGGTGTCGGGGTCTCGGTCTCGTTCGACCCAGTTGGCGAGGCGGTGGCGGGCGGTGGTCAGCATCAGTCGCTGCCACCCCATCCGTAGTCCCAGCCGTTGGCGTATTCGGGGTGCTCGTTGTCCCACGCTTCGACGAGGGCGGCCCCGTTGTTGTGGAGGGTGCTGATGTGGCTGGAGGTATCCCAGAACCCGTCGGGGTCGCGGCGGTTGTCGAGGTAGTCCTGGTTGCCCTTGAAGACGTCGTCCCAGTAGCTCATGCGGCCTGCTCCTCCTGCTCGTCAGGTTCAGGGGTGTCGTCGATGACGTTGATCACGTGGGGGAGCCGGTCGGCGGTGATGCGGACCACGTACCGGTTGCCAGCGGTTTTGCAGGTGGCGGCGGGGTAGTCGTAGAACTGGCGGGCGGTTTCCTCGAGGACGGTGGGCCACTTGGGGCCGATCTGGGAGTCGAGGAGTTTGATGTTGTGCTCGATCCACTGCCGGCGGCGGGCTTCACGGAGGTGGCCTCGGATGAGGAGGGCTGCGATCTTGCGCCAGGGGTGGACGAGGGGGCCGACGGTGGTCTTCACCTGGGGGCGCTGGTCGCCGTCGGTGAGTTTGGCTGCGTCGCAGTACTTCACCCAGTGGCGGCGGGTGGTGTAGGTGAGCCGGTCGGTGGTGTCGATGTCGGCGGTGAGGCCGTGGCGCCATTCGGGGTGGGTGATGGCGAGGGCGAGTGTGGTGGCCAGCAGGAGGCGGACGGCTCCGGTGGAGAGTGCGGCTGCTGCGGCCACCACGAGGGTGGCACCTAGGGGGAAGGTCCAGGTGCGGGCGAGTCGTGCCGGGGTGGCTCGGGAGAGGGAGAGCCAGGCCACCCCGGCGGCCATGGCGAGGTGGGGAGCCCAGGCCATGGCTAGTGGTGACCGGCCCCGCCGCCCGGGCGGAGTTCCGTGGTGGCGGGGTCGGTCACGGTGAGGCGCCACCCGGGGCGCCGGGGGTCCCACACGTGGTGCCAGGTGGGGACCCCCGGGCGGGGGGGTTGGGCGGGCTGGTTGATGAGGTCGTAGAGGTGGATGGCGTTGCCGGGGTTGGCTCGGAGCCAGGCGAGGTCGGCGGCCAGGGCGGAGCGGGTCATGGCTGCCGCTTGAGGGTGTAGAACACGCATCGCCATTCGTAGGCGTCGTGGGTGCCGTGGGGGACCTGGATCCAGGTGCCGAACCCGAGGCGGGCCCGGTCGGGGTCGGTGTCGATGTGGAACGACCACCGGCCGAGGGGTTGGCCCTCGGCCCGGATGGTTTCGTCGAGGCCGCCGGTCATCGGATGTACTCGCCCCGGAGGAGGCGCTTGAGGTCGAGGCCGATGGCGTTGAGGGCCCGGGCGATGCGGGCGCCCTGGGCGTTCATGTAGGCGGCGTCGGCCTCGTAGACGGTGATCAGGTTGAGGGTTGGCTGGTGGCCACGGTTCCAGGCGGCGGCGAGCCGGTCGAAGCTGCCTTTGGGGTCGGCGGGGTCGTAGCCGAAGATGGCCCAGAGGGCGTCTTTATGGGCCTGGTCGATCTCGTGCTTCCAGCCGGCGATCGGGTCGGTGATCGTGGTGGGCTCGGCTGGGGTGGTGGCGACTGCCATGGTGTTCTCCGCTCTGCGTGCTGTGGAAGGGGCTTGCCCCATCATCATCGGTCACTGACCGTGGATTGTCAATGCCTCACCGTGCAATAATCTACAGATGGGCCTGATGGCCTAGGCTGCGGGCGTGTCCCGAGCTCGACGCGACATCCCGCCCGAAGAGGTCGCCCGCCTAGCCGAGGTCCGGGCCGCCGCAGCTGCGATGCAGGCGAAGGCCAAGGCGGCGATGGACGTGGCGGTCCTGGCCGACATGCCCAACCCTGACGTTGACCTGCTGGGGGCGATCGCCTGGGCTGCCACGATCAGGGGGCCCGGTGATCGGTTGGTGCTGGCCATGGTCAAGCGGGCGCTTGCTCAGCGGATGGAGTGGCGCGAGGTGACCACGGCGTTCGGGGTCGATCCGACGGACCATGCCGCTGTGCTCAACACGGCACAGTCGCTACGCCGCTACCGGGCCAAGAACTGAGGTTTACCGGGCCCCGCCCGGGGCTACACACTGGGGCGAAGAGTTGGAAGCCGGGGGCGGGGTCCGATGCTGGGTGCGCTTGCGGCGGGTGAGCGCGCCCGGATCTTACACGGCTGTGACCTGATTGTCGCTGGGTTCACCTGCTGCCCCGCCCCACGGCTCCTCCTCCGAGTGATACACCCCCAGGGCGGACACGTTGAGGCGGGTGGCCGACCCCCAGGACCGCCCAGTCCGGCCCCTACTCACGCGACAGCGGTTGCACTCCATCAGCTTCTTGCCGCCCAGGTCGAGGGCGGTCACCTCCCACCGGCGCTCGCCGGGGAGGAGACGGACGGGGCCGCCCTCCTTGTTCAGGTGGTAGGGGTTCTCGCAGTACAGGATCGTTTCCCGCCGGGTCCCGCACTGCCGGCCCGTCACTGGGTCCTTCCACTGGCACCGCTTCTCGCCGGCCCGCATCATGTGGCCCTCCGGGCACAGGCCGGTGGCCCGGTCTTTCCGCCACCCTTTCAGGCCGAGCAGGGCCTCCTCGGCGTCCCGTTCGATGCGGCGGAGGCGGAGCAGGAGGACAGCGGCGGGCCCGGCGGCGGGGTCGCGGCGGGATGCCTTGGCTTCGACGGCGGTGAGGGTGACGTCTCCACCCCCGCTGCCGCCCCCACCGGCGCCGGAGGCGGTCGCCGAGTAGCAGTCGTCGATGGCGGCGGCGAGGCCCCGTTGGGTGGAGTCCTGGTCGGTGCGGTCGAGCTCGTCGGCCAGGTCGCGGAGTGACTTGGAGAGGTCGGTGCGGCGGTCGCCGAGGAACGGCTTGGGCGGTCGGGTCACAGGGTGTCGCCTCCAGCAGCTGCCGCGAGGTGCTCATTCGGGGCCCGCCAGCGCTTTTCTGGCGGCTGGGATCGGTAGTGCTCGACCATCGTCCACGGGCGGTAGCTCAACAGGAACTGATCGCGCCGCTCAGTGGGGCGCTCCACCGCCATCCGCAATACGTCACGCGAGTCGATGCCGTAGGTGATGAACAGCCGGTCTAGAACTTCCAACATGATCAGTCGTTCCTGGCGTAGACCAGCTAGGCCGCTGCACTCCTCATGCCAGACCTTGTCGCTGCCCATGTAGCCGAATCGGGCGGCGCGGTTCATCCGTCGACCGCATCCGGCGCATCGCTTGAACCTCATGCGGAAGTTGAACGCTGGCCAGAACCGGAGGTGCCAGTGGTGGAGATGACGCCAGCGGGTGTGACTAGGGCAGACGGTGCCGGAGTCGCGGCCGTGGGGTTCTCGGTGCCAGATGTCTAGGGCGGCCGGCCAGTAGCGCCGCCGCCATTCCCGGGGGGTGATGGGCGGGCGCCTGATCGACCAGAGCAGTACGAGTGGGTCATGCATTGAACGGGTCCTCCTGGGTGGTGTCGATGACAGGGGTGTGGTGGTTCATGGCCCGGAGTTGGCGTTCCCCGAGGCGTTCAGCGACGCAGGCCGCCCAGTACGGTTGGGTGCCGGTGAGGACCCGTTCGCCGGTGGTGCGGTCGATGAGGAGCCACCGCCACATGCCGGGCTGGTCGTGGGGTTCGGTGTCGACGACGATCATGCGGCCTCCCACAGGGTCCTGGGCAGGCGCTCCGCCCGATCGGTGCGGGGCCTGGAGGGGGTATCCCACCCTGGCCTTGCCTCTCGCTCCCCCACGACCCGCCAGCCAGATGCCCGGAGGCTGGCGCCCGTCTCGCCCTCCTGGGTGTAGGTGACGAGGCGGCACCACCCGAGCGCCTTGGCAGCCCGCCAGGCGGCACCGTAGAGCATGGAGTTGGCGTTGGGGGTGCCGTCGGTGGCGGTGCGATTGACCTCGAGGGTTCGGCCGTCGTCGTAGTGGCGGGCCACAGGTCGCCCGACCATGGCGACCCCGTGGAGGACGCCTTGGTCGTCGGCGACACCGAGGCAGAACACGGCCCCGCGTGCCGGGGGCAAGTGCCGGTGCCACATGGCGACGAACGCCTTGGCGTCGCGCTGGCGGACGGGCACAACGTGGAGGCTCACAGCCCGCACCCTGGGCAGTTGTCGGTGGGGTCGTGCCGCCACCGGTTACACACCGGACACTGGGTCATGCCGATGACGGCGGCGGCTTTGGCGAGCCACACCCACCAGCGGGCCGCCCACGTCACGGCCGCACCCCATGGTGTCGAAGGAGCTGCTGGCCCCGACCGACCTTGCACGGCTGGCCGTCGTACTGCCAGTGTGCAAGACATGACCCAGTCGGCAGTAGCTCGTCGGCGGCGTCCCCGCACCGGTGGCGGGCTGGGCTGTCGACCGTGACCAGCAGGCAGGGGGCGGCGGGCAGGTAGCGTTCGAGGAGGCTGAGCGCTAGGGCCAGGTCGGCGTTGATGACGGGGGCGTTGTTGGTGACGGTCGCTGCCGTCGAACCGATCCGGTATGGCGGGGTCGGGTTCTGGTTGTACATCACAGCCCCAGTTGGGAGCGCATGGCCCTCACCGGGATCCGCCAGTCGTCGGCGGTGGCGATGGTCAGCACCCAGTAGCGGATGCCGCGCTTGTCGGTGTTGCCGACGGCGGCGAAGTCTTCGAGGACGAAGTCTTCGATCTCGGTGAGGGTGGGTTGGGGGACGGGCATGGGGGTCTCCTTGGGGGGTTGGGTGGTGGTGGGGGTGGTGGTGTTGGCGTACAGGGCCAGGAACGGGTCCCAGGGGAACCCGACGGGGTCGCTGCGGCGCCCCGGGTCGAGGTCGGCGTGGGGGATGAACCCAGGGGCGCCGGCCCGGTACTGGTCGGCCGTGATCCGCCGTGCCGGGACGGTGATCCCGGTGGTGGCGTGGACCCAGTCGGCCATGGCCCTTGCCTCGGTGGCGGCGTTGCGAAGGGCGTTGGCCCACCACACGGGGGTGGGTGGCGTCTTGGAGCCGTAGGCGAGGGACAGGTGGAGGGCGTAGGGGTTGCCGCCGGTGCCTTCGCCGTAGGCTTCGGCGTCGTAGGGGACGAGGCGGACGATGGAGTCCGAGTCGACGATCGTGTGGTAGGAGCCGGGGTCCGAGCGGGTGGCGATGAAGCGGGCGACGGCTTCGGCGCCACTGTCGGGGCCGTCGAGGTCGGTGACGTTCTCCGCGTCGTGGACGACGATGGCGCCGGTGACGGTGGCTCGGCGGGGGTAGCGGGACTGGGAGCGGGCCGGGGGGTGGAGGACGAGGTAGGTCATGCGATCTCCTCCCGCTGGTTGCCCGCCACAGCCCCTGACAGCCCCGTAGAGCCGAGCGGCCCTAGTAGGGCGTCGGTGGTGTCCTCCAACGCTGTGAGGCGGTTCTCGGTGGCTGTGATCCGTCGTCCGAGGGTGTTGGCGGCGTCGGTCCACCGGTCCCCGCCTCGGGCGAGGCGCCACACGGCCCAGGCGATGATTGTGGTCACCAGGTCCACCCTCGGTCGCGGTCCCATGTGGCGAGACTGTTGGCGCATCGCCCTGGGTGCCCGTCGGGTTTCTGGCAGGGTTTGCCGCCCATGTGACTGGAGCAGCCCGGATCTTCCGTCGGGGCGGGCTCCGGGATGACCCCTGGGATGGTGAGCTGGGTCACGGCTTGTCCTCGAGTTCGGTGAGTCGTCGTTCGACGCCGGTGATCCGGGCGGCCAATCGGTTGACCGGTTCGGTCCATGTGTGTTCGGTGCCGACCGTCACCCACGATTTCCAGGCGTGCATGAACGCTGCGACGGTGACGGCGGCGCAGGCGACGATGACGGCGGCTTGTATGGGCCAGGTCATGCTGCGACCTCCTTGGGGGCCCGGCGTTTGCCGTGCTTCACCAACGACACAAACCCTTGCGACACACCGAACCGGTGGGCCAGCTCGGGTTGCCGGTGGCGGGGGCGGTTGGGGTGCCAGGGGATCTCGGCGGTGATGATCGCTTGGCGGAGCTCGGCGAGTTGGCGGTCGGTGAGGCGTTGGTCGGAACGGGGCAGGTGGCGGCTCATCGTGGGTCTCCGAGTGTCGCTCCCACCAAAAGACACTGGCGCTCTTCAGGGGTGGTTATCCACACCCCCGGTCGGTTGAGTGTCGCAGTGTCTTTTGTGTCGCTTTTAGGCGACACAAAAGACACTGAACTGCGACACTCGAACCACCGTCTCCGCAGTGTCGTTGCGACACTGAAAAGACACTCGACGACACTGGTCATGATGTCTCCCTCTCAGAGGTCTTGAGAACCGCCCCGAACGTGGTCACACCGGCCAACGTCAGGCGGTGCAGGTTCGAGTTCCGGGCCCCCGGGGTCGATGCGAGGACCCCCTGGCGGACCATCGACGTGAGCTTCTTGCCGATGGCGTTGTCCCCCCGGACCCGACCCAGCCCTTCAGCGATCGCTGAGCGGGACTGGCCTGGCTGGTCGGGTTTGCCACCCATCAGCCACAGGAACTCGGCGATCTCCTCCGCCAACTTGTCGACCCCGTTGGGGCCGTCCCCGTCGGGGTCGTTGATCCGGTAGGTGACCCCACCGTCGGGGTAGGCGGTGATGTCGATGTCGGCCACCACGGGTGAGTCGCCCCGGTACCTGCCCCGGAGCCACCCGCCCCGGTCCTTGGAGAGCCGTAACCGGAGGAGCCCTTCTACGGGGTCGGATCCGAGTGCCCGCCCGGGACGGTGGACGGGGTCGACGAAGTACGAGGCTCCGGATATCCCGGAGCGTTTGTGTTGGGACCCGAACTCGGTTGGTTGCCCGTCGGACAGGCCCTTGGCGGTGTGGTCGATCATGACGACACAGGCCCCGACGGCTCGGAACCGGCGGGACACGAGGGAATACCAGCGGGCCACGTCGTCGGCGTCGAGGGGTTTCAGGCCCTCGAGCATCATGCCTTCGGTTACCCCGTCGAGGACGACGAAGGTGGGGGCCCACTGGACGAGGTACTCAAGATCGATGGATCCAAGGGTCAGTTTGTCTTTGTGGCTGACCGCTTCGTGGGGATTGGCGTACTTGAGGCGCTCGGGGTCGAGGATGGTGTCGATGGGGACCCCCAGTGACTCAAGGCGTTCGACGACGGAGCGGGCGTCGTCCTCAAAGTCGATGATGAGGACCCGGTCGTCGGGGTTCTCGAGCGCTTGGGCTGCCCCGATGAACGCGATCCACGATTTCCCGGACTCTGAGGGCCCGTAGAGGATGTGGTCCCGCCCGGGGTACAGGTAGGCGCCGCCGCCGGCCCGGCGCAGGTAGGTGGGCTGTGGGGGCGGTTGGCCGATGACGGTGGCCAGGTCGATGGGGGCCCAGGTTGATGTGAGGGGTGGGGCTTCGACGGTGGGGGTGGGGTCAGTGGCGACCACGGTGTCGCCTGTGTCGAAAGGGCGGGGTACCGGTACCCCGTCGAGTAGGAGGTCGTGGATGGAGGGAGTGCGGGCCACTTTGTCGCGTGCCCCGGTGATCATCTGGTCGTAGTCTCGGGCCCCGTCCCGGTCGGTGACTGCTGCAACGTAGGTGTCGCGCAGTTGGTCGACGGCGGTGGTGGCCCCTGTGAGGCCCAGGGATTCGAACCGGGCGAGGGTCATGGTGACAGCGAGGGTGTTGTCGTGGCGGCTGCCTACGGCCCCCTGAGCGGCCCTGACGCCGTCCTCGTAGACGGTGGCGACCTTGGGGTGCCAGTCGCTGCGGGGGGCGTACTGGGGGTTCGCTGGGGTGTAGTCCCGGGTCCCGTAGTCGGTGGGTGTGACAGTGAGCCCTTCGAGCCACGCGACAGGGAGCCAGGGGAGGGTTTCGGGGTCGGGGATGTGAACGGCTCGGATTTCGTCGGGGGTGTACCAGCGGTATTGGGCGCCGGTGTCGGGGTGGATGGAAGGCCAGACGACAGCGAACCGGTGCCGGTACTGGATGATTTCGATGTCACCGTGGATCTCGCCGTTCTCGTCGGGGAGCTGGATGACGGTGTTGATGTGGATGTCGCCGGGGGGGACCCGGTAGAACCGGATCCCTGACGGGTTGGATGCGTCCCGCGACGTCGACCGCCATGTGGGCGGGAGCGGCCCCCATCGGTCCTCGGCGAGGGCGAGGGTGATGTCGCCCCGTTTGGTGGTGCCGTTCTTTTCGTAGGCGTCAACGTCGATTCCGACGATGCCGTTGAGGCGGACCCCGAGGTTCTGGTTGGGATTGTTGATGACCCAGTCGGTGAGTTGGTGGAGGTCGATGGGTCGGCCGTTTTCGCCGGTGTATCCGGCGGGTGGGAGGCTTTTCCCGGCGACAGGGAGGGGCTGCCACCCGCCACGCCAGTACGTCTCAGCTGCGGCGAGGTAGGGGCCGGCTGGTTCGTCATGGCTGTCGCCCGTGTCGGTCATCAACGGAACGCCTTTGGCCTGTTCCAGCGGGTGACGTTCCCGGCCTCACGCCAGTAGCGTTCGATCTCGTCGTACTGGCAGGAGTAGGCGTTGCCGTCGTAGTAGTTAGTTAGCCGGCCCTGGTAGGACAACCACTCTGAGCAGAGATCGAACTGGTCTGTGTCCAGGTTCGTTAGGTGGCAGGCGGGGTGCCAGTGGTTCCAGGTGCCGACCTCGTACTCACTACTGGGTGGGGCGTCGAACTCTGGGCCGCAGAGCCATCCGAGGACGTTGTCGTACTCGCCCCGGAGGAGCGGCGACCGCCCGAGGAGGAGCACCTCGCGCCTGTCGCCGCCGTTGACCATGGCGGTGTTGATCTTGCCCAGGTCGAAGCCATCGACGGTCTCGGTGGGCTTGATCTCGACGAGGAGTGAGTGGGTCTCGCCGGTGAGGATGAAGTCGGGGATCCACCCGGGGAGGTCGATGGGTTCGTACTCCCACCGCCAGCCCACGAAGTCGAACCAGGCTGCCCAGCGGGCCTCAAGCCGGGACCGGAACTCGGTCCCCTGGTACCTGGTGGGGATAGCAGTGGTTGCGTGGGATGGCGTATGATCAGCCATGTCGACACCTCCTAGCGGTGTTGGCCATGCCCCCGGACTGTTGACGCAGTGCCGGGGGCTTTTCGTTGTCGGCCTCATGGTACATGGGGTTGTCGGCGCCAATCGTCATGGGTTGCGGCGTAGTGGGGGAACCAGGCTGGTGAGCATTCCCCCTGGCACCACACGGGGCGGTGTGGTGCCAGAGAGGATGGTCACCAGGGATCCGACTCGGTGGCCGCCGCCGGGGCGGGGCCCTGGGTGCTGGCAGCGGGCCCGGGGAACGGGTCGTCGTCGAGCTTGATGTTCTGGCGGGCCAGCTCGTGGTACGCCTGCTCGCATTCGGTGACGAACGCCGCGTCGATGTCGCCGGCCGGCTTGATCTGGACGGGGCCGTACATGCCGAGGGTGACCTTCCGGTCGACCCAGTCCCGGGACTGCTTGAACTCGGCGATCTCGTCGTCGGTCTTGAACTCGCTGATGGCGGTCTTGCCCCGGTAGGAGATCCCGATGTCGGTGGTCATGCGGAACAGGTCGCCGACCTGGATGCCTCGGCCGAGCTTGTCCTTCTCGTCGATCCACATGCCGAACGTCTTGCCCTTGAGGATGGCCCGGACGATCTCGCCTCGTTCGGGCACCCGGTCGTTGCCGCCGATCCCGGCTTCCATGGTGGAGCGGATGGTGAGGAGCCAGACGACCATCTCGTAGGCGGGCTTGCCGTTGTCCTTGAACTTCGGCTTCTTGTCGGCGTCGGTCTGCTGGCGCTGCTCGAACTTGAGGATCCCGCCGACGAACTCGTCGGCGCTGATGGACCGGTGGTTGAGGACCGGGTAGGCGGTGCCGGTGGCGCGGGGTTCTTCGAGGGTGATGGGCATGGTTACTCCTTGGTTGCTGGGGTTGGTTGCTGGCTGCCCGGTTGGGGGCAGAACGGGAGACCGAACTCGGCTTCGATGCGGCCGAGGAGGGCGAGCAGGGCGGCGGTCTGCTCGGCGGTGGGCTGGTCGCCGTACTTGATGAGGGAGTCGTCGGGGTTGCGGAGCGGCCACTGCCGCAGGAGGCAGGCTTTGGCGTGCTGGTGCTCACCGACGATGGCGAGCCGGGCCCTGACCCACGCCTCCATCTGGACCTCCACAGCGGTCGGCAGGTGGTCGGTGTAGAGGCACGTGCCCCGCTTGGCGAGACGGCGGTGCTCCTTGACTTGGACGGCGCAGAGGAAGGCGTCGTAGCCGTGCTCGAGGTCGAGCCAGTGGAGGTCGGGGGTGGCGTCGGGGTCGTCGATGTTCAGGTGGAACACGAGGGCCACTTCCCGGCGGAGGCCGTCGACGGCGGGGCCTCGCTGGCCCCGCTCGGGGTCTTTCGGTGCGGCGGGGTTGGGGTGCCAGGTGGCGGTGTGGTGGGCGTAGATGGCGCACTGCATCTGCCAGGCGAGGGCCGAGTACTCGAGGCCCCACCGCCCGGATTTGATGTCGAGGATGATCCGGTCGCCGGGGAGGAGATGGACCGTGTGCCCGGTCTTGAAGGTGATGGTGGTCTCTTCGAGGACTTCGACGACCCGGTCTATGGTCCCGGCGATCTGGTAGCCGTCGAGGATGATGACCTGTTCGGTGTGCTCGTGGATGATGGCGAACGGGAGCCGGGTGATGGTGTCGATGTAGGCCCGGTAGTGGTGGGCGAGGTCGGGGTCGAGCGCTACCGGTTGGGCGCCTTGGTCGAGCAGTTCGGTGTCTTTGTGGAATGAGGTGCCGTGGTTGGCTCGGGCGTCGGTTTCGGCGGCGGCCCGGGCGGAGGGGATGATGGTCTGGTCGTAGACGTCGCGGTCGGTGCGGGGGTCGTGGGACCGGGCGAGCTGGGCGAGGTCTTTGCGTTTGCCGACGCCGTGGGCGAGCATCCGGTCGTCGTTGCGGCGCAGGAGGTAGTCGTCGTCGAGGACCTTCGTGTAGTTGGAGGCCCGGGTGTGGCGTTTGACTTTCCCGTCGGGGTCCTTGACGAGGTAGTAGGAGTCTTCGCCGGTGGTGGTGCGGGCGGCTTCGAGGACGATGGTCATGCCGTGGTCTCTTCGAGTTCGTGCCAGGGGCCGGTGGCGTGGTTGGGGTAGACCTGCTGCCAGGAGGTGATGGGGTGGAGGTGGGCCCGGCTGACGGCGTACTCGTGGGCGTCGTGCTGGGTGAGGAAGTACTGGGGGGTGAGGCTTTGGGCGGTGACTCGCCAGTGGAGGACGGCGTCGGGCGGGGGGTTCACGCTTCCTCCCGTGAGTCGACGGCCCATTCCCGGTACTGGGGTTGATCGCCGGGCTGGGGGTCGTGTTCGTCGAGCCAGACGGCGAGGTTGTAGATGGCTTCGTGTTCGTAGTCACTGCGGACGCTGAGGGTGCAGGCCATGTTGAACAGGAGGCGGGCGTCGGCGAGTGACAGGTAGTAGGTCACGCCGCGTCCCCTCCCGTGAGTAGGGCGAGCTCCTGGCGGAGCGCTTGGAGTCGGGTGTGGTAGGCAGCGAGTTCGGTGAGGTCGCTGTTGGTCCGCTCGTCGCTCTGCCCGTAGCCGGCCTCGACAAGGAGGCGAACCAGCAGGTGGGCGGGGAGGGTGGCGTACCAGTCGCCCACGTCGGTGCGGCCTTTGCGTTTGTGGATGACGGCCCCGACGTCGGCCTTGGTGAACGCCAGCTCCTCCACCAGTTGGGTGACCCATCCGCCGAGGTCGAGGGTGGCGTGATTCTTGACTTCGATGACGACGCCGGGGATGCCGGTGATGTCGCCCATCGGGTCGTCGGAGCCGGCCAACCGCTTCTCGGCGTAGGGGAACCCGTGGGCCCGCAGGTACTTGACGACCTCGTTCTCGGCGGCGGCGCCTTTGCGGCGGGACATGGCGCTCACTGATTGCCTCCGAAGATCTGCCGGATCTGTTCGATCCGTTCGGCCGTGGCCGTGGATTCGGCCATTTCCTGGATGGCGGCTTTGAGTTCGGGCGACCAGTGTTCAGGTGGGATCCAGCGGGCGAGGGCTTGTTCCCTGGTGACCTTGTCGTCGGTCACTGGTCGCCTCCTTGCATGGATGGGTGGGTGGCGGGGGTGATGGCGGTGAGCCGGTAGATGCGGCGCCCGGCGGCGGTGTAGTAGTGGGCGGGTTCGTAGACGTACAGGTGCCAGCCGTCGCCGGTGAGGTCGTGGAGGCGGGCGCCGGTGTAGCGGGAGATGGGTTGGGTGTCGTCGATGTGGTGCCCGTCCCAGGGGCCGCCTTGGAGTTCGACGTTGATGCGGCGGGTCATGCTGCGGCCTTCGGGTACTGGCGAGCCTGGGCCCATCTGGGGAACCGCTCGACGTCCTTCACAGCCCGGGTGGAGCCGTTGAGGTGGAGCTGCTTGACGAACACAGCGGCCCCGGCGTGCCGGGCCTTGTCGATGATCTGGGAGACCCAGTCGAGGTCCATCAAGCGAGCACCAGGGCCGGACTCGCAGCCGATGATCACCCAGTCGATGCCGGTCAGGTCGAGCGATGGGAGCGGGCCGAGTAGTGGCTCCAGCGACAGGAACCGCACGGCGGCCGGGGTGGCCCGTAGGTGGTCGGCCCGGAAGGTGTAGCGGTCGGACTCGATCGACGTGCCGAGCCATACGTTGGGGAGCGGCAACTCTGGCGGGGGGAGCGGCAACTCTGGCGGGTTAACCCATCGCATCCGGTGATCCCGGAAGGATCCAGCGGCGTACCAGACGGACATGAGCCGGCGCATACGCTCGGACCGCTTGGTGAGTACCTGGTAGGTGTGCCGCGGGGTGAGCGCCATGGTGTTCCACGTCGAGCCGATGAACCCGTCGGTCACGTCCTGGTGGAACAGGTCGGACATGCTGTTGACGAACACCATGCGGGGCCTCCGCCAGGTGGCTGGGCGGGCCAGCTCGCTGGGGTGGCAGGTGACGGCGAACCCGGGGCCGCTGGTGCGGGGGTCGCCGTCGGCCTGGTACTTCGGCTGGCCCATGAGCTTGAGCCGGCCGGCCATGGTGAGGGCGTAGCAGTGGTCGCATCCGGGCGAGATCCGGTCGCAGCCGGTCACGGGGTTCCAGGTGGCGTCGGTCCATTCGATGGCGGTCACGGGATGACCTGCCAGCAGGCGACGAAGATGGCGATGCCACTGGCGATGGCGGCGGCCCATATGGCTGCGCCGGTGAGGGCGGCGAGGATGCAGCCCCGGGCGGCGGCGAGATCGTCAGTCATCACCATCACGCACCCGCCTTGCGGTCTCGGATGGCGTAGGCGGCCCATCCGGCGGCGCAGACGGCGACCCCGGTGAAGATGCAGCCGAGCATGACGCGGCCGCTGTTCGGGGTGCGGGTGGCGGCGGCCAGGAGGAACACGACGGCGAGGGCGAGGGCGGCGGCGGTGAGCCACCCGGCGATCGGGTCATCGGTCTTGTATGTGGCTTCGGCTTTGATCTTGGCGGCGAGGACCGTGTCGTTGTCTTCCCGGTCGTCGGCTTCGACGGGGCGGCGGCGGGGGGGCCGGTAGGGGAGCTGGTGCTC
>Ga0224510_10001586_pt1 | contig 14794 bp, 12 predicted proteins | sample SF_May12_sed_USG_FD_170161 | JGI IMG/M metagenome (GOLD analysis project Ga0224510, IMG submission 170161) | Sediment microbial communities from San Francisco Bay, California, United States - SF_May12_sed_USGS_4_1 | ecosystem: Environmental > Aquatic > Marine > Sediment | place: USA: California... | reverse complement strand
CTTGTCGATCTTGACCACCACCCCCCACCCCGCCGTTTCAACATGGCGGCCGATGGCCAGCACCGGCTGCTCCCGGTAATCGATACAGTCCAACAGCACCTTTTCACCGGCAAAGGCGTGGTTGGCTGCATACATCTTGTCCTTGGCGAGGGTCTGCCCCACCGCCTCATCCCTGCCGAACCGGGTCGGCAGCAGAAACACCGGTTCCCCGGCCTCGTTCCGCTTTACGACAAGGGTTTCGCCGGTCTGCCCGAGGCCGGAATAATCCCGCACCAACGCCAGGATACTATCCACCTTGGCTTCGATGACGATCACCCCGACAAGCCGTTCCCCGATAACCAGGGGGCCCGACAGGTACTGCCGCAGATTGCCCTGCCGATCACGAAACAGATAATCGACACGCTGTTCGGTGCGGCAACGATCAAAGAAGACCGGATCAAAATGCCTCTCGCCGATCCGGGCCTGATCGGTGGCGGCCACCGCCACCCCAGCCGGCGAATAGACGGTGATGCCGACGAAATCATCGATGGAAGCAAGCGCGTCCGCCAGTATTTGCGCAAGTTTTTGCTGATCCGGCCGGGAGTTGTTGTCCAGTACCGCCTCAAGACTCTTCCGCAGTTGTGTTCTGCTGGCGACAAGGGAAAGGCGTTCGGTATTTCGGGACAGGATCGCATGGATCCTGGCATGCTGCAAAGCGGATACGGACTTCAGATGGTTGACCGCAGACCTGGTGAACGCGCTCTTGGCATAGTAATAGGAGAAGACCGAGCCAAGGCCGATGGGCACCAACGCCACCGCCAACAAAGCCAACATCAATTTTGTTTTGATCTTCATCCGACCAATCCATTACAAACTATGACCGCGCGCTTCGGCACAACCAACCGGGCAAAACCTCTATTCCATAAAATTCTATACCATTTCTGACCGGGTTCATCCTGTCAAAAACAATATATTTGCTCATCAAACCGGCAGAAACAAGATCTCGGCGGCAACAGACAGACCCTATTTCTCCGCCGCCACCCCCTTGTCAATCTCCCCAAGCCGCGCTTCGGCCAGATCCTTCGTCATCCGCGCTGCATCAACAGGTGTTTTGATTTTCTCGACAACACCACCTGCAACTTCATCGGTCATGCGGTAAACCGCGCCATCGGCCGCCTTCTCCTCCCCGGCACCGGAACAAGAGACGCACAGAACACACATCGCCATAACCAGCGACCGCAGAAGAGCCCTCAGTATTTTTTTACATCCAAACATTTCATCCCCGCGCTCTCCAAATAAAATAAGCGATTGGAGGAAAAATCCTCCAATCGCTTATAAGTTTATACAAATTGTTACTGCTCATCCGTCACCCGGCAAACATCAGCCGGGCTAGGACATATCACGCCTTATTATTTTTTAGCGGTAGGCGCCTCAGGTACCTTGTCGCCATGGCACTCGGTACAGTTGTACTGACCGGTAATGCCGTTCTCCTTGGAGCAGCTGAAGCTGTTGGTCGGCTTGTAGGTACCGTCATGCCAAGCGTTCAGCATCTCGACGAGACGGTAAGCGGAACTCGCGGCAACACGGGCGCAACGATCCTTACGCTCGGGACTGCCCAGCGGCAGGTTGGCAGCCTTCATCCACTTGCCGACGGAGATGTGGCAGAGCGGAGAATCGCTGACGGTGTGAACAATCTTGCTCGGGTCGATCTTCGGATTCTTCGGTACGAATACCGGCATCTCGGCCTTGGAGTAGAAGTCCATGTTGTCCGCAGAAATCTGATGGCCTTCGTGAGCACCGGCGATACGGGGTCCGATGATCAGGTTGGCGACAATGTTGGCGCCGGCGGGAGAGCCGCAGATGGTGCCCCAACCTACCTGACCGCCCTCAAGGAATACGAAGGAGTCGATGGGGAAGGTTTTGTAGGGACCACCAACCTTCTCACGCAGCTGGCCGATAACGCTGCTGATAACCGCGCCACCGCAGAAAATCCGGTACCATTCCTTGTAAGCAATCTCAGCGGTTTCCTGGGGATCAAGCTTGACATAAGGCCACGGCCACTTCTCGGTCTCGCCTCCCTGGGCCTGGGCGGTTTCAACCCACTTGCCAAGGCTGGTCGCTGCAACACCGGCAGCCAAAGCACCGGTTCCGATCAACATCTGACGGCGCGATACCCCATTCTCAATGGTCTTGTCATCACTCATACTCACTGATCCTCCTCACGATAATGATTGGATTCTTAGCCACATGATCACAACGATCGCATGGCTGATACAAACCTAGTGGAGAAACTCTCCAACAGTCAAGGGACAATTTCCCGTAATGGGATTAACAACTTGCCCCATAAACTTCAGTTGAGGTTTGCAGCCTACCACATCTACCATTGTTTCAGTATGCGACACATTGTCGCACTAGCGAATTAGCTTATACCGATTTCTAAACAAGATAAAGAATTATCTTCGAAATTTGCAAAGAGGACAAGTGTAAAAAAAAGGACGAGACAAAAATTTCCGACAACTCGGGGGGAAAAAATACAAGGCGAGGTAAGTTGAACCGCGCCTCATTTTTGATAGAGATGATGCCGAAAGATGTATCCGGTCACCGCCGCCGGCAGAAGGTGGGTCACCGCTTCACCCCTGACGATCAAGGCGCGCACCGCCGTGGAGGAAATATCCACCGGCTCCATGAGCAGGGGACGGATCACCCCATGGCCGTTTGCCCCGCGCCAGCAACCTGCCGGGGTATCAGGACCATAGCCTGGAAACCGGCTCAGGATCGCGGCATCCAGCTCCCGCACCCGGGCGCCAGGACGATCGACCACCACCAGATCGGCCAGCTGCGGCACCTGCCGGTACGATTTCCAGGTCTGGATGTCGAGAAAGGCGTCGATACCGACAAGAAAAAAGAGGGTGAGGTCAGGGCCGTAATGGCTGCGCAACGCGGCAAGGGTATCAACGGAAAAGGAGGGGCCGGGGCGTTCGGCTTCAATATCCGTGACAAACAAGCCGTTGCGGCCGGCGATGGCCAGCTCGAGCATCGCCAGGCGGTGCGCAAAGGGGGTGATGCGCAGATCGCGCTTGTGGGGGGGAACCGCGGCCGGGATCAGGATCAGGCTGTCCAGGGAAAGCGCGGCGAAGGCCGCCTCGACCAGCGCCAGATGCCCGTTGTGGACCGGGTCAAAGGTGCCGCCCAACACCCCGACCCGTTGACCGACCCCTCGCGGCAGATCCATGCCGGCCCTAACCGCGAACCTGACCGTTGCCGTAGACGATGAACTTCTTGGTGGTCAACTCCTTGAGGCCCATGGGGCCATAGGCGTGCAGCTTGGTGGTGCTGATGCCGATCTCGGCGCCGAGGCCGAATTGGCCGCCGTCGTTGAAGCGCGTCGAGGCGTTAACCATCACCGCCGAGGCATCTACCTCGCGCAGCCAGCGCTGGGCGTTGGCATAGTTGGCGGTCAAGATATTTTCGGTATGTTGGGAGCCATAGCGGGCAATGTGGTCCATGGCCGCATCCATGTCGTCCACTACCCTCACTGCCAGGATCAAATCGAGGAACTCCATTCCCCAATCGCCCTCGCCGGCGGCAACGCAGTCGGCAATGATCGCCTTGGTGGCCGAACAGCCGCGCAGTTCGACCCCGGCCACGCGAAGGGCCGCCGCCGCCTTGGGCAGGAAGGCGGCAGCAATATCCTTGTGCACCAGCAGGCATTCGAGGGCATTGCAGACGCCCGGCCGCTGGGTCTTGCCGTTCATGACGACGGCAACACTCATCTCGATATCGGCATCCGCATCCACAAAGACATGACAGACGCCCTTGTAATGCTTCAATACCGGGATGCGGGAGTTGGCGGCGACGAAACGGATCAGACCCTCACCGCCGCGCGGAATGACCAGATCGATATGCTCCTCGAGCCCGAGCAGGAAGGTCACCGCGTCGCGGTCGGTGGTCGGCACCACCTGCAGCGCGGCCGCATCGATATCCTCGGCGGTCAGCACCTCCTGCAGCACCTTGGCCAGGGCCAGGTTGGAATGGATCGCCTCGGAACCGCCGCGCAGCAGGATGGCGTTGCCGGACTTGAGACAAAGGGCGGCGGCATCGACGGTGACATTGGGTCGCGATTCGTAGATCATCGCGATCACCCCCAGCGGCACCCGCATCCGGCCGACGGTGATGCCACTCGGCCGATTCGCCATCTCGGAGATCTCGCCCACCGGATCGGGCAGGGCCGCAACCTCCCGCAAGCCGGCAATCATCGACTGCATCACCTTGTCGGAAAGCTCCAGCCGGTCGAGCATGGCGGGCGAAAGCCCCTTCTCCCTGCCGGCAGCCAGATCCTTGCCGTTTTCGGCCCGAATATACCCCTGCCGGTCCAGAAGCGCCTCGGCCATCCGCAGCAAGACCCGATTCTTGGCCTCGCTGGACAGACTCGCCATGACCCGGGCGGCCTTCTTGGCCCGCACCGCCATCTCCGTAATGGTTGCTTGCACCGACATATCTTCCCTCTCTATCTTCCGTTCGTCCCGTTTGGCAATGGCTCATCCCCTCTTCGCGCCGCGCATGGCCGGCTACAGAAGAACAAGATTATCGCGGTGAATCACCTCGTCGCCATCCTTATGGCCCAGTATTTTTTCGATGTGACAGGTCTTGGCGCCCTGAATCTTGATGATCTCGTCGGAGCCGTACCCGACCAGCCCGGCGGCGATGGCCCGGCCCTGTTTATCCAAACAATGGACCGGATCCCCGATCCCGAACTCCCCGCGCACCTCGCTGACCCCGGAAGGGAGCAGGCTCTTGCCCTGCTCCGTCACCGCCCGGCAGGCGCCGTCGTCAAGGATGAGATAGCCTTTGGGTCGCAAGGTATAGGCGATCCAGTGCTTGCGGGAATGCATCTTCTCTTCCTGAGGAAGGAAGAACGTCCCCACCGGCTTGTCGGCAAAGAGATCGCGAATGATCCCGGCCTGCCGGCCGGAACCGATAAAGGAGCAACCGCCGCGCAGGGAGACACTCTTGGCGGCCAGGATCTTGGAACGCATCCCGCCGGTGCCGAGCAGGCCGCAGACATTGCCGGCCATGGTCTCGACCTCCTCGTTCACCTCCAACACCGTGCGCAACGGCCTGGCATCGGCATCGGTGGAGGGGTTGCCGGTATAGAGGGAATCCACGTCGGTCAGCATCACCAGCAGATCCGCCTCGATGAGGTTGGTGACCATCGCCCCCAGGGTGTCGTTATCACCGAAACGGAGTTCATCAACCGAAACCGTGTCGTTCTCGTTGATAATCGACAGCACCCCCCACTCGAGGAGGGTAAAGAGGGTGTTGCGGACATTGAGATACCGGTGGCGGTGGGAAAAATCGCCGTGGGTGAGCAGCACCTGCGCCAGCTTCTGGTCATACTGGGCAAAAACGCTCTCGTAGGCGTGCATCAGGCTGCTCTGCCCCGCCGCCGCCAAGGCCTGTTTCTCGCGCATGCTGATCGCCCGACGCCCGACGCCGAGCTTCCGCCGCCCGGCCGCCACCGACCCGGAACTGACCAGGATCACCTCGCGGCCCGACTCTTTCAGCCAGGATATCTCCGCGGCCAGATTGGCAAGCACGTCACGGTTGAGACCGGACTCACAGGTCAGAACGGCACTGCCGACCTTGACCACCACCCGCTTGGCTTCCGCCAGCAGTTTCCGCCTGAATTCCATACTCTCTGCAATGGGAATCATCTCCACCCAACCTTCATCGCTGCAAACTCGATAACACCTAAAGATCGGCACCTGCCGACGCCGCGTGCTGCTCCAGCAGCTCAGCCAGCAATGCCTTCAATTCGCCCAACCCCTCGCCGGTCTTGGCCGATGCCGTCAGCACCCGCATCTGCCGGGACTTGAACCAGGCAACAAGGCTCGCCAGGTTTTCGGCGTCGGCGACCAGATCAATCTTGTTCAACAATACCACCCGTTCACGATCCATCAAGGCGTCATTGAAGCAACGCAGTTCGTTTTCGAGTACCTCATACTGCCGGATCGCCTCCTCAGCCGTAGCCGAGCCGTCGACCAGATGAATCAGCACCTTAGTGCGCTCGATATGCCGCAGGAATTTATGCCCGAGCCCCGCCCCCTCGTGCGCCCCTTCGATCAGCCCGGGGATATCGGCAATGATGCAGGGGGGGTGGTACTCGAACTGCAGGACGCCCAACTGGGGCTCGAGGGTGGTAAAGGGATAATCGGCCACCTTGGGATTGGCGGCGGACAAACGGGAAAGCAGGGTCGACTTGCCGGCGTTGGGCAGCCCGACCAGACCGATATCGGCCAGCAGCTTTAATTCGATCCGTAGCCAGCGCTCCTCGCCGGGCCACCCCTTTTCGGAGATACGCGGCGCCCGGTTATGGGCGGTGGCGAAATGGCAGTTGCCACGGCCGCCGTCCCCGCCCTTGGCGGCGACAAACCGATCACCCTCGTTCACCATGTCGGCCAACACCTCGCCGGTTTCGGCGTCCCTGATCACGGAACCCACCGGCACATTGAGGATGCATTCCTTCCCCTTGCGGCCGTGCATCTTCTTGCCCTGCCCGGATTTGCCTTTCTCGGCCAAGAAGTGGGAACGGTACTTGAAATCCAGCAGCGAGGAAAGACGGCTGGTGGCCTCGAGAATGACATCACCGCCCTTGCCGCCGTCGCCGCCGTCAGGCCCACCCTTGGGGACAAATTTCTCCCGGCGAAAACTCAGACAGCCATTGCCGCCGTCTCCGGCCTTGACAAAAAAATTTGCCTCATCAATAAAAGCCATTACGGGAGCCTGCTCGGGAATGCGCCGAAATGAAAAGACCGGCGACAGCCCGATTCGCCAGAGGCGAGTCGAACCGTCAGCCGGTCTTATAACTGCGCGGTTCCTTAGGAATTGGAATCGACGGGATAGATGCTGACGCGTTTGCGGTTCTGGCCGAACTTCTCGTAGGTCACCACGCCGTCTACCTTGGCGAAGAGGGTGTAATCACGCCCGCAACCTACATTGGCGCCGGGATGGATCACGGTGCCGAGCTGCCGAACCAGGATGTTGCCGGCGCGAACGATCTCGCCGCCGAATTTCTTGACGCCACGCCGTTGTCCGGCGCTGTCACGACCGTTTCTCGAGCTACCGCCCGCTTTCTTATGAGCCATGAGAAAACCTCTCGAATAGTATTCGCTTGATTATGCGGAAATTTCCTTGATCTCCAGGGCGGTGTACAGCTGACGATGTCCGCGTTGTACCTTGTACCCCTTGCGACGTTTCTTCTTGAAGACAAGAATCTTCTTGGCCTTGCCCTGCTCAACGATGCGAGCGGTTACCTTGGCACCCTCGACAACCGGCTGCCCAACCTTGACATCGCCCTCGTTGACCACCATCAGCACCTCGGACAACTCGACGGTATCACCAACGTTGCCTTCGAGCTTCTCGACCCGGAGACGATCGCCCTGAGCAACCTGATACTGCTTGCCGCCGGTATTGACAATTGCGTACATACCTTCCTCCATAACATTTTTACCGCCCGCCGGAGCGGGGATTTCGTCAGCCGAAAACCGGCGGGTTACTAACACGGCCTGCGCCGCCGGATAGGATCGTATTGGTTCCAGGCCCGCATCCGGGCCACATCCTTACCACGTGAATCGTGCATAAATACCACAACGGGACGAATTGTCAAGGGACAAAATAGCGACAACGACCGCCGTCGCCTCGGCCCAAGCAAACCGCCCGAGCCGCCGCTATTTCTCCCAGGTGATCTCGTACCGCTCGATGTGGAAATCCTTGGTGGAGACGATGGTCAGCCGCTTATGCACCTCATCCTCCAGCCGCTCCATGGTGGCCGCCTCGTCCTTGAGCATCATGGTCGCCACCATGGGATGCACCTTGACGGTGACGGCAGCGCCGGGCATCTTCTTGGCGTTGCGGCTGATCTTGCGAAAGATCTCGTAGCAGACGGTGCGCCGGGATTTGTGCATCCCCTCGCCGTCACAGTAATGGCACGGCTCGCACATCATGTGCGCGAGATCCTCGCGGTTGCGCTTTCTGGTCATCTGCACCAGCCCGAACTCGGAAACCCTGAGGATATTGACCCGGCTCTTGTCCTTCTTCACCGCCTCCTTCAGGGAACGGAACACCTCGTCGCGATGCGCCTCCTCCTCCATATCGATGAAATCGATGATGATGATGCCGCCGATATTGCGGAGCCTGACCTGATAGGCAATCTCCTTAACCGCCTCCATGTTGGTCTTGAAGATCGTCTCCTCAAGCCCCTTCTTGCCCACATAGCGCCCGGTGTTGACGTCGACGACGGTGAGCGCCTCGGTGGCCTCGACATAGAGATACCCACCGCAACGCAGCCATATCTTGCGCTCCAGCGCGCGGCCGACGTCGGTTTCGATGCCGTAGGCGTCGAACAGCGGCACATCCTCCTGATAATAATGCACCTTGTCTTCCAGATTGGGCGCAAAGATGCGGACAAAACGCTTGATGCGCTCGTAGGTCACCTGATCGTCCACCACCACCTGGCTGATGTCCGGTGAAAAGAGATCCCGCACCGCCCGCAGGGTGATGTCGAGATCCTCGTAGACCAGGCTGCCCACCCCGATCTTGTCCTTGGTGTCCTGGATCTCGTCCCAGACATGGAGCAGAAACTCCATGTCCGCCTCCAACTCCTCATGAGTGGCATCCTCGGCCATGGTCCGGACGATGAAGCCGGTGCCTGCCGGCCGCAACGCCTCGATATCCTCGCGCAGGCGTTGTCGAATGTCCTCGTCCTCGATCTTGCGGGAGATACCGATATGATCGGTCATCGGCATGAACACCAGGTTGCGGCACGGCAAGGTGATATGACAGGTCAGCCGCGCCCCCTTGGTGCCCATGGGCTCCTTGCATATCTGCACCAGGATCTCCTGCCCCTCCTGCAACAGATCGTCGATATTCATCCCCGGCCGGCGGCGGTCAAGGGCGTCGACGGACATGGAGTCATGCTCGCCGTCCCCGCCGACATGGTCGCAGCCGCGCATCCGCCGCTCCAAATCGCCGCTCACCACATGGACGTCGTCCACATAGAGAAAGCCGGTCCGCTCAAGGCCGATCTCGACAAAGGCCGCCTGCATGCCGGGCAGCACCCGCACCACCTTGCCCTTGTAGACGTTGCCCACCAGCCCCTTCTCGGTGGGTCGTTCAAGGTTCAGCTCGACCAGATTGCCATTCTCCACCAGCGCAATCCGCACCTCATACTCGGTGGCGTTGATCACCAAATCACTTGCCATCTGCAAACCTCTTCATAAAAATTCAGGGCCGCGGCCACCCGCGCAACAAGGGGCCGCCCTCCCGCGACTTCCTTTCACGCCGCTTCCCGGCTCCAGAGCTTGACGATGCGGATGGTCCGCGTCTCCTCGTCACCGAGATCAACCAGCGCCGCCAGCAACTCCAGCGGCTTGACCCCCGGCTGCCCGGAAGCGCTCTTGAGCACGAGACGGATGCTCCCGTCTTCCGCCACGGCCAACTCCTCCACCAGGGGCCGCGCGTCGATCGCCCGCATCTTGCCCTTCCGCACCAGCTCCACCGGGAAAGCATCCCCGGCAAAAAAACGGTCCAGCTCCGCGGCCGCCACCGGCCGGGGCGGGGTGATCCGGTAGCAGCTGGCAACCCCCTTGTCGCCGGCAACCTTGCCGGTGAGTTCGATGCCGAACACCGACAACCCATGGGGCAAGAAGGTGTTCAAGGCATCCTTCACCGCCGCAACATCCGCCATCGGCGCCTGCAGATCGACATACAGGTATTCGGCCAGGCTTTCCGTGCCCACCGGCAGCGCCGAACTGAAGGTTACCTTGGGTCCGGGATTAAAACCATGGGAAAAATTGAGCGGCAGCCGCGCCCGCCGCAAGGCGCGGTAGAACACCTGGATCAATTCGAGATGGCCGAGATAGCGGGCCTCGTTGAGACGGCTGTAATCGATGCGGTAGACAAAATGCTCCTCTGCCGTGGCCTCGGGGCGAACCCAGGGCGGCGTTGCCGGCGTCAGCGCATCGGTGCCGGAGCGCGCGTGCACGATGGGCCTCACGGTTTTGAAATCGCAGAGACCGCACCCCTGGCAGCCGTGCGCCCGGCAATCCGGGGTATATTCGCCGGCCAGCGCCTTGGCGTGTTCCTCGCGGAAGAACTTCTCGTCGACGCCGGCGTCCAGATGCTGCCACGGCAGCGGTTCGTCAACCCCACGCCGCCGCAGATAACGGTCGAGGTCGATGCCGCACTCACTGGCCGCCTGCCGCCAAAGGTCGAGATTGAAATGATCCGACCAGGCATCGAGACGCGCCCCCTTCCGCCAGGCAACCTCGATAACCCGTGCCAGCAGCCGGTCGCCGCGAGAGAACACCCCTTCCAGGTAGCTCTGCCGCGGGTCATGCCGCTTCAGATTGAATTTTTTGCTCCGCAAGCGGCCCTTCAAAAAATCGATCCGCGCAAACCCTTCGTCGATGGTCAGCTGCGGTTCCCGCTCGAAAACGGTGTGCGGCTTGGGGACAAAGGTGGCGGCGCTGACGCTGACCGTGGCGTTGCCGCCGGGGCTCGCGGCCAGGGCCTTACGGGCAAGCTCCGGGATCGCCGCCAGGTCCTCGTCGGTTTCCGTGGGCAGGCCGAACATGAAATAGAGCTTGATCTGCCGCCAGCCGAGAGAGAAAGCCGCCGCGCAGGTCTCGAGCAGATCGACCTCGGTGATCCCCTTGTTGATCACCTCCCGCAACCGATCGGTGCCCGCCTCGGGGGCGAGGGTGAAACCGGTTTTGCGGACCCGCTTGATCTGGGCCATGATCTCAGGGGTGAGGGTGCCCACCCGCATGGAGGGCATCGACACCGAAACCTGTTCGCGGACAAAGGTATTCATCAGCGCCAGCATCAGTTCCGGCAGACAGGAATAGTCGCCGGTGGAAAGCGACAGCAGGGCCATCTCCTCGAACCCGCCCTGATCGATCCCCTGGCGGGCCAGTTCGAGAATCCGCTCCGGACTCCGCTCCCGCACCGGCCGATAGATGACCCCGGCCTGACAGAAACGGCAACCCCTGGTACAGCCGCGGGCGATCTCGATCCCCAACCGGTCATGGACAATCTTGGAGAGCGGCACCAGGGGCGGATAGGGGGCGGGTACCGACTCCAGATCGGCGAGCACCCGCCGCCGCACCCGCGCATACCCCGGCCGCAACGGCCGCATCCCGGCAAACTCGCCGTTCTCCTCGTAGACCGGCGCAAAGAGGGAGGGAACATAGACGCCCGCCACCTGCCGCAGACGGTCGAGCACCTCTTCCCTGGTCGCCCCTTCGGCGCGGGCCTTGATGAGCAGGTCGGCGATTTCGAGGATCGCCTCCTCGCCGTCGCCGAGGAGGATGGCGTCAAAGAACTCGGCAACCGGCTCGGGATGAAAGGCGCAGGGGCCGCCGCCGATGACCAGCGGATAACGCTCATCGCGGTCCGCCGCGCGCAGCGGCAGACCGGCCGCATCGAGAATGGTGAGGATGTTGGTATAGCAGAGCTCGAAGGGCAGGGTGATGCCGAGAAGATCAAAATCCGCCAGTGGCCGCCGTGATTCCAGGGAAAAAAGCGGTGCCCGCCGCTGCCGCAAGGCCGCCTCCATATCCGGGTCCGGGGCATAGACCCGCTCGGCGAGCAAATCGTCGCGGCCGTTGACCAGATGATAGAGGATCTGCAACCCCTGATGCGACATGCCGATCTCATACAGATCGGGGAAGGCCAGCACCATCCGCAACCGGACGCTGTCCCACGCCTTGCGGATGACGTTGATCTCGTTGCCGCAATAGCGGCTGGGCTTGCCCACCAACGGCAGGATGGCATCGAGAACGTTGTCGTTGATTATAGCGCCGCAATCCGGAGCGGCCTGGCCGTGCTCCTCGGTTGTATCTGAAGACATTAAGGTTGTATCCGGTGAAAAAAGTTGGTCTGCAAAATCAGCAAAAAATGCCGCAATCGCCCGCCGTTCGCCAGCGATTACGGCATCAGTTCTGTCTCAGGGAACTTGTACCTGTTCAAACCCCGGCGGCAACGCGAAGGCGAAATCCTTTTCCGACAGGGCGGCTCCGTCGAGCCAGTCGCTCAACACGACCACCAGCGTGCCGGTATGCTGCCGGGTGGTGACAACGATCCGGCCCGGCAACAGGCAGCCGTTCGCCCCCGCGGCCCGGAAGGCCTCGTACCGCGCCTCCAGCACATCATCGCCGGCGGCATTCAGCACCTGATGGCGGCGGATGACCCCGACCTCTGGATCAAACAGCAGCCTGCGCCGCTCACCGGCGACCCGCACCGTCAGCCAATAGCCTTCGGCATCGAGGGCGCGGCCGACCTCCTCCACCGCCACCTCGCCCGGCGGCAGGCGGCCGCTGAGCCAATAGAAGGACTCATGGGGCTTGAAACCGGCCGGCGCATACTTGACAAACGTTGCCGCGGTGACGCTGCCCTCGTAGCCCTTGCCCTGATCCACGGCCAGATACTGAAAACGGTCGCCGTCGGTGACCAGGATCATCAACGGCTGCCCGATGGGGCTCAGACCGACAAAGCGCAGATAGGCCGGCGACATCGCCTGCAGATAACCGCTTACCGATCCCGAACGCAGCAACCCTTTCAGGGTGACGCTGACGGCGACATCGATGCAGCAGTGGCACGTATTCTGTTGCGCCCGCAACCTTGCAAAGGCCGCCGCAACCCGGTCGCGCTCGCCGTCACTGGCGAGATCCACGGCGCGCGGCAGGGCAAAGCAGCCGCCAAGCACCCCCAGCAACCCGCAAAGGGCGGCCAGCCTCAACCACTGCATCCAGGGTGGTGCCGTCGTCATCCGCTTCCCGCTCATCAAAAATGGCCCGATCCCTTCGCCCGCGGACTGGTCCCCTTAACGCGAACCACCACGCAGCGTCTTGATTTTGCCCTCCAACCGCTGCCGATCGTCATCTTTGTCCAAAAGCTCCAGCGCCTGCCCATACGCCTTGATCGCTTCCGCCGCCCGCCCGGCCTTGGCATGCACATCGCCCAGATGCTCGAAGATCACCGGATCGGGCGCAAGCTCAAGCGCCCTGGTCAATTCGGCCACCGCCCGCTTGCCTTCGCCAAGCTTGAAATAGACCCAGCCCAGGCTGTCGCGGATAAACCCATCATCCGGGCGCAACGCCACCGCCTCTTCGATGTACCTGCGCGCCTCGGCGAGATTCTCGCCCCGGTCGGCCCAGGTGTAGCCGATGTAGTTCAAGGCATAGGGATTGTGGGGGTCGATGGCCAGCACCTTTTGCATGGCGGCAAGCGCCTCGTCAACACTGCCGGTGCGATCGAGAAACAGTGCGTACTCGTAGTGCAGCATGGCATCCTGCGGATAGAGCGGCAGGGCCGCGGCAAAGACCTTGCGGCCCTCATCGTTCCGCTCCAGACGCCGATAGAGGGCGGCCAAGGCGCCATAAAAACGCGGCCGCCGGGCAACCGGATCGGCGATCGCCGCGGTCAAGGCCGTTTCCGCCTCGGCGAGTTGCTCCTCCTTGACCAACAGTTCAACCAGCAGCAGTACGGCGTCCTCATAGGCGCTATCCGCGGGTTTCACATGATGCAACAACCGGATCGCCTCGCCCGACTCACCCTTGGCCCCATGCGCCAGGGCCAGCAGATAATGGATGTTGCCGGATTCGGGGTCCGCGGCCAGCATCTCGGAAAAATGGCTGATCGCCTGGTCGTACTGCTCCTGCTCGATCAATATCCGACCGATGGTCAGATCGACATCATACTCATTGCCGCTATACCGCCGCAGCTCCCGCAACTCATCCAGGGCCTGCCCCACCTCGCCCATGCCGAGCAGCACCTGCACCAGCCGCTGCCGCGCCTGCTCGTCTTCGGGTTCATTGTCAAGGATCCGGCGGCAGAAAGAGATCGCCTTTTCATAGTGCTTGCGATACTCCAGAATATCAACCGCCTCCAGGGCCAGTGCCGGCACCCAGTTCAGGGCCAGCGCCTTGTCGTAGGCGGTCATCGCCTTGTCGTACTCACCCAGTTGCCGGTACAGCTTGGCCAGGTACTGGTAGCCGACAAAGGATCGGTCGTCAAGGTTCACCAGCCGCTCCAGCACCTTCCGCGCCTCCTTGAAACGATTGTTGCCGGCGTAGAGCGTACCGAGCCGCAGGAGGGTATTGCCGTCGCGGGGGGTCAGGGCAAGGATGGCGTTATACACCGCCGCCGCCTCATCGACCTTGCCTTCGCTGACATACAGACCGGCCTTGAGGGTGAGGATTTCGACATCCTGGGGGTGGAGCTGTAAAAGGCGGCCGATGAGCCGGCTCGCATCATCGTTGCGGTTCATCCGCATGTAGAAGACGACCAGGCCACGCATCAGATACTCGGCGCCAGGATCACAGGCCAGCGCCTTTTCATAGGCGGCCAGCGCATCGGCGTAATGGTGATCCGCCTCGGCGGCCCGGCCCCAGAGGAAATAGAAATAGGCGCAGCCGGTATCGGCAGAGGCCTTGCCCGCCTCGGCCGATATCGGCTGCCCGGTGGCATCGGGGTTCGGCACCGCCGCGCAGGAGACGCAGAGGCACAACAGGAAGGCCGAGCAACACAGTTTCCTCAACATGGCGCGTCCTTCCCCCTCAGCCCGGCGACCAAGGGCGACACCCGCTCCCATACCGCCTGCCCCACTGCCTCGATGGCTTGGCTGGCATCGATGCGATGGATATATTCTCGTTTGATGGCGGCAAAAACCGCGCTCACCTTCTGCAAGCCCTCTTCCTTTTCAAAGTCGTTGGGACTCTCCTGCCGCGATTCCTCGATCCGCCGGCGGCCCAGT
>Ga0224510_10001585_pt1 | contig 14801 bp, 11 predicted proteins | sample SF_May12_sed_USG_FD_170161 | JGI IMG/M metagenome (GOLD analysis project Ga0224510, IMG submission 170161) | Sediment microbial communities from San Francisco Bay, California, United States - SF_May12_sed_USGS_4_1 | ecosystem: Environmental > Aquatic > Marine > Sediment | place: USA: California... | reverse complement strand
CCCCCGGCCCGTTCGACGAAGGCCCCGAGGCCCACTCCGATGGGATTTCGGCCATCCCGCCGCCGCTCCTCCTGCTCTCTCCGTATCGCCGGAAGATCGAGGAGCTCGGCTGCGCGATCTATCGCCGCCCGGTAGTCGCCGGAGTCGTACAGCGCGCCGGTGGGCGTTTTGAACGGGAGATCGGTGATGAGGTTGATGCGTCGGACCTCGAAGGCGTCGAGACCGGCCTCCCGGGCGAAGGCATCGATCGCCCGCTCGATCGCCAGGGCCGCCTCCGGGCGGCCTGCGCCGCGGTACGAACCCACCGGAGCCGTGTTGGTCACGACGACGGTCACATCGATTTCCATCCTCGGGATGTCGTACAGCCCGGCGGCCACCAACCGGGTGAAAATGGGGATCTGGCTGCCATTGTGCGGGTAGGCACCCACGTCGCCCAACAGATCGATCACCGCACGCTGGATGCGTCCGTCGCGGGTGCCTTCGAGCGTCACACGGTGTCGCATGCCCCTGCCGTGCGTGCCGGTGGCGAAGTGCTCTCGCCGAGTCTGAACCCACGACACCTTGCGCTCAATCTTCAGCGCCGTCGCCGCCACCAACGCGTACTCGGGGAAGAAGCGGCCTTTCATGCCGAAACCTCCCCCAACGTCAGGCACCGTGACCCTCACCTGGCCCGGGTCGAGCTTGAGGAGCAGCGCCAACTCCTTCTTGAGTCGGTGAGGAGCCTGATGCCCGATCCATGCGCGCACGCCGTTGCCGGCGGGTTCGGCGACGGCGCCGTTCGTCTCGATGGCCACCGGAGCCAGCTTCGAGGAGACGACGGTGACCGTGGCAGACACCTCTGGTTCGGTGACGGGTTCGGGGCCGGAGGCCGTGTTCATCGTCATCACGACGTTCGATCCACCATCGAACAACGGTGCGGCCGTCGCCGCAGTCTCCGGATCGACCACCGGGTCGAGTTCGTCGATGTCGGGCCACACGAGTTCGGCGGCATCTTCGGCCTGGCGGGCGGTCTCGGCGACGACGATCGCGAGAGGTTCTCCGACGTGACGGATGCGGTCGCGGACGATGAGCGGCCGCTTCATGTATTCCTCGGCTTTGCCCCAGAAGAGAACAGCCGGGACGTCCTCGAGGTCGAAATCCGCTGCGGTGAACACCGCAAGCACGCCGGGAGCATCGGCGGCCGCTTCGGTGTCGACGCCCCGCAGCATGCCGTGCGCCACCGGGCTTCTCACGAACCAGCAGTGCACCGTCGCCGAGTCTGCCAGGTCGGCTGTGTATGCGCCCTGTCCCGTGACGAGCCGTCGATCCTCGACCCGCTTGTGCGACTCACCGATCATTGGGCCTCGCTGCGCTTTGTCCCCCACGCAGTGGGGGAAGGTCCCTGCCAGCGACCACAGGGAGATGGGAGGTAGGGGGAACGCTCAATGCGGAACAACCTCGCAATGTGAGCAACCGAAACCCGCTGGCACTCGAAGACTCGCAACGGCGCCATCCGCGATAGGTGGCACACAGGAAGCCCGACTCCCGCGTTGAGAGTCCCCCTACCTCCCGGCCTCCGGCCGGCAGGAACCTTCCCCCCTCGCTTCGCTCCGGGGGACAGTTTCCCGGGCTGCGGCACAGACATGCAACTCATGTCTTCTCGCTCCACGTTCACCGGTCGTCGTCGACGACCCACACCGTCTCGCCGGGCGTGGGGACCCACAGTTCGTAGAAAGAGAAAACATCGTCACTCGGATTCTCGAACCAGTGGGCCTCACGTTCGTCGACGAACGCCACATCGCCCTTGTGGAGCTCGTAGCGGCGGTCGTCGATGTGGAGGACACCGGCGCCCTGGTCGACGAAGAAGAAGTGCTTGGCACCGATGTGATAGTGGGCGGCGGCCGTGTCACCGGGGTTGTAGGTGATGTGGTCGGCTTTGATGTCTGCGAAACCGAACATCTCCTCGGTTATGAGGTCGTAGCGCAGTCTGCCGTCCCGGGTCGAGTGGCTCCGGGGCAATTCGTCGAACCGAAATACCGAGGGCATGGCGGGAACGTACTCCGAACCGGACGGCTCTGCAAACGATTGCTAGATTGGTCGCCGTGATCTACGACGTCCATGCCCACTGCATCCCTGCCGACCTCGTGACCTGGATGGAGGACCGCGGCCATCAGGTCGGGATCGACGTCGAACGCGTCGACGGCAAATCGAGGGTCGTCTTCGATGGCAGGTATCGAACCGCCCCACTGAGAGCCGACCTGACGGATCCGGCCTTGCGCATCGAGACCATGGATCGAACCGGCATCGACGTTCAGGTCCTCGCCAGCTGGATCGACCTCACCGGCTATCAGCTCGAACCGGACCTCGGTCTGGAGTGGTCGAAGGCCTTGAACGAGATCCTCGCAGCCGAGGCTGCAACCGCTCCCGACCGCTTTGTCGCCATCGGCTCCGTGCCTCTCCAGAACCCTTCGGCGGCAGCCGAGGAGCTGCGCCGCATCACCCAGGACCTCGGAATGAAGGGAGTCGAGATCGCCACGACGGTCGACGAAGGCGCCCTCGACCTGGCGGACCTCGACGAGTTCTGGGCGGCGGCCGCAGAACTCGGGAGCTTCGTCCTCCTCCATCCCATGGCCCCTCTGCCCGGTGTCGATCTCGACCGGTACTTCCTGGACAACATGGTCGGTCGGCCGGCGGAGAGCACCATTGCTTTTGCGGGTCTCCTCTTCGACGGCGTGTTCGAACGGCACCCCGACCTGACGATGTGTGTGGTCCACGGCGGCGGGTTCGTGCCGTTCCAGGTCGGCCGTTTCAATCAGGGTTACCGCCAGAAGCCGGGCCTGGCCGGAAAGAACCTGGCGATGGAGCCGCTCGACTACATCAAGCGGAACGTGTATGTCGACACCGTTCTGAACGAGCCGGCGGTATTGCGGTTCCTCGTGGACCTTCTCGGGTCCGATCGGATTCTCGTGGGGACCGACTATCCCTTTGAGATGGGAGACCTCGACCCGGTGGAGTTCGTCAGGTCCGCAGGAATCGCCGAAGGCGACGTCGAGGCCATCCTCACCACCAACGCGGCCCGACTGCTCGGCTGATCAACGGGTCCGCGTGACCTTCGACAGACCGCGCGGCGAATCGGGGTCGAGGCCTCGAGCCCTCGTCACGGCGTGGGCGAACAGCTGCAGGGCGGGTGCCGCCACGATCGGAGACAGCCACTCCGGGCTCTCGGGGATCCCGACCACGGCGTCCGCCGCGAACGACGGTTCGTCACTGATTGCGACGACATGTGCGCCGCGACCACGCAGCTCATCCGCCAGTTCTTGCATCGGCTCGAGCATCGGACCTCGGGTGGCTACGAGGAGGGCCGGGAAACCGGGCTCGACCACCGCCACCGGACCGTGCAGGAAGTCGGCGGCGGAGTGGGACTGGGCGAGGAGATAGCTCAATTCCTGGAGTTTGAGTGCCCACTCGAACGCCGTCGCATGATGGAAGCCGCGGCCGACCGTGACACACCGGTCGGCGTCGGCGAGGTGGGCAACTGCATCGCCCAAATCCCCCGCCTGCCGTATGGCCTCCTCGAGGAGCGGTACGAGACCCTCGAGCTCCGTCCACGACCGACCGGCGAAGGCACACGACAGGGCCGCCACCGCCACGAGTTCCGCCGTGTAGGTCTTGGTGGCCGCCACCGCCCTTTCCTCACCTGCGCACAGGTCGATGACGTGGTCGCTCTCCGATGCGAGCGGCGAGTCCGGGTGATTGGTGATCGTGAGCGTGGGCCGCCCCTGGCGGCGCGCCTCGCTGAGGACGGCGATGAGATCAGGCGACTCTCCCGATTGGGAGATCCCGACCACGGCGGCCGACTCGAGCGACGGCGGACCGGCGTAGGGCCCGAACAGCGACGGCGCCGCCAACCCGACGGATAGGCGGTTTCTGGCCCCCCATGCGTACTGGGCGTACCGCGCCGCATTGTCGGAGGTGCCGCGGGCCGCGATCAGCGCATATGACGAACCGGCGACAAACGGTGCCAGACGTTGGAACGTCGGGGCGTTGTTCTCCAGCAGCCGGGCGACAACATCCGGCTGTTGGAGGATTTCGTCGTACATGGTCATCGTCTGTCCTCCACCACGGTTCCATCGATCACGGTCAGCACGACGTGACCGGTTTCGTCCAACAACACCACGTCCCCCACGGCGCCGGCGACGAGGCTCCCTCGACCCTGCTCGCCCATCAGCCGGGCAGGGGTGGCGGTGGCATGGACGGCCGCGGCCTCGATGGAGCAATCCGTGAAGGCCGCCAGGTTCCTGACGGCCTCGTCCATCGTCAACACGCTTCCGGCCAACACGCCCTCGGCAGTGGTCGCCCGGTTGCCTTCGACCACCACGTTCACCGCACCCAACGCGAACGTTCCTTCGCCATGGCCCATCGCCGCCATCGCATCGGTCACAAGTAGAAGCCGCCTGCCGGCGAGTCGGTGCGCGAGGTTCACCATCTCCGGGTGCACGTGGACGCCGTCCACGATCACCCCGACTGTGGCGTCCGGGTGGCTCAGCAGGGCCGCCGCAAGCCCTGGTCGACGATGGTCCAGTCCGGACATGGCATTGAAGAGGTGGGTACCGCACCGGGCGCCTGCCGCGAGCGCCCGCCGGGCGACGGCTGCACTGCAGTCTGAATGTCCGAGGGACACCACGACACCCTGTTCGACGAGCCTGGGGATCAGTTCCTCGGCGCCCTCGACCTCGGGAGCCAAGGTGATCATTCGGACTCCGCTCAGGCCACCCCACCCGGCCGGCACCGATTCGGAGGCGGCCGTGAGCAGCTCCGCCGGATGCGCGCCCCGCCGGACGGGTGACAGCATCGGGCCCTCGCAGTGCAAGCCGAGCGGCCGCGCCCCCACATATCCCGATGGTGGACCCGCTGCCAGCACAGCCCTTGCCTCAGCCACCACCGACGGCGCGCTGGTGATGATCGTGGGGAGAAAGGACGTGACTCCGTGGCGCGGCAGCCGAGCCCCAACCTCCCAGATGGCCGCCGGGTCGTGGGTGAAGTCATGACCGAAAGCGCCGTTGATCTGGAGGTCGAGGTATCCCGGGACCGCAACGAGACCGTCGGCTTCCACGACGGGTCCATCGGCCTCGGGAACGAGGGTCCCGGCCCGAATGTGGAGTACCGACGCCGTCCCGTCGACCCGGCACCCGTCGATCCGCAGGTCACCGTTCATGTGATACCGGCAACGGGAACGCTGCCGGCGGCGACCTCGAGACCGAAAATGACGTCGGCGAGCGCATCCATCGAGAAACGATGGATCGAATACGTGAGGAGGTGAGTGTCCGCCATGGGGTAGGTGTGGAGATCGTAGGGCGTTCGGAGAGCGGCGGTGACGGTGGGCTTCCCGGACGCGATGAGTCGTCTGACCAGCGCCGCCTGCCGCTCAGTCGCTCCGATCGTGCCGACGACCAAGTGGCTGTGCCCACCGGCGACATCGACTACCGAATCGATCTCGGCGTCGGACGGATCGGGAGAGACGATGACCTCCGTCACGTCGTGGTGATGACGGCGGAGAGCCACCGCCAGCGTCGCCGAGACGGTGGACGACGTGTCGGCAGGAGTCACGTTGGTCGGAGTAGGCATCACGGCCAGGATGCGGTCGCCGGCCGCCGGTTGTAGAGGCAACACCGCAGACCGCACGGCCGTGATCGACCGGCTGGCGACCTCGCGGGCGAGCTCGACATGGTCGTGGCACCCCACGGCGTCGAGCCCGGGCCGATCAGCGGTCGCGACCGCCTGCCGCAGTCGGTCGATTCTGGACCTCGAGGCCGTGCGGACCGTGGAATCGATGGTTCGGATGCCCTCTGCCACCGCCTCCATCATCCTTCTTCGGGCAGCGCCATCGGCAGAGCACAAGAGGAGGTCGACACCTGCCCGCAGGGCTGCAACCACCGCGGGTTCGGCGCCAACTGCCTGCGCAAACGCGCCCATGTCGAGGGCATCGGTTATCACGACGCCGTCGAAGCCCATCGACCGGCGCAGCAGACCCTCGACCACCTCGCCCGACACAGACGCCGGGAGGTCACGTCGACCGGTGATGGCTGGAAGCCCGTAGTGGCCGACCATGACCGCCGGCGCGTTCGCTCGAATCGCCGCTCGGAAGGGAGCGAGCTCCACCTTCTCGAGTCGCTCGATATCGAGGTCGAGCACCGGGAGCTCGTAATGGGGGTCCACTCCGGCTTCGCCTTTTCCCGGGAAGTGTTTGAGAACGGGCACGACGCCGACGTCGAGCATCCCCGATGCCATCGCGGTGGCCAATGCGGCCACCAGTTCCGGATCGTCACCGAACGATCGGATCCCGAGCGACGGATTGTCGGCCCGGGTCGCGACGTCACACACCGGGGCGTAGTTCACGTTGACACCCAGGGCAAGACATTCGCGCCCGATTGCGCGCCCGACACGACGGGCCAGGTCGGGATCACGCGTGGCTCCGAGCGCCATCGCACCCGGAAACGCCGTCGTGCCGGCGCCCAACCCCTGCAGTTGGCCGGTCTCCTGATCGGCCGCGATGAGAAGCGGATATCGGGACCGATTCGCAGCCTGGAGGTCCTCGGTGAGGGCACGGACCTGTTCGACACAGTCGACGTTCTCGAACCTGAACAGCGTGGCCCCGGCGAACGAACCGGCGGCGATCTCGTCCCTCGTCTCCGGGGGTAGTCGCGTACCTGAGAAGCCGATCATGAAATGGACATCGACCTCGGGTCGACCTCGAGTCACCCTTTCACCGACCCGGCCAGGAGGCCGCGCACGAAGAACCGCTGGAGGGCGAGGAACACTCCGAGCGGCAACAGCATGGTCACGAAGGCACCGGCGGTGAGAAGGTGCCAGTCCTCACCGCGGGAGCCCACCAACTCGTTCAGCCGGGCAGTCAGAATCGCCACCTCCGAGTCGGTTCCCAGGAACACGAGCGCCACGAGCAGATCGTTCCACACCCACAGGAACTGGAATATGGCGAACGAGGCGAGCGCGGGCACCGACAAGGGCAGCACGAGTCGGAGGAATGCGGTGAAGTGCGTCGCTCCGTCGATGAAGGCGGACTCGAAGAGATCCTTCGGTAGCTGGGAGATGTAGTTGTACAGCAGGTAGATGGCCAGGGGCAGGCCGAAGCCCGTGTGCGCCAGCCAGATGCCCAGGAAGGTTCCGGTCATGCCCAATCCGTTGTACGCCTGAAGCAGCGGGACCAAGGCCATCTGCAACGGGACCACCAGCAGACCGACGACAACGGCGAACAACACTCCCCGGCCCGGGAAGCGCATCCAGGCAAACGCGTACGCAGCGAAGGCCGCAAGGGTGATCGGGATGATTGTTGCCGGGATCGACACGATCAGGCTGTTCATGAACGCGTTGAACATTCCGTTTGCCGACAACACATCGGTGTAGTTGGCGAGCGTCCATGTGGTCTCGAAGGGATGGAGGATCGTCGTCCACCACCCGGACCCCCGGATGTCGTTGGGGCTGCGAATCGAGCTGATCAGCAGGCCCACCGTGGGGAACGACCAGAGCGCGGCGATGAGCACCACCGTCACCCGGACGCTGGTGCGGCCCCAGAAACCCGAGCCCACGTTTGCACCGCGCGCCCGCTCCATCGGTGTCGTGGCAGTCATGCTCCCACCCCCTGCCGCCGAAGGTTCCTGATGTTGATCACCATGATCGGGATCACGGCAACGAGGAGGATGACGGCCAGCGCCGATGCCCGCCCCGCGTTGCGAAATCGGATCAATTCTCGGAACATCCGGTTGGCGATCACGTCGGTCTCGAATTTGCCTCCGGTGGTGACGAACACGATGTCGAACACCTTGAGGATGGCGATGAAGACTGTCGTCGACACAGTGATGATCGAGCCTCTGATCGAAGGGACGATGACCCGGGCGAACACCTGTGGTTCGGACGCGCCGTCGATTCGGGCGGCCTCCAACAGCTCGTCGGGAACACCCTTGATGGCAGCCGAGAGTATGACCATGGCGAAGCCGGTTTGCAGCCAGATCATGATGATGATCAACGCGAAGGTATTGAGTGGCGCCGTCTGAAAGAACGAGAAAGGTTCCTTCCCGAAGAAATCGAGGATCCCGTTGAGCAACCCGATCTGCGGCTCGCCAGGTGGGCGCCAGTAGTAGACGAAGCGCCAGATGACGGCCGCACCGACCATCGAGATGGCCAGCGGGAGAAAGATGAATGTCTTGGCGAGCGCCTCACGGCGCAGGCGATCCACCAGGGTGGCGAACAAGAGGCCGATCACAACGGCGCCGGTTGTCCCCACCACGAGCCACAGCACGTTGTTGCGCATGGCGGTGAGCATCTCGGGGTCGGTGAAGGCGAAGCGGTAGTTCTCCAAGAATCCGGTTCCCTCGGCGCGGTCCGTGAAGCTGAGAGTGATGGTTCTGACCGCCGGGTACACCAGGTAGAACCCCAGGAGTGCAAGCGCGGGAAGCACGAAGATCCAAGGGCGCACAATCGACTCGAAACGCTGACCGAGCCGATCCACCAGCAGGTTCACGGTGATCAGGAGGAGCCAGACGCCCCCCACGCCGACGGCGATGGCGACGACGGCTCCGATGAGCTTCGCCGTGATGGGCGTCAGTCCGTACTGCTCCACGAGCGACGCTGAGGCATCGGCGCCCACCAGCCGGTAGATCCGGGCGATCATGCGCTCGGGACCGTCGGGAAGCCGAAGGAACCAGAGCCCCCACCACAAGACACCGACCGCCGCGACGAAGCCGGCCAAGGCTCCGAGAGTTCGAACTGTCGAGTTGGAAGTGGCCATGATTCCCCTGTCGTTGGGTACGTGGGGTCCGGCCCGTAGACCGGACCCCACGCAACGGTTCAGCCGGTGGGCCAGCTGTCTTCGATGCGGGCGAAGATGTCCTCTGCGCCATCTCCGTTGGCCGACACCCAGTCGACCATCCCGGTCCAGAAGGTTCCGGCGCCGACCTCGGCCGGCATCGTGTCGGATGCGTCGAATCGGAAGGTCGACGCGCCCTGGAGGATCGACGCGAGTTCGTCGTTCGGGTAGGTCGAATACCAATCGAGCGGGACGCTCTGATTGGGCGAGACGAAACCGCCGGCTTCGATCCAGCCCTTGGCGGCGTCGGGGGTGGCGAGGAACTCCATCACCGCCCGTACCTCGTCACGATCGTTGAACATCACGAACTGATCGCCACCGCCGAGAACCGGACTCCCAAACTCCTCTTCGATCGGCGGGAAGTAGAAGAAGGAGGAGTCCTCTCCTGCGACGGTGCCCTCCGGCCAGAACGACGGGATCCAAGCAGCCTGCTTGTGCATCCAGCACTTGGGTCCCTCTGCGTCGAACATCGGGGTTTGGGTATCACCGACGAAGGTCGCGTTGATGCCTGTGTTCCCGCCGTACACGAAGTCCGGGGCGAACCAGATCTGCTTCATGTATTCGGCCGCTTCGAGCACTTCTGGGTCGTTGAACGCGATCTCGTGCGTGACCCACTTGTCGTAGGTCTCGGCCGGTGCCGTCCGCAGCAGAATGTCCTCGAGCCAATCGGTGGCCACCCAACCGCTGGCGTCGCCATGTTCGATCGAGATGCACCACGGGCTTCCGTTGCCGTCGGCCACGATCTGGTTGCTCAGGGCTACCAGATCGTCCCAGCTGGAGGGGACCGAATACCCGGCGTCGGCGAACGCCTGCACCGGATACCAGACGATCGACTTCAGGTCACCCTTGTAGAAGACACCGTAGAGATCCCCATCGCTCGATCCCAGGTCGATGAACGACTGGATGTAGTCGGCGGACAGCTGGTCCATGTTGATCCAGTCGCTCAGCTTCACGAGCTTGCCCTCAGAGGCGAACGTGCGCATGAGCCCGGGCTGGGCAACCTGTGCCAGGTCCGGGGCGTTGCCACCGTCGACCCTCGTGGTCAACACGGTCTCGTAGTCCGTGATCCCTTCGTAGGTCACTTCGATTCCCGTCGCGTCCACGAATCCCTGGAGCGATGCCTTGAAGTTGTCGGATTCGGCCTCGACCCACTGGCCCAGCACTTCGACGCTCGTGCCGGCGAATTCACCTGCTTGAGCGCGTGCGAGGAACTCATACGGGCCTTCGGGGACCATGGCTTCCGTGGTCTCCGTGGCCGTGCCTTCCGTTGTCTCCGGCGCCTCGGACGGGGCCTCCGTTGTTGCCGGAGCGTCTGTCGCCTCGGCGCCTTCCGGCGCGTTGGCACACGCCGCCGCGAGCATGGCGAGTGCCGCCAGCATCGCGATGAGTCTCGTTTTTCTCATCTCTTTCCTTCCTCCCTCGTTGGTTCCGATCGTCCGATCGGAAGTGTGTGTTCCGGATGTCCGGATGATTCGAGGACCCAGCGGGCCATGACCGCAGCTCCCAAGGTCCCCACTTCGACGTCTGACGGAATGGCGATGATCCGGTCCGGATCGACGAGGGCCGCGGCGAATGGCGATGCCCCGGCCATCTCGGCGATCGATTCCCGAATGTGATCGACCAACCACGGGCCTGACGATCCGACCCCGCCTCCGAGCACGATGAGGTCGGGGTCGTAGGCGGCGGCGAGCCAATGCATCGAACTGGCAAGGTAGGCACCGGCCTGCCTGGCCAGCGGACGGGCGTCCAAGTCACCGGCGGCGGAAGCTTCGAACAGAGCGGCCGCCCCGCCGGGCCAGCGTGCGGAAAGGGCAGGGCCCGCCACGATCGCTTCGAGACACCCCGAGAGCCCACACCTGCATTCGGGGCCGTCGGTCGCCACGACCAGGTGACCGATCTCTCCGGCGAGTCCGTGCCGGCCCCGGTGAATCATCCCGTCGATGACGATGCCGGCCGAAATGCCCGTTCCGATCCCGACGTAGATGAGGTCGCGGAGTTCTGTCATCGTGCGGGTGAGGTAGCGGAACGCTCCGATGGCGCCAACCCGTACGTCGTTCTCGACAACCACCGGGACGGAGAGCCGTCGGGCCACCTCGGCACCGATGGGGTATTCATCGATTCCGAGGTTCACGGCGTGACGTACCACGCCGGTGTCCAGATCGACCTGACCCGGTATTCCGATCCCGATGGCGGTAGGCGCGCTGTCGAGTTCGAGCGCCGAGACCATCTGAGTCAGCTGCGCAGCCAGGGCTTCTCCACCTGGGGCCGTTGCGGCGCGGGTGGCGCGACTGGTGCGCCCGTTGTACGCGGCAGCCCTGGTGGTGGTGCCTCCAACGTCGATCCCGACGACAGTCACCTGAGCACCACACCCAACTCGTCTCTGAGAACCATGGCAACGGCTCCCGCCAGCACAAGATCGGACCGGGCCGAGGCGGCCGTCACCTCGATGTGTCCGACGCTCGAGGGGTGGATCCCAGCAGTGAGGCTACGTTCAACGGCGTCCACGATTGCCTCCGACGAGTTGGCAAGATCTGAGGCGATCACGATGTGAGTGACGTCGAGCAGGGCGGCGGCGGTCGCAAGCATCTCACCGATAGCTCGACCGGCAACGTCGATGGCCTCTCGCACGGTTGCCTCGCCGAAGCGTGCCGCCAGCGCCATCGCATCCCACGGGAGGTCGGGATCCTTGACGCCGGCGGCTCGCTCGACGATGGCGGGAACCGATGCGACCGTCTCGAGACAACCGCGATTGCCGCAACGGCAGATGGCACCGTCGCGATCGACGACGACGTGACCGATCTCACCGGCGACGAAGCGGTCGCCGGTATGGAGCACACCGTTCAAGACCAGCCCCGAACCGATCCCCTGCCCGATCTTGACGAGGAGCAGGGAGTCTCGCGGATGTGATCGCATCTCGGCCAACGCCGACACATGGGCGTCATTGCCCACACTGACGGGCAGGCCGAAACGTCGCGCGAGTTCGGCACCGACCGCCACTCCGTGCCAGTCGAGGTTCGTTGCCTCGATCACGGTCCCGTCGGGGTCGAGCATTCCGGGAGTGCCAACCCCGATTCCGAGTACGGGCGCTTCGGCCCGATCGAGGCACCGGGCGACGAGCTCGAGCGCGGCGTCGAGAGCAGCCGGGCCGGTGACGCCCGGTTCGGGTGCGCTCACTCGGTGATGAATGGGCCCGCCCAGTCCCACGAGGGCGGCTCGGATGGGCCTGCGGCTGAGATCTACTGCCACGATGTCGCGGCCTCGAGGGTGGATCGCCAGGAGCGTCGGAGGTTTGCCGCCTCCGTCTGACGGAGCGGTTCCGATCTCGTGGATGAGACCCTCGTCGAGCAATTCGGCGACGATCGAGGACACCGATGCCTTGGTCAAGCCTGTTGCCCGGGCGATGTCGGCTCGAGAAGTGGCTCCGGACGCTGCCACCGTCTGCAGGGTCGCGAGCAGATTCCAGCGACGACTGTCGTCCCGACTGGTCTTCTTGGGGTGTCTGGCTGTCGGAGACTGCCGCGTCATGCCACGTCCACAGTTAGTTCGTTCGATGAACTTACAAACCGCGATGGTGTGCTGTCAACCAGAAATCCCTCAGCCCATCCCGCGCGTTGGGGGGCCACCTACGGCTGAACGGAGTTGATGGCCGCAGCATGCCCGCCGACCGCTGACCCGGCGGATGCTCCTCATCGACCTGCGTCAGATTCGGGGGCGCAACGCAGATGCTCGAGTGGGCGATCTCTTCAGTGTGCTCCTGAGCCCCCGCCCAATCGCTGAGCCACGAGGGCTGCGATGTGCGACCCGATGGCGAGCGAGGCGGTCGCTCCAGGTGACGGTGCGTTGAGCACGTGGACCGCCGAATCGGTTTGGACTATCGAGAAGTCGTCGACCAGTGCCCCGTCCGGTGTCACGGCCTGAGCACGGATTCCGGCTCCACCCGTTTCCAGATGCTCGGGTTGGATCGAAGGCACGAGGACGCGGGCCGATCGAGCGTAGGTCGATCGGCGCGCAGAACGCCAGGCCTCGGCCGCGCCCGTCCTCCAATACCGACCAACCAGTTTGCGAAATCCCGCGTACCGCAGTGTCTCGGCGACATCGCCGGCATTGGGCCGCGATCCTCGGTAGTGCTCACGCCCGAGCGCCAGGACCGCATTGGGTCCCACCTCGACCGAACCATCCACCCGCCGGGTGAAGTGGACCCCGAGAAACGGGAAACGCGGGTCGGGTACGGGGTAGATCAAGGCATTGACGAGCGACGCGGCGTCCGGCGTGAGCGTGTAGTACTCACCCCTGAACGGGATGATCTGTACCGGCGGTTCCACCCCGGCCATCCGAGCCACACGATCGGAGTGGAGACCGGCCGTGTTGACCACGAACTTGGCCCGGACCGAAGACCCCTCACTCGAAATCGTCACGCCGTCCACCGCATTGGCGATCGCCGACACTCCGAACCCGAGGATCACATCGCCCTGGAGACCGCTGGCGAGGTGCCGCGTGACGGCCGGGTAGTCGACCACGCCGGCTTCGGGAACGGAGAGGGCAGCCACACCTGTCGCGTGAGGCTCGATCTCACGGATCTCCGCCGACGACAGACGACGCAACCCTTCGAGCCCGTTCTCGATACCTCTCCGATACAGTTCCTCCATGGCCGGCAGCTCGTGCGGATACGACGCCACCACGATCTTCCCGCTGCGTCGAAACGCCAAGCCGTGTTCTTCGCAATAGGCGGCCATCTGCCGCTGTCCTTCGACACACAACCGGGCCTTGAGCGAACCCGGCTTGTAGTAGAGACCGGAGTGGAGCACACCGCTGTTGTGGCCGGTCTGATGTGCCCCGACCGATGGCTCCTTCTCCAGGACCGCGATCGAGCAGCCGGACAGCCGACGAGCGATCGCAGTGGCAGTGGCCAAACCGATGATCCCTCCGCCGATCACACAGACGTCGTAGGTGTTCAACTCTCGCTCCTCTCGCCCGGTGCACGCTACTGCAAACGTTTGGAGCGGTAGACCGGAGCGCACGTCCCGACCGAGAACGCCGCGAGAGGGGGCTGCAAAGGGTCGCCCGCCCGCGCCGTGGGCCCGCATCCGCCATCCCGCTCGCTTGATCCACGTCCCGACCGAGAACGCCGCGAGAGGGGGTTGCATGGGGGTCGCCCCTCTGCCGGGTGGGCTGATGCTGGACAAAAGGGTCTTCGGTGGCAACCATTCGCTCGTGGCGATCACCAAGGAACCACCAGGGCGGCATCCGGAGACGGCGCAGGTGACACTGCACGATGTCGCTCGCGAGGTCGGCGTGCACCCGTCCACTGTGTCCCGCGCCCTCGATCCCACCCGCCGCGACATGGTGAAGGAAGCCACACGAGCGCGCATCGCCGAGGTCGCCGAACGCATGGGATACCGGCCGCACATGGTCGCCCGAGGCCTCCAGAGCGGTCGGACGGCGACCGTGGGGCTGATCACGGCAGACCTCGGCAACACCTGGGTGACACCCGTCATCCACGGAATCGTTGCCGCGATCGAAGCGGGGGGGATGATGCCCGTGATCGCGGAAACCCAGGACGACGACGTACGGTTCTCGAACATTCTCGACCACATGTTGAACCGTCGAGTCGACGCCATCGTGGCGCTCTCAGCCCGCGACGGCCACCGGGACCGCCTCGAGTCTGCGGCGCGCATCGCCCCCGTGGTCGTCGCCGCCCGCCCCCTCGAAGGGAGCCCTCTCCCTCAGGTTGTTCAAGACGACAGGGCGGGGGGCCACCTCGTACTCGAGCACTTCGCCGAGTTGGGACACCGGACGGTGCTCCAACTCCGGGGTCCCGAGGACGTGGCCAACTTCCGGCGCCGCGCCAAAGGCTTCTCGGCAGGATGTCGCGAGCGATCGATCGCCGAGTTGACATCCGGCCTGTCTGCGGATCGTCCGACCATCGACGAGGGCCACGGCA
>Ga0224510_10001584_pt1 | contig 14801 bp, 19 predicted proteins | sample SF_May12_sed_USG_FD_170161 | JGI IMG/M metagenome (GOLD analysis project Ga0224510, IMG submission 170161) | Sediment microbial communities from San Francisco Bay, California, United States - SF_May12_sed_USGS_4_1 | ecosystem: Environmental > Aquatic > Marine > Sediment | place: USA: California... | reverse complement strand
TGATCGCCGCCGTCAGCGTCGTCTTGCCGTGATCCACGTGACCAATCGTCCCCACGTTCACGTGAGGCTTCGTACGCTCGAATTTGCCTTTTGCCATGATGCGAATCCCCGAGTCTGGTGGTTACTTGCTTCGTGCCGTGATCACCGCCTCGGCGACGCTCTTCGGCGCCTCGGCATAGTGCTTGAATTCCATGGTGTAGGTGGCGCGGCCCTGGGTCGCCGAGCGCAGCGCGGTCGAATAGCCGAACATCTCGCCCAGCGGCACTTCCGCCTTGATCACCTTGACGCCGATGACGTCCTCCATGCCCTGGATCACGCCGCGGCGCGACGACAGGTCGCCGACCACGTTGCCCATGAAGTCCGGCGGGGTCTCGACCTCGACCGCCATGACCGGCTCGAGCAGCACCGGCTGTGCGGCGCGCATGCCGTCCTTGAAGGCGAAAATCGCGGCCATCTTAAACGCGTTTTCGTTCGAATCGACATCGTGGTACGAGCCGTCGAACAGCGTCGCCTTCACGTCGACGACCGGGTAGCCGGCGAGCACGCCGTCGAGCAGCGCCTCGTCCACGCCCTTCTTCACCGCCGGGATGAATTCGCGCGGCACGCGGCCGCCCTTGATGCCGTCCACGAACTCGTAGCCCTTGCCCGCGGGCTGCGGCTCGAGCTTCAGCCAGACGTGGCCGTACTGGCCGCGGCCGCCCGACTGCTTGATGAACTTGCCCTCGGAATCGAGCGACTTCTTGAAGGTCTCGCGGTAGGCCACTTGCGGCTTGCCGACCGAGGCCTCGACGCCGAACTCGCGCTTCATGCGATCGACGATGATCTCCAGGTGCAGTTCGCCCATGCCGGAAATGATCGTCTGGCCGGACTCCTCGTCGGTATGCACGCGGAACGACGGGTCCTCCTGCGCCAGGCGCCCGAGCGCCACGCCCATCTTTTCCTGGTCGACCTTGGTCTTCGGTTCGACGGCCTGCGAGATCACCGGATCCGGGAACTCCATGCGCTCCAGGACGATGATCTTCTTCGCGTCGCAGATCGTCTCGCCGGTGATCACGTCCTTCAGCCCGACCACGGCGGCGATGTCGCCAGCGCGCACTTCCTTGATTTCCTTGCGCTCGTTGGCGTGCATCTGCAGCAGGCGCCCGATGCGCTCCTTGCGGCCGCGCACCGACGTATAGACGGTATCGCCCGAGGCCAGCACGCCGGAGTACACGCGAATGAACGACAGCTGCCCGACGAACGGGTCGGTCATGATCTTGAACGCCAGCGCCGCGAACGGCTCTTCGTCCTCGGGCTTGCGCACGTCGGGCTCGCCGCTCTCGTTCGAGCCCTTCACCGGGGGAATGTCGACCGGCGACGGCAGGTAGTCGATCACGGCGTCCAGCATCGCCTGCACGCCCTTGTTCTTGAACGCCGAACCGCACAGCATCGGCACGATTTCGTTGTTGATGGTGCGCAGGCGCAGCCCGCGCTTGACCTCGTCGACCGAGAGCTGGCCCGACTCGAGGTACTTGTTCATCAGCTCCTCGTTGGCCTCGGCCGCTGCTTCGACCATCTTGTCGTGCCACTCCTTGGCTTCGGCGGCAAGCTCCGCCGGGATCGCCCTGCGCTCGAACTTCATCCCTTGCGTGGCGTCGTCCCAGTAGATCGCCTGCATCGTCACCAGGTCGACCACGCCGGCAAACTTCTCCTCGGCGCCGATCGGGATCTGGATCGGCACGGCGTTGCCCTTGAGCCGGTTGCGGATGTGCTCGTAGGACTTGAAGAACGTCGCGCCCACGCGGTCCATCTTGTTGATGAATGCCAGACGCGGCACGCGGTACTTGTTGGCCTGGCGCCAGACGGTCTCGGACTGCGGCTGCACGCCCGCCACCGCGTCGTACACCATGCAGGCGCCGTCCAGCACGCGCATCGAGCGCTCGACTTCGATGGTGAAATCGACGTGCCCCGGGGTATCGATGATGTTGATGTGGTGCTCGGGGTAGGACTGGTCCATGCCCTTCCAGAAGCACGTGGTGGCAGCCGACGTGATGGTGATGCCGCGCTCCTGCTCCTGCTCCATCCAGTCCATGATGGCGGCGCCGTCGTGCACCTCGCCGATCTTGTGCGACACGCCCGTGTAGAACAGGATGCGCTCGGTGGTCGTCGTCTTGCCGGCGTCGATATGCGCCGAGATGCCGATGTTCCGGTATCTTTCGATGGGTGTCTTGCGCGCCACGATACTCACCTGAATCCCGTCAGAACCTGTAGTGGGCAAACGCCTTGTTGGCGTCCGCCATGCGATGGACTTCCTCGCGCTTCTTCATGGCGCCGCCGCGGCCTTCCGCGGCTTCCTGCAGCTCGCCCGCCAGGCGCACGGTCATCGACTTCTCGCCGCGCTTCTGCGCCGCCTCGCGGATCCAGCGCATCGCCAGCGCCACGCGCCGCACCGGGCGCACTTCCACCGGCACCTGGTAGTTGGCGCCGCCGACGCGCCGGCTCTTTACTTCGACCACCGGCTTCACGTTCTGCACCGCCTGCGTGAACACCTCGACCGGATCCTTGCCCGACTTCGTCTTGATGACGTCGAAGGCGCGGTAGACGATCCCTTCCGCCACGGATTTCTTGCCGCGCGTCATCAGCACGTTGATGAACTTGGCGACATCCGGATGGTTGAATTTCGGATCCGGCAGGATCTCGCGCTTGGGGACCTCTCTGCGACGCGGCATGGGGGCTGTTCTCTCTCGTTCTTCTCTAGGCCGTCTTCGGCGCCTTGGCGCCGTACTTGGAGCGGCTCTGCTTGCGGTCCTTGACGCCCTGCGTGTCGAGCGAGCCGCGCACGATGTGATAGCGCACGCCCGGCAGGTCCTTCACGCGCCCGCCGCGAATCAGCACCACCGAGTGCTCCTGCAGGTTGTGGCCTTCGCCGCCGATATAGCCGATCACCTCGAAGCCGTTGGTCAGCCGCACTTTCGCGACCTTGCGCAGCGCGGAGTTCGGCTTCTTCGGCGTGGTGGTGTAGACGCGCGTGCACACACCCCGCTTCTGGGGCGAGCCCGCGAGCGCCGGCACCTTCGACTTCGGGCGCCGTGCGGCCCGGATACCACGCCGTAACTGATTGACTGTAGGCATTATTTTCAGACCCCAGAAACAAACCGGGCGGCCACGTCCAGCGAACCCGTAGCCGCCCAGGCGCTAAAAAAGAGGCCGGATTATAAGGAGGAAACCGGGTCAGCGCAAGGAAACGGACGGCGCGGAAACGAAATTGAACCGCGCGGCGACATCGCGCGACGCCACCGTCGGCAAGTCGCGCCAATCCGCGCCCAGGCGCGCCTCAAAAAAAAGAGCCAGATCGCGGTCATCGAGCAGGCCCAGGCCGCGCTCGCCGAGGATCAGCACCGAGCCTTCCTCGTCGACGAACGTGGCCGGTGCGCCCGTCGCCCGCATCATGGCATGCGCGGCGCGGCCGAGCGGTCGATCGGCGCAGGGCGCGCGATGCCGAAACCCTGCGCATAGCCCACCCGCGCCTCGCGCAGCTGCGCCAGAATTCCGGGTTCCTCCACGCATTCCGCGATCACCTCGACGCCAATGGTTTGCCCGACGCGCACCACCGCCTTCAGCTTGTGCCGCGCCACTTCGCTTCGCAGCAGCGCGCGCACGATGGAGCCGTCCACCTTCACGAAATCCGCGCGCAACGTCTGCAGCGCGATGAACGACACCGAGCGCTGGCCGAAGCCGTCGATCAGCACCTTGCAGCCGATCTGCTTCACGGCGTGCGAGAAGCGCGCCGCGACTTCGAGGCGCGACAGCGTGTCGTTTTCGTCCACTTCGAAGGTCAGCGCCTGCGGCGGCACGCGCATTGCCTGCAATTCGCCGGCGATGAACCCGGGGAACGCCGCATCCTCCAGCGCCTGCGCGGACACATTGAGGCTGATGCGCGGGATGGCGCCGGCGGGCGGGTCGGCGAGCCAGCGTACGACGTGACTCGCCACCCAGCGATCCAGCGCTCCCATCATCCCGAAATGCTCGAACACGGGCAGAAAATCCCCGGGCGGCAGCAGCAGTGCCTCCTCTTCGCGCAGGCGCACGAGCGCTTCGGCCATGGTGAAGGCACCCGGCGGGCGCAACGAAAGGATGGGCTGGCAGTAGAGCTGGAGGTCGTCGCGCGCGAGCGCGTGGCGCAGGCGCGCGGCGGGGTCGTCCCATCCCGCAAGCTCGCGGTTCATCTCCTCGAGGAACTTCTCCTCGCCGCTTGCCGCGGGCGACCTTGCAGTGCCATTCGTCATGCGCAAACCCCGGCGCTATCCTAGCCGCGCGCGCCGCACGGCCGAGCTAACATGGCGCGGTTTATCCTGGAGACCGATGCGATGCCCCGAGAGGATTTTGCCTGCACGCACCGCCTGCGTGTGCGCTGGGCCGAAGTGGACATGCAAAAGATCGTGTTCAACGGCCACTATCTCACCTACATCGACAGCGCCGTCGCCGAGTACTGGCGCGCGATCGGCCTGCCCTACCCCGAGGGCTACGTCGAGCGATTCGCGAGCGACCTGTTCCTGCGCAAGGCCACGGTGGAGTACCTGGGCTCCGCGGGCTATGACGACGAGCTCGACATCCTTTGCCGCGCATCGCGGCTCGGCCGCAGCAGCCTGACGTTCCTGTTCGAGATCTGGCGCGGCGCGTCCGATCTCCTGGTCACCGCCGAGCTGGTGTACGTGAATGCCGACCCGAAAGCGAAGGCTGCGGCCACGCTGCCCGAGGACGTGCGGCGGCGCGTGCGCGCGTTCGAGAAGACGGCGCCCGCGCAATGACGCTGTACTGGGAGGACTTCAAGGTCGGCGAGACCGTGGAAATGGGCCGCCACACCTTCACGGAAGAGGAGATCATCGCGTTCGCGCGCCAGTTCGACCCGCAGCCGTTTCACGTCGATCCGCAGGCGGCCGCGCGCTCGGCCTTCGGTGGCCTGATCGCGAGCGGCTGGCACACCTGCGCGATCTGCATGCGCCTGAACTGCGAGACCTACATCAACCGCGCGGTGAGCCTGGGCTCGCCGGGCTTGGACAACATCCGCTGGCTCAAGCCCGTCCGCCCGGGCGACACGATCACCTACCGGCGCACGGTGCTCGAGTCGCGCGCCTCGCAACGCCGGCCCAGCGTCGGCCTGCTGCGCTCGCGCACCGAGGCGCTCAACCAGGCAGGCGACCTCGTCATGTCGATGGAGGGCTGGGGCATGTTCGGACGGCGTCCGGCGCCATGAGCGCGAAGATCGAGCTGCAGCACCGCATCCACGTGCTCACGCGCAAGGAGGAGCTGGACGGCGTGCGCGTTTCGGGCAAAGTGGTCGTGGTGCTCGACATCCTGTTCGCCACGACCACCATGGTGGCGGCGCTCGCCGGCGGCGCCGCCGAAGTGCTGCCGGTGGCCGACGAGGCGGCCGCGCGCGCCGCCGGCGCGCGACACCCCGATGACCGCTACGTACTGGCGGGAGAGCTCTACGCCGAGACGCTGCCGGGTTTCGCGCACCCGGCGCCGATGGCGCTGCTCGCGCACGGCGTCACGGGCAAGACCCTGATCTACGCCACCACCAACGGCACCGTCGCGATGACCCTGGCGGCGGGCGCAAAGCGCGTGTACTGCGGCTCCCTGCTGAACGCCGGCGCGATCGTCGCCCACGTCGCCGCCGCGCATGCGCGCGACACCGTGCTCATCCTTTGCTCGGGCTCGGGCGGCAATTTCAATCTCGAGGATTTCTACGGCGCGGGGTGCCTGGTGGAGCACTTCGTGCGCCGGCTCGGACCCGGCGCGGATTTCTCCGACGCCGCGCGCACGTCGCTGGCGTTCTTTCGCAGTGCGCGCGCGCCCGCGGTGCTGCTCGAGTGCCGCGTCGGCCGCATGATGGCCGCGCGCGGACTGGCGCACGAGGTCGAGTTTGCCTGCCGCTTCGACGCCTTTCCGATCGTACCGGTGATGGAGGAAGGCCGCCTGCGATGCGCGTGAGCGCGCTCGCCATTTATCCGCTGAAAGGCGCGGCCGCGGTGCCGCTCGAGCGCCTCGAGCTCGACGTCATGGGGCCGCGCGGCGACCGCCGCTACTGTCTGGCGCGTCCCGGCGGGCGCGTGTTCACGCAGCGCGACGACCCGCGCCTGGCGCGGCTGCAGGCGCTGCCGGGCGGCGACGCACTGCTGCTTGAGCTCGACGGCGAGCGGCTGGAGGTCGGCGCCGGCGACTTCGCCGAGGCGGTGCAGCTGCGCGTCTGGTCGAGGGAGGCAGCGGCGCGTGTCGCGCGCGCCGCCGTGAACGCGACGTTGACACGCTGGTTCTCCACGCCGCTGCAGCTCGGGCGGCTCGAGCGACCGGTCGAGCGCCAGGGCGCCAAGCTCGCACTGGGGGACGCGGCTGCCCTGCTGCTGACCAATGCCGCGTCGCTCGACGCGATCAACGCGGTCCTGGGTGCGCCAGTGCCCATGGCGCGCTTCCGGCCGAACATCGCCCTCGACGAAGCCCCCGCATTCGACGAAGACAACTGGCAGCGCCTGCGCGTCGGCGCCGCGATCCTCGCGCCGGTGCATGCCTGCGGCCGCTGCGAAGTGACGACCATCGACCAGACGCTCGGCGCCATTAGCGGCGACGAGCCGCTGCGCACGCTCTCGCGTTTGCGGCTGCGCGACGGCGAGCCGGTGTTCGGGGTGCGCTATGCAGTCGAGCGGCCGGGCGAGATCCGCGTCGGCGACCGGGCGCTCGCTGCGCCCTAGTCAGTGGTAGCGCTCGTAGCTCGCGTAGCCGATCACCACGCGCGCGATGCCGTAGGCGACCCAGTTCAGCGCGCGGCGCCACAGCGGCCGGCGCCGCCACGCCAGAGACGGCAGCGGACGCGCGCCGCTGCGCATCGCATCCTGCAGGCTGGCGCGCAGCTCGGCCGCGAACCCCGCATCGTCCACGAAGACGTTGGCCTCGCGCGCGAGAAGCAGGCTGAAGGGATCGATGTTGGAGGAACCCACGCACGCCTGGCGGCTATCGAACACCGCGACCTTGGCGTGCAGAAAGCTGTAGTGGTACTCCTCGATGCGAATGCCCGCATCGAGCAGCGTGCCGAATAGTGCGCGCGACGCGTAGTGCGGCACGAGGTACTCGACCAGTCCCTGCACCAGCAGCACGACCCGCACGCCGCGTTGCGCTGCAGCCGCGAGCGCCTGCCGGAACCGGCGCCCTGGGAAGAAGTACGCGTTGGCGATGAGAATTTCCTCGCGCGCGCCTTCGATCAGCTCGAGGTAGGCGTCTTCGATGTCGCGCCGATGGCGCAGGCTGTCTCGCACCACCAGCGCGGCGCGCTGGCCCGGTGCGAGCGGCACGGGTGCCTGAGGCGCCGGCGGCAGCGGCTGCGTGTGCCGAGCGGTCAGCGCCACGAGCCGCCACAGGCGCGCCGCCTCGGCGCGCACCGCGGCGGTCAGCGGCCCTTCGACGCGCACCGCGTAGTCGTAGCGCGGGGTGGTGTCGTTCGGCGCGTCGTAGTCATCGATCACGTTGATGCCGCCGACGAAAGCGCAGCGGCCATCGATGCAGGCGAGCTTGCGGTGCATGCGTCGCAGGCGGTTGCGGCGCAGCGTCCACGGACTGATTTCCGGACGGTAGACCAGCACCCGGACGCCGGCCTCGGCGAGCATGCGCCGGAAGCGCGGCGCGAAATCGCGCGCGCCGAAGCCGTCGATGAGCAGGTGCACCGCGACGCCGCGCGCCGCCGCACGCGCGAGCGCGTCGGCAACCAGGCTGCCGGTCTCGTCATCGGCAAAAATGTAGGTCTCGAGAAAGATCTCGCGCCGGGCGGCGTCGAAGGCATCGACCAGCGCGGGAAAGTACTGCTCGCCATTGCGCAGCAGCGTGACCCGGTTGCCGTCGATATAGCGCATCGCGCTACGCGGGCTGCACCACTGCGCCCAGCGCCAGGTGGTCCGACAGCAGCGACCAGGGCGCGCCGACGTGCACGCTCGCCTCGACGACGCTGAAGCCGCGCACGTAGATGCGGTCCAGGCGCAGCACCGGGAGCAGGCTCGGGTAGGTGCGCGCCGGCCGCGCGCCGTAGATGGCGGTCACCTCCTGCATGCCGAGGCGTTCTTCGAGCACCCGGGTGGCGCGCTGGCGCCAGTCGTTGAAGTCGCCGGCGATGACCATGGGCAGGCCGCGCGACGCCACCTCGCCGAGCCGCTCGACGATGGCGTCGAGCTGGCGCCGGCGCCCGCGCTCGTGCAGCGAAAGGTGCACGCAGACGCAATGCAGGTTTTGCCGCCAGCCCGGGACCGCCACCACGCAGTGCAGCAGCCCGCGGCGCTCGAAGCGGTGGCTCGAAATGTCCGCGTTCTCCATCGACACGATCGGAAAGCGCGAGAGCACGGCGTTGCCGTGATGCCCGGAATGATGCACGCGATTGAGGCCGTAGGCATACTCCCAGCCGTCCTGCTTCAGGTACTCGTGCTGCGGCGCGCTCGGCCAGGACGCAAAGCGCAGCGCATGACGCGCATTGAGACCCTGCACTTCCTGCAGGAACACGAGGTCGGGCTCGAGGGCGTTCAGGCCCTCGCGCAGCTCGTGGATCACCATGCGCCGGTTGAACTGCGACAGGCCCTTGTGGATGTTGAGCGTGACGAGGCGCAGGGACGCGCTCATGCGCGAGCGCACCGCGCCGGCAGCATGGCGATGGCGTCGCGATTCGACCACGAGAAGCACGCCGCCGCGGCGTCGCGCCACGGCAGCCAGCGCTGCGCGCGATGCTCCAGCGGCGCCAGGCGCACGGCGAGCGGCGCCGGAACCGAAAGGCTGAACACGTGCTCGGTGTTGTGCGTGGTGCCGACCGGGAAGCGTCCGCGCCAGTGCGCATAGATCTGAAATGCATTGGCGAGCCGCCAGTCGACGAAACGCGCCGGCGCCGCATCGATCCCCGTTTCCTCGAGCACTTCGCGTCGCGCCGCATAAGGCAGCGGCTCGTCCAGGCGCTCCAGCGACCCCGTCACCGATTGCCAGAACCCGGCGCGGCGTGCGCGCTCCAGCAGCAGCACGTCCAGCGCCGGCGTGTGAATCACCACCAGCACCGACTCGGGCAGCTTGGCGCTCATGCCGACCTGGCGCGAAACAGCTCGGGCAAGGCGAGCGCATGGCGCGCGTCCAGGAACACCGCGAAAAACGGCTTGCCGCGCTCGGCCCAGTATGCCGCGCTCGCGGCGAGGACGTCGAGCAGCACGCCCAGATCGTCGGCCGGCAGGTCCTCGTAGCCCGAGAACAGGAACACGTGGCCGTCGCCCGCGCGCCAGTCGAGGTCGCCCAGGCAGTCTTCCAGCGCGTCCCAGTTGCCGCCGAACCAGGCCGGAAAGCCGAGCGCCAGCGCGATGCGCTCGAGCAGCGCCTCCTTGCCGTCGGCGCCGCCCAGGTCGACGCGCGCCAGATCGAGGCGCGTGGCGCGCACGGCGTCCTCGACTTCGGTGCCCTGCGCGGTCCGGTACACGCCGGAACGCGCGGCGTCGCTCAGCCTTTGCGCGAGCTTGCCCATGGCCTATTCGCGAATGCGCCTGAAGGTCCGGTAGTGATCCTGCGTGTAGTAGTACTCGCCGTCTCCGCCCGCCACGATACGCCGCGCGCCGCGGTCGCGCGCGCCCGGCGTGGGCACCGTGTACTCGCGATAATAGCCGCCCGCGCGCCCGGGCAGCCGGCCCTCGCGATTATGGAACGCCGTGCCGTCCCGCGCATGGGGAAACGGCCCCCCGGCCTTGATCAGCGACAGCGTCTGGCGCGCCTCGGGCGGCAGCTCGGCGAGCGCGATCTCGCCCGCGCAAGCGCTCGCCGCGAACGCCAGGACGAGCGCCCAGGCGAGTCTCACTGCGACGGATTGCGCAGCCGGATATGGAGCTCGCGCAGCTGCTTTTCGGTCACCGCGGAGGGCGCCCCGGTCAGCAGGTCCTGTCCGCGCTGCGTCTTCGGAAACGCGATCACGTCGCGAATGGCGTCGGCGCCGGCCATCAGCGCCACCAGGCGATCGAAGCCGAACGCGATGCCGCCGTGCGGCGGGGCGCCGTACTGCAGCGCGTCGAGCAGAAAGCCGAACTTGGCGCGCTGATCCTCCGCGGAGATCTTCAGGCCGCGGAACACCTGCTGCTGGATTTCCGGGCGATGGATGCGCACCGAGCCGCCCGCCACTTCCCAGCCGTTCAGCACCAGGTCGTAGGCCTTGGCATAGGCTTTTCCGGGCGCCGATTCGAGGTACTGCTCGTGCCCGTCCTTGGGGCTGGTGAACGGATGGTGCCGCGCCTTCCACTGCCCCGATTCTTCGTCCTGCTCGAACATCGGGAAATCCACCACCCACAGCGGCCGCCAGCCCTTCTCGGCGAGGCCGCGCTCGTGGCCGATCTTCTGGCGCAGCGCGCCGAGGCAGGCGTTCGCCGCCACCGCCTTGTCGGCGGCAAAGAAGATGAGATCGCCGTCCGCCGCGCCGCTGCGCGCGAGGACCTCGTCGAGCGCGCGCGCGTGCAGGTTCTTCACGATCGGCGACTGCAGGCCCGCGGCGCCTTTGGCGCGCTCGTTGACCTTGATCCAGGCAAGGCCCTTGGCGCCCAGCGTCTTCACGTAGTCCGTGTAGGCGTCGATCTCGCCGCGCGTCAGCGCCGCGCCGCCCGGCACCCGCAGGCCCGCCACGCGGCCCTCCGGCGCATTCGCCGGTGCGGCGAACACCTTGAAATCCACGTCCTTCATCACCTCGGTGAGCTCGACGAGCTTCAAGGGCACGCGCAGGTCCGGCTTGTCGACGCCGTAGTCGCGCATCGCGTCCTCGTAGCGCAGCACCGGAAACGGATCGGGCAGCGCGACGCCGAGCACGTCCTTGAACATGTGGCGCGCCAGCTGCTCCATCAGGGCTCGGATCGCCGCCTCGTCCATGAACGAGGTCTCGATGTCGATCTGCGTGAACTCGGGCTGCCGGTCGGCGCGCAGGTCCTCGTCGCGGAAGCATTTCACGATCTGGTAGTAGCGGTCGAACCCCGCGATCATCAGCATCTGCTTGAACAGCTGCGGGCTCTGCGGCAGTGCGTAGAAGTGCCCGTCGTGCAGGCGCGAGGGCACCAGGAATTCGCGCGCCCCTTCGGGCGTGGACTTGTACAGCACCGGCGTCTCGATATCGATGAAGCGGTGCGCGTCGAGGAAAGCGCGCGCGGCCGACGCCGCGCGGTGGCGCAGGCGCAGGTTGCGCTGCATCGGCTCGCGCCGCAGATCGAGCACGCGGTGCTCCAGCCGCACCGCTTCGGAGAGATTCTCCTCGTCCAGCTGAAACGGCGGCGGCGCAGAAGGGTTGAGGATCTCGACCGCGTCGGCCAGCACCTCGACTGCGCCCGAGGCGAGATTGGGGTTGACCGTGCCTTCGGGCCGCGCGCGCACGCGGCCGGTGACGCGCAGGACGAACTCGCCGCGCACCCGGTCGGCCGCCTTGAACGCATCCCCGCGATCCGGGTCGCAGACCACCTGCGCCAGCCCGTCGCGATCGCGCAGGTCGATGAAGATCACGCCGCCGTGGTCGCGCCGGCGGTGCGCCCACCCGGCGAGCGTCACCTGCTGGCCGATGAGCGCGGCCGAGAGCTCGGCGCAGTAGTGCGTGCGCACGGCGGCGCTTACCTGCCCTGGTCGGGCGAGACCACGCCCATGGAAATGATGTACTTGAGGGCCGTGTCCACGGACATGTCCAGCTCCACCACGTCCTTGCGCTGCATCATGACGAAATAGCCGCCGGTCGGGTTCGGGGTCGTCGGCACGTACACGCTTACGTAGTCGCCCGGCAGATGCTGGACGACGTCGCCCCCGGGCCGCCCGGTCAGAAACGCGATGGTCCACATGCCCTCGCGCGGCCACTGCACCAGCAGCGCCTTGCGGAACGCCTGGCCGCTCGAGGAAAACAGCGTGTCGGAGATCTGCTTGACGCTCGAGTAGATCGAATTGACGACGGGAATGCGGTGCAGGATCGCGTTCCACAGCTGCAGCAGGCGCGCGCCGAGGAAATTGGTGGCGAGCACGCCGGTGACGAACACGATCACCAGCGTCAGGATCACGCCGAGCCCCGGCACGTGCACGCCGAGAAAGCTTTCGGTGCGCCACTGCGGCGGCAGCAGCAGCAGCGACTGGTCGAGCGTTTCCACGATCAGCTTCAGCACCCAGATGGTGATCACCAGCGGGATCCAGATGAGCAGTCCGGTAATGAAATATTTCCGCACGCGACCTCTATAAAGAAAAAAGCCCGGCTCGCGCCGGGCCGGTATCGAGCCCGGCTGGGGCTAACTGTCCGAGTTCGCGGCCGCCGGCGACTTGGCCGCCTGCGGCTTGGCTTCGGTCTTGGGCTCCGCCTTGGACTCGGGCTTGGCCTCCGCTTTGGCGTCCGGCTTGGCCTCCGCCTTCGCCTCGCCCTGCGCGCCGGGCTTGGCTGCCGCCTTTCCGGATCCCTTGAAATCGGTCGCGTACCAGCCGCTGCCCTTCAGCTGGAAGCCTGCCGCGCTCACCAGTTTGCGCAAGCTCGGCTTGCCACAGGACGGGCAGGCCGTCAGCGGCGCTTCCGACACCTTCTGCAGGTACTCGTCCTGAAAGCCGCAGTCCGCGCACCGGTACTCGTAGATCGGCATCCTCGTAATCCGCAAGTTCCTGAATCGGCGGGCATTATAGCGCCAACCGCCGACCTAGAACGGGATATCGTCCGCCATGTCGTCGAACTTGCCCGCGGGCTTCTTGGCCGCCGGGCGCGACGCCGGCTCGCTGCGGGGCTCCGCGGCCTCGGCGCCCGCCGCCGCCGCGCGCGGCTCGCCCGCACCCGCGCGCGAGCCGAGCATCTGCATCACGTCGCCGCGGATCTCGGTGCTGTAGCGGTCGTGGCCTTCCTTGTCCTGCCACTTGCGCGTGCGCAGGCTGCCCTCGACGTACACCTGCGAGCCTTTCTTCAGGTACTCGCCGGCGATCTCCGCCAGGCGGCCGAAGAAGGCGATGCGGTGCCACTCGGTCGCCTCCTTCATCTCGCCGCTCGCCTTGTCCTTCCAGCGGTCGGTGGTGGCGACGCGGATGTTGGTGACCGCTTCCCCGCTCGGCAGGTACCGCGTCTCCGGGTCCGCCCCCAGGTTGCCCACTACGATGACCTTGTTGACCGATGCCATGGCTACCTCCCTTTGACCGTACTCATCGTAAACGACTCACCGCCGATCCGGTTGACCGGGCGCATGCCGTAGGCGATGGCGAGCCAGCCCAGCGCCAGCGCGGCGCAGCTGCCGAATACCGCGGCCGCGCCGTAGCGCCCCGCCACCCAGCCACCCAGCAGGCCGCCACAGAACAGGCCCAGCGTCTGCGCCGTGTTGTAGATGCCGATCGCGGTGCCGCGTGCGTGCGCCGGCGCGAGCCGCGACACCAGCGACGGAATCAGCGCCTCGAGGACGTTGAAAGCGCAGAAGAAGCCGAGCATCGCCAAGGCGAGGACCGCCACGCGCGGCCCGGAGAGGGCGAGGCCCCCTTCCGCCACGAGCAGCAGCGCGATCGCGCCGAGCATGACGCCGCGTCCCGCGTTGCGCCGATCGGCGTGCAGGATGGGCGGCAGCATGAGCGCGAACGACACCAGCACCACCGGCAGGTAGATCTTCCAATGCGCCTGCAGCGGCAGGCCGGCGGCCACCAGCAGCGGTGGCACCACCACGAACATCGCCATCTGCACCATGTGCAGCACGAAGATCCCGGCGTTGAGGCGCGCGAGCTGCGGGTCGAGCAGCGCCTTGCGCAGTTCACGGGGCGCGCCGGCGGTGAGCGCAGCCGCGCGCCGCGGCACGTCCGGTACCAGCCACAGCAGCACGCCGATGCCCGCCAGCGCCAGCACGCCGGTGAGCGCAAACAGTCCCCCCATGCCGATCACGTGGTAGAGCGTGGGCGCCGCGACCAGCGACAGCGCAAAGCTCGCACCGATGGTCGCACCGATCATCGCCATGATCTTCACGCGGTGCTGGTCGCGCGTCAGGTCGGCGGCGAGCGCCATCACCACCGCGGAGATCGCGCCCGCGCCCTGCAAACCGCGGCCGGCGATCGCCGTCCAGATGTCGTCGGCGCCGGCGGCGAGGAAGCTGCCGGCGGCAAACAGCGCAAGGCCGATCACCATCACGGGCTTGCGGCCCCAGCGATCGGAGGCCATGCCGAAGGGCAACTGCAGGATCGCCTGCACCAGGCCGTAGGCGCCGAGCGCCACGCCGACCAGCACGAGGTCGTCGCCGCCAGCGAGCTGCGGCGCGTGCACCGCGAACACCGGCAGGATGAGAAACAGCCCGAGCATGCGCAAACCGAAGATGCCGGCGAGCGAGGCGCCCGCCCGCAGCTCCTGGGCGCTCATGCGCTGGGGATCCATTGCGGTGCGAAGAAAGGCTGGAAAGGAAGATCGGGAACTGGCTATAGTAGCAAGTTTGCTTTCGCCTTCCGCACGGATGGACACCCACGGCACCCTTCGCATTCGCGGCGCACGTACGCACAACCTCAAGAACCTGAGCGTCGAGCTGCCGCGCAACCGCCTGGTGGTGATCACCGGCCTCTCGGGCTCGGGCAAGTCCTCGCTCGCCTTCGACACGCTGTACGCCGAAGGGCAGCGCCGCTACGTGGAGTCGCTCTCGGCCTACGCGCGCCAGTTCCTGCAGATGATGGAAAAGCCCGACGTCGACCTGATCGAGGGCCTGTCGCCGGCGATCGCCATCGAGCAGAAATCGGGCAGCCACAATCCGCGCTCGACGGTCGGCACGGTGACCGAGATCCACGACTACCTGCGGTTGCTGTTTGCGCGCGTCGGCACGCCG
>Ga0224510_10001583_pt1 | contig 14802 bp, 7 predicted proteins | sample SF_May12_sed_USG_FD_170161 | JGI IMG/M metagenome (GOLD analysis project Ga0224510, IMG submission 170161) | Sediment microbial communities from San Francisco Bay, California, United States - SF_May12_sed_USGS_4_1 | ecosystem: Environmental > Aquatic > Marine > Sediment | place: USA: California... | reverse complement strand
CCCTCATCCACCTCGATCTTGACGTTGTCCGGCTGGAAATGGATGCTCTTCTTCATCGTCGGCTTCTCCGTAGGCTTCGGGATTCTTCCCGTGAAAAGTCTTGAAACAGTTATCGATTTGCAACAGCGCGAGGATGGCGCTGTTTAGCAAGTTTATCAGAATAGCAGGAAGCGCGCCCTTGTCAAGAAGGCAGAAAGGGGGGAGTGTTTGCCGCCCCCGGGCACGATTCCGCCCCCCCTCCTGGCAACCCGCATCCCCGGAAAACAGCGATTTTCTTTGCCTCTGGCAAAGGGCTGTAGTAGAATTTTCCACGCTTCCGAAAATCAGCAATTCGGCAGTTTGGTCGCTCCATTCCTTAACCTTTCCGGCCGTGCCAGGAGTTTCCCCATGTACGATCACTCAAAACCGCTCGTTGACGATGACTCCGAACCAACCCTGATCGGCAAGCTTGCCAAGGTGGTCGGCGGCATTCTGCTTCTGGTCGCCGTTGTTCTGGTCGGCTTGTCGCTCTTCATCCGCTTCTATCTCACCGAGGAGCGGATGAAGGCCCTGATCATCCCGGCCGCCGAAACGGCCCTTGGCCGCACCGTGACCCTGGGCGCCATCGATGTTGGCCTCTTCAGCGGCATCACCGTCACCGACCTGGTCGTCAAGGAAGCTGACAACACCACCAACTTCCTCTCCATGGGCCGCTTTGTCCTCCACTACGACCTTCTCCCCCTGCTCGCCAAAAAGCTGGTCATCTCCGAGGTCACCATCGACCGTCCGGACTGCCGGGTTACCCGTGACATCAACGGCCGCTTCAACTACGAATCGCTGGCCCTGCTGGCGAAAAAACCGGATACGCCGGAGGAAAAGACCGCCCTGCCCTTCGCGCTTGTCGTCGACCGGGTCACCCTCAGCAACGCCCATATCATCGTCAGCGACGCCAGGAAGGAACTCCCGGAGATTGACGCCACCGCCTCGGCCAATGTCGGGGTCGAGATCGGCGCCAGCCTTGCCGAGCTCAAGTATCAGGGCGATTTCGACTTTGTCAGCGATATCGTCTACGGCGAGGCCAAACCGCACGTGACCGGCAAGGGCACCTTCGACAACAGCAAGGCCGGCTGCACCCTCACCATCGATATCGACCAGCAGCGCCTGACCATCGTCGCCGCGCTGCCAAACCTTGCCGTGAAGCCGTTGCCGGCCCTTGTCCTTGATGTCAGCGGCGACAAATTGAACATCGACCGCCTGCTGGCGATCCCCGACAAGCTGCCCAAACCGGCCGCCGCGGCATCCGCCGAAAAATCCCCTGCCTCCGCCCCGCCGGCGGGCAAGCCAGCCAAACCGGCTGAAAAGAGGCCCATCGCCGCCAGCCTGCCGCCCGGCCTCGACCTGAGCGGATCGTTCAAGGCCAACCAGGCGCAGTACAGCAAACTGACCATGCATAACGTTATGCTCCGCTACGGCATCAAGGACGGCGTGGCCTCGGTCAGCGACCTCTCTTTCAAGCTGGCGGGCGGCACCTTTGCCGGCAAGGCGCGGGTCGACCTCACCCAGGTCATCCCCCCCTACAGCGGCAACTTCAAGATCACCGGTCTGCAGCTCCAGGAACTGCTGGCCAACCTTGTCAGCCCCCAGGCCAATATCCTCTCCGGCAGCATGAGCGCCGATCTCAACTATTCCGGCGCCGGGCTTGCCGGCGACGTCCTCAAGAAGAACCTGAACCTCGAAGCCACCTACGGGATGCGCGGGGCGCAACTCGCGGAAACCCCGATCAGCAACATCCTGGCCACGGTGCTCCGCATGGAGGTTCTGCGCACCTTGAAGCTTGACGACATCGACGGCAATCTCCATCTGAAAAACGGCCAGCTCGGCCTGCGTTCACAATTCGCGGCAGCAGGCATCCGTGTCCAAACCGACGGCACGGTTGGTATCCTTGACGGGCGCCTGAACCTGCCGCTCAAACTTGAATTTTCCGGTTTCATGGCCGACCAGCTGCGCCAGAAGGCCTCGTTCCTCAAATATCTTTCCGACAAGGATGGCGTCACCGCTCTCAACCTGCGGCTCGGCGGCACCACCGCCTCTCCCAAGGCGACGTTGGACAAGGCCGCGGTCGAGCAACAGATCAAGAAGCAGGTAGAGGAGAAGATCAAGGAAAAGGCGATGGAAGAGATCGGCAAACGGCTGGGCGCGCCCCCGGCCCAGAGTCCGGAGCAAAACGGCAAACCGGCCGCGCCCGAGCCGGTCCAGCAGATCATCAAGGGCCTTTTCGGGAATTAATTGATGAACGCCGATTCCGCCCAGGGGCGGACCTCCTTCCGCTCCTGGTTGTGGCAAAAACCCTCTAGCGCCGACGCAACGACGAAGACCCGACTGCGGACCTTCTGCCGCATCATCGCCATCTTCCTCCGCGAATTCGACCGGGACGCCATCCCCTTGCGGGCCAGCGCGCTCACCTTCACCATCATCCTTTCCATGGTGCCGGTGCTGGCGCTCTCCACCGCGGTCCTGAAAGGCCTGGGGGCCGGCAACCAGATGCGGGCCGCCGCCTACCATTTCATCGACACCCTCGACCCGCCGGAAAGCGCCCCGACAACGGCACCGCCAGCCACCACGGCGGCTCCCGGCCCCAACGCCCCCAAATCGTTGAGTAGCCATCTCAAAAAGGCGGTGGACACCGTCTTCAACTATGTCGAAAAAACCAACTTCGCCACCATCGGCATGTTCGGTATCGCCGGCCTGTTCTTCACCGTCATCTCGGTGCTCAGCACCATTGAACAGGCGATGAACGTCGTCTGGCAGACGGACAGCGGCCGACCGCTCGGCCGCAAGGTCATGGACTATCTGGCCCTGATGCTGCTCCTGCCGCTGGCCGTCAATATCGGCGTGGCAACGATGGCCGCCCTGCAGAGTGAAACCACCCTGGACATCCTCCGGCACATCTTCCCCATGGAGTGGGCCGGGCCGCTGCTGGTGCAGGTGCTGAGCTTCGCCTTTCTGGTGATGACCCTGCTGTTCCCCTATCGCTTTCTGCCCAACACCAGGGTCCCCCTCTACCCGGCGCTGATCGGTGCCTTGGTCGGTGCCATCGGCTGGCTGCTCATCCAGGCGCTCTACATCAGCCTCCAGATCGGGGTCGCCCGCTACAACGCCATTTACGGCTCCTTCGCCACCCTGCCGCTCTTCTTCCTCTGGATCTATATCGGCTGGATGGTCTTTCTCTCCGGGGCGGAGGTCGCCTACGCGGTCCATGTCCGCCACCGCTACCTGCCCGGCCAGTACAAAACCCGCCTTGCCCCGGCCATGGAACTGGCCCTGGCATATGACCTGCTGACCCTGGTGTACGAAGATTTCCGGGCCAGAAAGGTTTCGGATCTGGACAGCCTCTGCCGACGCCTGGACTACCCGGACCAACCCATCACCAACATCATCCGCAAGCTGCTGGAGACCGGCCTGATCCGTCAGGCGGACGGCAGCGAGATCGCCTATCTGCCGGCCACCGCGGCGGAGCTCTTGTCGGCAAGTGAGGTGCTGGATGTGATTCTCGGCGCGGAACGACCGGCATCCAGGGGGGGAGAGATCACCGACCAGGCGCTGGCCGGAGCCCGCAAGGCGCTGGGAGAAAAGGCCATGGACACCCTGGCAGGTTGACCGCCGCCCCCCGCCACCCTCACTCGCCCCGGCTGCGGCTATGACAACGGCTCGACGGCAGACAGCACCTGCCGCTCCTCGTCAAAATCGGCAAAGCGGATGGCGGTTTCGCGAAACCGTTCATTGATCTCCAGAAAGGCGTCCACCAAGGCCGGATCGAAGTGACTGCCGCGCCCCTCGCGGATGATGCTCACCGCCTTGGCATGCGGGAAGGGCGGCTTGTAGACCCTCTTCGAGATCAGGGCATCGTAGACGTCGGCTATGGCCATCAGGCGCCCGGCAAGCGGAATCTCCTCCCCCTTCAGCCCCTGCGGATAGCCGCTGCCGTCCCATTTTTCATGATGGGTGTAAGCGATCTCCATGGCATAACCGAGAAAGGAATTTTCCCCCAGTTCCCGCACCCCGGCAGCCAGCGCGTCACGGCCGTAGGTGGTGTGTTTCTTGATCTCCTCGAACTCCTCATCGGTAAGCTTGCCGGGTTTCAACAGGATGGCGTCCGGCACCCCCACCTTGCCCACATCATGGAGGGGGGCCGACTTATGGAGCAGTTCGATGGCATAGGCGTCCAACTCGGCGGCAAATCGCGGCTGCTCGCAAAGCTTTTCCGCCAACAACCGGACATAGGTCTGGGTGCGGCGGATATGGCCGCCTGTCTCCGGATCGCGAGCCTCGGCGAGGCTGGCCAGGGTAAAGATGGTAACATCGCGGGTCAGGGCGAGTTCCCTGGTCCGTTCCGCCACCAGTTCTTCAAGGCGATCGCGATGGCGCTTGAGTTCAAGGTGATTGGCCACCCGCGCCTTGACCAGATCGGGCTGGAACGGCTTGGTGATGTAATCAAGCGCCCCCAGCGCCAGCCCCTTGGATTCTTCCTCGTAGCCGCCAAGGGCGGTGATGAAGAGCACCGGGATGCCGGCGGTGTCGGGGTCCGCCTTCAGTTGCCGGCACACCTCATAACCATCCATCTTCGGCATCATCACATCGAGGAGGATCATATCCGGGCGGGGCTCCAGGCGGGCCATGGCCAGGGCCTTCTCGCCCTCCTTGGCGGCGACAACGGCATACCTGCCCCCCAGCGCCCCCATCAATACATCGATGTTCTCAGCCACATCGTCGGCAATGAGAATCTTCGGTTTCGCCATCAGCATCTCTCCTCTAAGGTATCCGCTATGCAGGAGGCAACCCCTCTTGCCCCGCAACTCTCTTGCATCATGCCCTGCCCATCTCAAGGGCCAGGGTGGCCGCGATCCGGCCGATCACCGTTTCCGCGGCGTCGGTATCATACTCCGCCATCGCCTGCGTCAATTCCGCCCCCTCGTGCGACAACGGGGTTTCCGCCAACAGCCGCCGGAGTTTTTCGCAGCACTGCCGCGCCTCGCCGAAATCGCTGTACAACAGGATCGTCAGTTCACCCAGCAGCAATGCCACCGCCTCGCGATCCACCGCTGCCACCCCGCCCGCCACCTTTTCCGCTGGCGGCAGCATATCGATCCCATTCACCACCTCGTCGAGCCGTTCGGAAAAACGCGCCAGCCAGTCGCCAACATCCGCCTCGCCGGCGGCCAGCCGGTCTTCCAGGGTATTGGCGGCCGCATACAGCGCTTCGGCAGCCAGATTGCCGGCCACCCCCCTGATGGAGTGAACCATGTTCTGCGCCTCCTGCCGCCGGCCCGCCGCCAAGGCCTCACCGATCCGGGCGCCGGCATCGCGGTTGCCGGCGCCAAACTGCCGCAGCAGTCGGAGATAGAGGACGTGGTTGCCGCCGACCCGTCGCAACCCCTGTGCCAGATCAACGCCCGGCAACCGCGACGGCAGTTCCGGTGCGTCGCCATCACCCCTTGCCGCGCCGACCGGTGCTACTTGCTCGGCACGAGGCGCAATCCAACGCCCCAACAGCCGATGCAGTTCCGCCACCTCAATGGGCTTGGCCAGATGATCGTTCATGCCGGTCTCAAGGCAACGCTCCCGGTCGCCGGCCATGGCGTGGGCGGTCATCGCCACCACCGGCAGCTCTTGCCATTCCTGACGTTGCCGGATGCGCCGGGTGGCCTCATAACCATCCATCGTCGGCATCTGCAGATCCATCAGCACCAGATCAAAACGATCGTGCTCCAAGGCCGCCAGCGCCTCGACACCGTTCCTGGCGGTGGTTACCGTCAACCCGACCTCGCTCAGCAACTCCACCCCGATCTCCCGATTGATCTCGTTGTCATCCACCAGCAGGACTCGGCCGCCGGCGACATGGGCCGGGGCAATCGCCGGCTCATCCGCGGGCGCGGCGGACTCCTCGGCTTCGGCGACCACCGCAAAGGGAAGTTCAAAACGGAAAACGCTGCCGGGGCCGAGGCTGCTCTCAACCGTCAATTCGCCACCCATCAACTCCACCAATTGCCGGGTGATGGCGAGGCCCAGGCCGGTGCCGCCGAACTTGCGGGTGGTGGAACTGTCGGCCTGCTCAAAGGGCTCGAACAGCCGCGCCTGCTGTTCCGGGGTGATGCCGATGCCGGTATCCCTGACCGTAAAAGCGATCCGCACCACGCCGGCAGTCGCGCCGACATTGGCAATCGTCAGCACCACCTCGCCCCGCTCGGTAAACTTGAGCCCGTTACTGAGCAGATTGAGCAACACCTGATTGAGCCGGAGCCGATCCCCCACCAGCCAGTCGGGGATCTGACCATCAATCTCCAGCCGCAGGGCGATCCCCTTCTCTTCGGCAAGGCCATGGAGCAGATCAGCGACATCCTCGAACAACCCGCGGGCAAGAAACGGGGCCTTTTCCACCACCAGCTTGCCGGCCTCGATCTTTGAGAAATCGAGGATATCGTTGATGATGCCGAGAAGATTCTCACCGGCCCGCACCACCTTGGTCATAAATTGACGCTGCCGCTGGTCGAGGTCGGTGGCGAGCACCAGCCGGCTGAGGTTGATCACCGCGTTCATCGGCGTCCGGATCTCATGACTCATATTGGCGAGGAACCTGCCCTTGGCGATATTCGCGGCCTCGGCCGCCTGCCGCGCATTCCGCAACTCCTCCTCCGCCTCTTTGCGGGCGGTGATATCCATGATCACCCCCACCAAAACCAGCGGCGCATCCTCCTCGTCACGAATAACCTTGCCCAACTGCTGCACCACCCGCTCGGAACCGTCATCCCGATGCAACCGATGCTCGACGGCATACCCCGCGCCCGAAACCCGCAAGGCATGACCCAATGCCGCATTTGCCACTTCCCGCTCCTCGACGGGGATAGCGTTCAACAGCCGCTGATAATCCGGAACCGCCCCCTGCGGGTCCCAACCGAGAATCCGGTAGCACTCGGCCGACCATTGGTGGGTGTTGTCGACGAGATTCCACTCCCAGCTGCCCAGATGCGCGATCTCCTGGGCCTGTACCAACCGTTCATGGTTGGCAAACATCTCCAGGTTGGCCGTGGCCAGCCGTGCCAGCAGGCCGCTTTTCTCGCGATGCGCCTTTTCCAGGGCGTCAATGCTCTGCCGGTTATTCCGGTAAAACCCGATGGTGAACAAAAGAATGGCGGTCAGGGCGACAAGCGCACCGACGATCATCGCCGAGAGCGCGACCCGCCTTTTGCGAGCCCGCTCCGCCAGCATCCCTTGCAACTGTTCGTCAATGGCGAGGTAAAACCCCTTGCTGAGGTCGATCACCCAGGTCCCCTCGATGAACATTGCCCCGCCATCGCTGAAGGGCAGCCGGTCGATGCTGGCGGACTCATCTCGCGCCAGCCGCTCCACCAGCCTGGTCGCCGCCCGCTGGGTCGCCTCGAGACGCGATGTCAATGGCTCGGCCAACAGCGGCGTCGCCTCCAGTGCCAATGACCAACTGCGTTCAAGATCGCCGAGCCGCTCCCCGACCCCGCCCCGTTGCAAATCAAGCCACTGCCGGTCCCACTCCACCAGTTCCCCTTTGGCGACCAGCCCGGAAGCGACGCCCCGCACCCTGCCGAGGGCTTCGGTAAGGGCGGGTATCCGGCTGATCAGGATATCGATGAGAGAATAGCTGGGAAGTTCCGGGTCCAGGGCGAGATTGGAATAGTTGCCCACCCAGTGTACGATCTCCTGCAGAGTGGCGATGCGCCGGCTGTACCAATCGAAACGGTCAACGGGGGCAAGATCGGCAAAGCCCTGGCCGGAACAACCTGCCAGATCGTCAATCAACCCCTGAAGCAGCCGCTGCACACGAAAATGTTTGCTGTGTTCATCCTGCACCCGCTCGGCCAGTTCACGGTCAAGCAGTTTTCTCAACTCGGCAATTCGTGCCCGGTATCCATTGTCCGGTTCCTGAACCGCAATCTGATCCAGACCGCGGATCTGCTGGAGCAACAATACCGAATTGTAGAGGCTGCGAACGTCGTGCAAGCCGGCAATTTCCCGCTCGGTAAACGCCAGATCATCACACAGCTTGTCCACCATGAAGGAAAAGGCGCCGAGCAGCAACAAGGCAGGAATCAGGGTCGCCGCCAGATATCTGTGCAACGGTACCGCGACTCCCACCCCAGCAGCCGAATCATTCTCGTTCGTCAGGTCGTCTCTGCGCCTGGCAGGGAGATCCATACTTCCTCCGCGAAGGTGATCAATAAAAAAGTGGCGGAACCGCCATTAACGCGGCTCCGCATCAAGAGCCGCCACCATACCCTTCACCACCGTTATCGCCGCATCGGTATCATAGACCGCCATCGCCGCAGCCAGCCGCTTTGCTTCCGGCCAGAGCGGGGTGTCGAGCAGCAGCGCCTGCAACTCGGCAAGACATTCATGCGCCGCACCCAAATCACTCTCCAGCAGCGGTTCCAACCGGTGCAGGGCATCGCTTGCCGCCTGCCGGTCCACCTGCCTGCTTCCCCCGCCGCCACCGTTTTCGGCCGCGCCGCCGGGCTGCACCGGCAAGTCCCGCAAGCCGTCAAGAACCGCCGTAAGCAGGCCACGGAAGCGGGTCAGGGCTTCGCCGGCCGGGGCCTTCTCCTGTAGCAGCCGCTCAAGCTCGCCAGCCGCCCGAAACAAGGAATGGGCACCGAGGTTGCCGGCCACCCCCTTCACCGCATGCACCGCCGCCTGTGCCTGCTCCCACTCCTGCGCATCAACAAGGGCGCTGATCTCGGCCGCCGCCTCGCGGTTCGCCGCGACAAAACGGCCGAGCAGCCGCAGATAGAGATCCTGCTTGCCGCCCATCCGCCGCAGGCCGGTCGCCACATCGATGCCGGGAAGGGCATCCGGCACCAGGGCGTCCGTCACGACCCGCCGGGAAGCGGCCTGCGCCTCCGCCGCCTGCAACGGCAGCCAGCGCAGCAGGGCTTCATACAAATCCTCCACCTCGATGGGCTTGGCGAGATGGTCGTTCATCCCCGCCTCCAGGCAGCGGTCACGGTCGCCGCTCATGGCATGGGCGGTCATCGCCACGATAGGCAGGAAACCCCACCGGGCGTCCTCGCGAATCCTGCGGGTAGCCTCGTAGCCGTCCATCTCCGGCATCTGCAGGTCCATCAACACCAGGTCAAACGATTCCTCCGCCAAAATCGCCAGCGCCTCAAGGCCGTTGCCGGCCACCCGCACCTTGAGACCGATATCGCCAAGAATCTCCATGGCAATCTCCTGGTTGATCTCGTTATCCTCCACCAGCAGCACCTTGGCCCCGGAACGTTTCTTGAGCTCGCCGGACAACTCCGGTCGCTGGCCCTGGGCGATCGGATGCGGCTGCGCCGCCCCCTCGCCGACCAAAAAATCCACCAGTTCCGAGGGGTTGACCGGTTTGTCCATCACGTATTCGAAACCGGCCGCCGCGGCCTCTTTCCGCAAATCCTCGGAACCGTGCGCCGTCACCAGCACCAGCCGGGGAACCGGTCGCAGGTGCGGCCGGTCACGCAGCAACAAAGCCAGCTCCAACCCGTTCATTTCCGGCATCTGCCAGTCGGTGAACATCATGTCAAAAGTGAGATTGGCAGCCGCGCCCGACTCCAAGGCGGCCAACGCCTCCCGGCCGTTGGCCGCCGTTTGCACCTCCACCCCGAAGGCGGTCAGCATGGAGCGAAAGATCTCCCGGGCGACAGGATTATCTTCAACCACCAGGGCCCGTTTTACCTTGATATCGAGGCCGGCGGCATACCCCTCCGCCGTCATGCCGGCGGACGCCAGCTGAAAATCGAGGGCAAAGGCAAACACACTGCCCTTGCCGGCCTCGCTGCGCACCGAAAGGTCACCGCCCATCAACCGCACCAGCTTGCGGGTGATGGCCAGGCCAAGGCCGGTGCCGCCGAACCGGCGGGAGATGGAGGCGTCGGCTTGCTGAAACGGGGTGAACAACAGGGCCTGCTGTTCCGGGGTCATGCCGAGGCCGGTATCCCGCACGGCAAACCCCAGCCGCACCCGCCCGTCCGCCCGGTCGGTCATGTTGACCGCCAGCACCACCTCGCCTTGCTCGGTGAACTTGACGGCGTTGCCGGCCAGATTGTTGAGCACCTGCCGCAGCCGCATGGAATCCCCGATCAATTCACAGGGCACGTCCGGGGAGAGATCGATCAGAAATTCAATCCTCCTGTCGGCAAGACCGGGCGAGATCACCCCGGCCACGTCGGCCAGCAACTCGGTAAGCACAAAGGGGGTGGGCTCGATGGTCATCTTGCCCGCCTCGATCTTGGAAAAATCGAGGATGTCGTTAATGATGTGCAGGAGCTGCCGGCCGCTCCGCAGCACCTTCTCCATGTACGCGCGCTGCCGGTCCTGGAGATCGGTCTGCAACACCAGACGCGTCATGTTGATCACCGCGTTCATCGGCGTACGGATCTCATGGCTCATATTGGCAAGAAACTCCGATTTGAGCCGGGCCGCCGCCTCCGCCTGTTCCTTGGCTTCATGCAGTTTCTGCTCGATCTCCTTGCGGGCCGCGATATTCTTGAAATACCCGAAATGACAGAGCTTGCCCTTATAGGTGGTGAGGTTCAGGGAGACCTCCACCGGCACCAGCTCGCCGCCCTTTACCCGGTGCAGGGTTTCGATGACCATGCCGGGGTGCGCCCGCATCTGGGCGAGATGGGCGTCCAGATCCTCCACGGCGAAATTGGGGTCCCAGTCCGGTATCCGCCAGGTAAGGATCTCTTCGCGCGTCGCGCCGTAATGACGGACCGCCGCCTCGTTGACATAGGCCATCCGGAAACCGTCCTCGATATCGATGAGGAATACCGGGTCGGCGGTTTTCTCGATCATCAGCCGGTAGAGCTCCAGATCCTCCCTGTTCTTCTCCTGCTCGGTGATGTCGAGGATAATCCCCATCATCCGCACCGGCTTGCCGCTCACGTCACGAACAACCAGGCCGCGCTCCTGAACGATGCGCTCGGAACCATCCGCCCGCAGCAACCGATGCTCAACCGCATATTTTGCTTTGGGGGTCCGCATGGCATTGTCCAACGCCTCTTGCACCATTTCGCGATCTTCCGGATGGACCACCTCCAGAAAACGATCGTAATCGGCGGCAAAACTCTGCGGCTCCCAGCCGAAAATCCGATAGATCTCATCGGACCAGGTCATGGTGCTGGTGGCAATATCGCACTCCCAGTTGCCGAGATGGGCGATCTCCTGCGCCTGTTTCAATCTCTCTTCGCTGGCGCGGAGTCGTGCGGTTTTTTCTTCCACCAGTTCTTCTAGATGGTGCCGATATTGCTCAAGCTCTCCCTCCATCTCCTTGCGTTCGGTGATATCCTCGCTGAGAATCAGGTAGTGCGAGATGCGGCCGTCCGCCTGTCGCACCGGTGAAACCAGGGCCTGATCGATGAATTCCCGGCCATCCAACCCCTGGTTGATCAACTCGCCGCGCCAGATGCGGCCGGCGGTGAGGGCCGCCCACATTTCATCGTAGATTTCGGTGGGAGTCCTGCCGGAATAGAGGATGCGCGGGGTCTGGCCGATGGCATCCTCGGCCCGGTAGCCGGTGGCCTTGGCAAAAGCCGCGTTGACATATTCGATCCGGCCGTCCAGGTCGATGATCACGATACTGCTGGGATTCTGCTCCACGGCCAGAAAAAGCTTCCGCAATTCCACTTCGGCCAGATGCCTTTCCTGAATGGCCTTGCGAAAGGCAAGCACCGCCGCCGCCATCTCCCGGAGTTCGCTAAAACCTGCCTGTTGCATCTTTTCCATGCCCGGCAGCGCAGGCGGCATGCCGGTCTGGCGGGCCATCAGACGCAAGGCGTCGGCAACCTCGGTCAAACGCTGACTCATGAAACGCCCCGATCCCAGGGCCAGCAGCAGCATCACCAGCACCCCCACCCCGCTGACCGTCATCACCAACCGGAAGACCTCCTCGTAGGCCGCAAACCCATCTTCGTCGTGTTTGATGGTCGCCTCGGAGATGCGGGCGATGATGGCATGCCGCCGCCTGACAAAATCGACGAAATTATCCTGGGCCTTGTCGATATAGTCGGCGGCAATGGCGGGATCGATGGCGGCGATATCGGTGGCCATCACCATGAAGTTGCGATAGTTGGCAAAATCCTCGACCATGATCCTGGCATCCTCGCCGCCCGCCTCAACCACATGCGGGGCCTTGGCCAGGGCGGCGGTTCGCTCACCCAGTTTGGCCAAGCTGTCGACGATCTCGGAGTGAATGCGGTAAACCGCCTCCTCGTCAAGCTCGCCGGCCGCTGCCCCCTTGAGGCTGCGGGCCGAAAGCTGGTGCATTTTCGCCATCTCCTCGCCCAGGTGGGCGGCTTCGAGAACAATCTGCAGATCAGCCCGGGTCTCGGCATGCCGGTGCCGATTCTCCCAACGCAGCGAGTTGAGTGACCAGAGGGTGACCATGGTGCCCACAAAAGCGGCAAGCAACACCGGCAGGAGAAGGAGCAGCAGGAAGGTTCGGCGGCTTGCCGGCTTGGGATTGAAACCACTCTCGCGAGCAGGAGGCGGATGTAGTTCCGGGGAAGAATCGCTCTGCATGTTACGGCACCAGCCCCGGCCACTGCTCGGGCAGAATGGAGGCGACATACTCGAAGCCCTTCTCACCCAGCGGTCTGAAGACCACGACGACCGCCTCCGGCTTGGGGAAATAGCCGATGACATCCATCAGGTTGGGGGCATGGGCGACAATCACCCGGTTGGTGCCGGCCGCAACCGGCGTCGACAGCAAGCGGCGGGTGTTGGCGATACGTGGCACCTTTTCGGCGGCGGTCAGGTTGGAGGTGTACATCAGGTACTCATTTATCTGATACCTGCCGAAGGCCGCCTCGGCGGTGGCCTTGGTTCTGCACATCGGGCTTGCTTGCACCTCGCCCACCGGAATCCCGGCCTTTTTGATCGCCGCCCCGACCTGCGCCGCCAACTCTCGCCCCGCCCCGGTGAGCGGCCGTTGGGTCGCGCAATCGTTCAAATCGACCGTCGGCACCCGGTCCGGCTTGGTGGTATCGGTGGGTCCGTGCCGCATATAGAGCACAAAACCGCCCGCCCGCAGTTGCCGGATGGTCTCGGCGGTGGCCGCTTTCACCTCGAAGCGGGCGGCAGCATCATCGGCCAGGGCAACATTGAACGGCACCGCCAGCAGGAGAAGAAACAGGAGCAACCAGGGCGTGATTTTGCTGGGCATGGGCAATCCTCCGGGATTTTTTTGGGGGGGGCGGGTGAAAACAAGCCAAAGCAGTGGCAATTGTACCGCATGCGGAACGGCCCGGAAAGTCAAAACAGCATTGTAACGCCTTCGCGAAGTTCAGATTTTTCCCACAACATCAAGAAGATAATCAATATCGTTTTCAGTGTGGCAGGCGTTCACCTGTAAACGGATCTCCTCGTCGCCCTTGGGCACCACCGGATACTTGATCCCGGTGGCGAGAATCCCGTGCGCAAAAAGGTCTGTCACCAGTTGCGCGGTGCGGCCGGTGTCCCGGACCAGCAGCGGCACGATGGGATGCGGACCGGGCAGCAATTCCCGGCCAAGGACGGCAAGGCCGTTTTCCAGCCGAGCGGTCATCCGGCGCAGGTGCGCCAGCAGCCGCCAACCCTCGCCGCTGTCGACAATATCGACGGCGCAGAGGGCGGCGGCCGCCTCGGCGGGGGTGATGGGACTTGAGTAGATATAAATGGGGGAGGTTTCCCGCAGGTAGCGGATCAGGGTTGCACCGGCCGCGAGATAGCCGCCGTTGACCCCGAACGCCTTGCCCAGGGTGCCGATCAGGATGTCGGCGGCCGCGCCGCAATGCTCCTCGGTCCCCCGCCCGCTCTCACCGAACACGCCCACCCCGTGGGAGTCGTCGACCACAGTGATGATCCCCTGCCGGAAGTGCCCTTCGTATTGCCGGCAGAGCGCAACAATCCGGTCGAGCGGCGCATGGTCGCCCCGCATGCTGAAGATGCCGTCGGTGACCACCAGCACCCGTTGCACCTGCCCGACCAGTTCCCGCAACCGGCTCTCCAGGTCCGCCATCTCGTTGTGGCGGTAAACCGCCTTGACCTTGGGCCGGGCCAGGCGGATGGCGTTGATGATGCAGTTGTGATTGAGGCTGTCGCTGACCACCGCCGTTTCGGCGTCGATCAACTGCGGCAGAACACCCAGCACCGCGGCATAGGCGGAACTGAAGAGCATCGCCGCCGCCCGGCCGTGGAAGCGGGCCAACCGCGCCTCAAGCTCCACATGCGGGACATGGGTGCCGCTGATGAAGCGCACCGCCCCCGGCCCAACCCCGTAGGCGCGGGCCGCCGCCTCCTCGGCCGCGATCACCGCCGGGTGCAACCCCAGGCCGAGATAGGAGTTGGAGTTCATCCGCAGAAACCCCCGCTCGCCCTGTCCGACCAGCAGACAGCGCGGGCCGAAGCCGTCGACGGCGGGCCTGATCGCGCGGATCACCTGCTCCTCGCCCTTGACGGTCCCCTGGGCCGCGAGTTCCGCCAGCCTCTCCTGCAAAATCGGCTCAATCCCGTCCAACGCCATCGCTAACCCTCCCCTCTCTCAACGTGCCCCGAGCCTTTCGGCAAGCCTGGCCAGCATGACCGCCACCGTCTCCTCAAGATCATAGGCCGGCCGCCAGCCCCACTCGTCGCGGGCCACCCGGTCGTCCATCCGGTTGGGCCAGGAGTCGGCGATCGCCTGGCGCACCGGATCAATACGATATTCTATCACAAAATCAGGGAAATGGCCGCGGATTGCCGCGGCCAGCATCTCCGGGGTGAAACTCATGGCGGTAA
>Ga0224510_10001582_pt1 | contig 14808 bp, 10 predicted proteins | sample SF_May12_sed_USG_FD_170161 | JGI IMG/M metagenome (GOLD analysis project Ga0224510, IMG submission 170161) | Sediment microbial communities from San Francisco Bay, California, United States - SF_May12_sed_USGS_4_1 | ecosystem: Environmental > Aquatic > Marine > Sediment | place: USA: California... | reverse complement strand
CCGGCTCAAACGGCGCCTTGCTCGTCCTGTCGGCAACGAGTTCGAGGCCCCAGAACAGTCCGCGACCGCGTATCTCGCCGACGTGCGCATGCGCGCCGAACGCCGCGCGCAGCTTTTGCTCGAGCAGCGCGCCCAGCGGCGCGACGCGCGCCAGCAGCCCATCCTCGTGCAGGCGCCGCTGCACCGCCAGCGCGCCGGCGCAGGCCGCGGCGTGCCCCAGATATGTGTGGCCGTGCTGGAAAAATCCGCTACCGGACACGATCGCGTCGTAAATCGCGCCGCTCACCATGACTGCGCCGATCGGCTGATAGCCCGCGCCCAGGCCCTTGGCGATCGCGACCAGGTCGGGCACAACTCCTTCGTGCTCGAACGACCACAGCGTTCCGCAGCGCCCCATGCCGCACATCACTTCGTCGAGGATCAGCAGCACGCCGTAGCGGTCGCAGACTTCGCGCACACGCTTGAAGTATCCCGGCACCGGTGCCACCGCGCCAAGCGTAGCGCCGACCACGGTCTCGGCGACGAAAGCGATCACGGCCTGGGCGCCCAGGCGCTGGATCTCGCCCTCGAGCTCCGCGGCAAGGCGCTGGCCGTAGGCATCGTCCGTTTCTCCCGCCTGCTTGCCACGATAGGCGTAGCATGGCGAGACATGGGTCACGTCGACGAGCAGCGGCTCGAATTGGCGCCGCCGCCACTGGTTGCCCCCGACCGCGAGCGCACCGAGCGTGTTGCCGTGGTAGGACTGGCGACGCCCGATCACGTGCCGGCGTTGCGGCTCGCCCTTTTCGACGAAGTACTGCCGCGCGAGCTTCAGCGCGGCTTCCATGGCCTCCGAGCCCCCGGAGACGAAATAGACCTTCTGCAGTGACGCCGGCGCGCGCGCCACGAGTGCGTCGGCGAGCGCTTCCATCGGCTCGTTCGTGAAGAACGAGGTGTGCGCGAAGGGCAGGCGCCCGAGCTGCTCCTGAATCGCGCGCACCACCGCCGCGTCGGAATGCCCGAGGCAGGAGACCGCCGCGCCGCCCGAGGCGTCGAGATAGCGCTTGCCCTCGCGGTCGATGAGGTACGCGCCATCGCCGCGCACCGCGACCGGATAGCGCTCGCGCGGATTGCGGTGGAAGACGCGCGTCACGTCAGGCCGCGAGCTTCTCGCGCAGTTGCGCCCGGTGTCGGGCGATCTCGTCCGGCAGGCGCGCGCCGAGCTTGCCGAGCAGATCGTCCTGCGCGGCGAGCTCCTTCTTCCAGGCGGCGGGGTCCACGCGAACGATCTCCTCGTACAGCTCGCGCGCAAAACGCTCCAGTCCGCGCCAGTTCATGTCCTCGTGGCGCGGCACGATGCCGAGCGCGGTATCGACGCCCTGCGCGCCGCCGTGGCAGCGCTTCACGATCCACTCCAGCACGCGCATGTTCTCGCCAAAACCCGGCCAGATGAACTTGCCGCTCGCATCCTTGCGGAACCAGTTGACGCGGAAGATGCGCGGCGGGTGGCTTACCGCCTTACCCATCTTCAGCCAATGGGCGAAATAGTCGCCCATGTTGTAGCCGCAGAAAGCGAGCATCGCCATCGGGTCGCGCCGCACCACGCCGACCTTGCCGGTGATGGCGGCCGTGGTTTCCGAGCCGAGCGTGGCAGCCATGTAAACGCCGTCTTCCCAGGTCGGCGCCTCGACCACCAGCGGTACGGTCCCCGACCGGCGGCCGCCGAACAGAAAGGCGGCGATCGGCACGCCGCCCGCATCCTCCCACTTGGGATCCATGGACGGGCATTGCGCCGCGGGCACCGTGAAGCGCGCGTTGGCGTGGGCGGCAACCCGGCCGCACCCAGGGGTCCATTCCTTGCCGCGCCAATCGATGAGGCGCGCCGGCGGCGCATCGGTCATGCCCTCCCACCACACATCGCCTTCGGGAGTGAGCGCGACGTTGGTAAAGATGACATTGGCGGCCAGCGTCTTCATGGCGTTCGGATTGGTCGCCTGCGACGTGCCGGGCGCAACGCCGAAGAACCCCGCCTCGGGATTGATGGCGTAGAAGCGGCCGTCGTGCCCGGGCTTGATCCAGGCGATGTCCTCGCCGATGGTGGTCACCGTCCAGCCCTGGTAGGCCGCGGGCGGGATCAGCATGGCGAAGTTCGTCTTGCCGCAGGCGCTCGGAAACGCCGCGGCAACGTAGGATTTCTCGCCGGCCGGCGACTGCACGCCGAGGATCAGCATGTGCTCGGCGAGCCAGCCCTCGTCCCTAGCCATCACCGATGCGATGCGCAGCGCAAGGCACTTCTTGCCGAGCAACGCATTGCCGCCGTAGCCGGAGCCGAACGACCAGATCTCGCGCGTCTCGGGGAAGTGGACGATCCACTTCTCCTTCTCGTTGCTCGGCCAGGGCACGTCCTTCGCCCCTGGTGCGAGCGGCGCGCCTACGGAATGCACGCAAGGCACAAATTCGCCGTCCTCGCCGAGCCAGTCCGCCACCGCGCGGCCCATGCGCGTCATGATGCGCATGTTCACGGCGACGTAGGCCGAGTCGGAGATCTCCACGCCGATCTGCGCGATGTGCGATCCGATCGGTCCCATGGAAAACGGCATCACGTACATGGTGCGACCGCGCATGCAGCCATCGAACAAGCGCTTGAGCGTTGCGCGCATCTCGCTGGGCTCGACCCAATTGTTGGTCGGCCCCGCCTGCTCCTTCGCCTGGCTGCAGATGAAGGTGCGGTCCTCCATGCGCGCCACGTCGCTCGGGTGGGAGCGCGCGAGGTAGCTGTTCGGCCGCAGCGTCTCGTTCAGCTTGATGAGCGTGCCGGCGCGCACCAGGTCGGCGCACAAGCCGTCGTACTCGGACTGCGAGCCGTCGCACCACACGATCCGCTCGGGCTTGGCCAGTTGCGCGGTTTCGGCGACCCACTGGCGCAAGCCGCGGTGGCGCACCCACGCCGGGGCATTCGATCGGTCGGCTGAGCCGGATTCGGAAGCGCTCATGCGTGCCAACTCCAGAAAGGCAAACGGCTCAGCAACACGCTGAGCCGAATCCATGGTTTGGTAAGGAATTGTAGCACCGGGTCGCCGCCGCTCATCTACTTGCCGATGCAGAAGCGGCCGAAGATCTCGCCGAGCAGATCGTCGGCGGAAAATTCGCCCGTGATTTCCGCAAGGGCCGCCTGCGCAAGCCGCAGCTCTTCGGCGAACAGCTCCCAGCGCTGCGGCTCGCGCGTCGCGGCGTCGAGGTGCGACGCTGCGCGCTGCAGGGCTTGCAGGTGCCGCGCGCGCGCAAGAAACACGCTCTCGCCGGTCGCGTTCCAGCCTGCGGCTTTCAGGATGGCCTGCTTGAGTGCATCCAGGCCGGCCCCCGTCTTGGCCGATACGGCCAGCGCGCCGGCCGGCGGCACGAACCCCGGCGCGAGATCGAGCTTGTTGTAGACCTCGATCAGGTCGGTGCCTGCGGGTACTTCGTCGAGCGGCGCGTGCGCCTGACCCGCCTCGAAGACGGCGAGGATCATGTCCGCGCGCGCCAGTTCCTGCTGTGTCCGCTCGATGCCGAGGCGCTCCACCGGATCCGACGACGGCCGCAGGCCCGCCGTATCGATGACCACCAGCGGCACGCCCTCGATCTGGATCGGCTCGCGCAGCGCGTCACGCGTCGTGCCAGCCACGGGCGTGACGATCGCGCGCTCCTCGCCCGCGAGGCGATTGAGCAGGCTCGACTTGCCGACGTTCGGCCGCCCGGCGATCACGACATGGATGCCGGTGCGCAGCAGGCTGCCCTGGCGGCTCTTGCCATGCACCTCGTCCAGCATGCCACGCACGCGCGCCAGCCGCACGGCTGCATCGTCGCGGTGCAGCGCGTCTACCTCCTCGTCCGGGAAGTCCAGCATCGCCTCGGTGAGCGCGCGCAGCTCCACGAGTTGCGCGACCAGCGCATCCACCGCGGCGGAGAATTCTCCCCGTAGCGAGCGCAGCGCCGAGCGCGCCGCCTCGCGGCTTGCCGCGTCGATCAGGTCGGCGACCGACTCCGCCTGCGCCAGGTCGAGCTTGCCGTTGAGAAACGCCCTGCGCGTGAATTCGCCGGGCTCGGCAAGTCGCGCTCCCGCATCGACGCAGGCCGACAGGACGGAATGCAGCACCATCGGGCCCCCGTGCCCCTGGAACTCGAAGGCGTGCTCGCCCGTGTAGGAATGCGGCGCCGGAAAGTAGAGCACGACGCCCTCGTCGAGCAATTCGCCGCGCGCGTCCCTTGCAGCCAGAAAGGTCGCGACGCGCGGCGGCGGCACACGCCCGAGAAGTCGGCGGGCGATCTCGGGGGCCCGTGGGCCGGAGACGCGCACGATGCCGATGGCGCCCCGTCCGGGGGGCGTGGCGATCGCGGCGATGGTGTCGGGTGTCGGTCCGGGGGGATCAGCGCTTGGCATGGGCAGTCTTGTCGCGATCGAACAAGCGCTGGATCTGCCATTGCTGGGCGATGGAGAGAAGGTTGTTGACCAGCCAGTAGAGCACCAGGCCGGCGGGGAAAAAGAAGAAGAACACGCTGAACACGTAAGGCATGAACTGCATGATCTTGGCCTGCACCGGGTCAGGCGGCACCGGATTCATGCGCGTCTGAAACACCATCGAGGCCGCCATCAGGACGGGCAGGACGTAGTACGGGTCCTGCGCCGAGAGGTCATGGATCCACAGGATGAACGGCGCGTGCCGCAGCTCGATCGCCGCCAGCAGCACCCAGTACAGGGCGATGAACACCGGGATCTGCACCAGGATGGGAAAGCAGCCGCCCAGCGGGTTGATCTTCTCGGTCTTGTACAGCTCCATCATCGCCTGGTTCATCCTGGCGCGGTCGTTGCCGTACATCTCGCGGATCTTGGTCAGCCGTGGCGTCACCAGCTTCATCTTCGCCATGGACTTGTAGCTGGCCGCGGACAGGGGGAAGAACACCAGCTTGATCAGAATCGTCAGCAGTATGATGGCGACGCCCCAGTTGCCCGACCACTGGTGAAAGAACTCGAGCACCGCGAACAGCGGCCAGGCGATGATCGCCAGCCAGCCATAGTCGACCACCAGATCGAGCCCAGGGGCCGCCTTCTTCAGGCGGCTCTGCTCCTGCGGACCCGAGAACAGCCGTACGGATACCTTCGCGGTCTCCCCGGCGGCGGCCTGCGGCGTGGCGACGATGACACCCGCCGCGTACAGGCCATCGGGGAGCTTGCGCGCGTAGTACTCGCGCGGCGCCTTGTCGGCCGGCAGCCAGGCCGACACGAAGTAGTGCTGCATCATGCCGATCCAGCCGTCGGTTGCTTCCTTGGGCAGGTCCGCCTTGCCCTTCTCGATGTCCGATGTGTCGAGCTTGTGAAATGCGCGTTCCGCGGTGTAGTACACGGGCCCCGTGTAGACGTACATCATGCGGCTCTCGTGCGCCGGCGCCTTGTCGTCGCGCACGATCTGGTAATAGGCGTATGCGGCGATGGCATTGGCGCTCGCGTTCTTGAGCTCGAACGCCACGTCGACCAGGTAGCTGTTGCGATGGAATCTGTACACCTTCTCCACCGCCACGCCCTGTGGTCCATCGGCGGCGAAGCGCACTTGCAGCATCTCTGCCCCGGGCGCGAGCGTGCGCTCGCCGGGTACTGCGCGCCAGACGGTACGGTGGTTGGGCATGCCTTCGCCGATCAGCCCGCTTTGTGCGCTGTAGGCATGGTCGGGGCCGAGCAGCATGAAGTTCTTGCCCGAGTCCTTCGCATCCTTGTGCTTGCGCAGCTCCAGCCGCGACAGCGTGGCGCCCAGCGTGTCGATCTCGACCGCAAGCAAATCCGTGCTGACCTGCAGTTTGTCGGACGGCGTCGACGCGACCTGAGTGCCCGGCACGGCGCCCGCGGTCGACGCCCCCGGCGCACCCGATGCCGGTGAGGCCGGCGCAGGCACAGCGGCGAGCGGCTTGGCCGGCGTCGGTACGCCGGGCGTGGACTGCGTTGCCGGCGCCGGCGCGGACTTCGGCTGCTGCTCCTTTTGCCACGCATCCCAGAGCAGCAGCAGCGAGAAGCTGAAGATGAAGAACAGGATCAGTCTTTGGGTATCCATGTGGCTCCGCGTCTCGCCCTAGGTCCGGCCGCGCTTCGGTACCGGGTCGTAGCCGCCCGCGTGCCAGGGGCCGCAACGGCACAGCCGTCGTCCCGCGAGCCAGCCGCCGCGCAGCAGCCCGTGTTGCTCGAGCGCCTCTTCGGCGTACTGCGAGCAACTCGGATGGAAGCGGCACGAAGGCCCGAGCAGGGGGCTTACGAAGTACTGGTAGCCGCGCAACGCCAGGCGCACAAGACCGGTCATGGCCCGAGCCTGCCGAACAGCTCTCGAACGCGCATCAGCATGGCGGCCGAGGCACGCGCGCCGTAGGGCGGGCGCACCAGTACATCGAGCGCGCCAAGGCGCGCCTGCTCGAGCCGGAAAGCCTCACGTATGCACCGCTTGATGCCATTGCGCTCCGTCGCCTTTGCCGCGTGCCTGCGCGACACGAGTATGCCCAGCCGCGGCGGGCCCTCCGCGCGGCGCTCCAAGTAGAACGTATAACCGGAAAGATTGCGCCGCGTACCGCGACTCAGCAACCGCTCGAAGTCGGCGCTGCGCGCCAGCCTTCGCGTCTCACCGAAGCCGAAGCGGGCAGGGGTGCTGCGACCCGGCACGCTCCTCTTGGGCCTAGACCGAGAGGCGCTTGCGGCCGCGGGCGCGACGCGCGCGCAGCACGGCGCGCCCCGACGCGGTGCGGCTGCGGACGCGAAACCCGTGGCGCCGCGCGCGGCGAGTCTTGGACGGCTGGTACGTGCGCTTCATCGGCTAGCTCGCTGCGAAAAAGGGCGGTATTAGAGCCTGCGCCGCGCAGCATTGTCAAATACCGCGCGCGGCTGCGCGGCACACGTCAATCCTGTGGATAACATCGCGCGGAAGGGGTAAAATTTATCTTCGCCGGCGCGCCGAGCGCGGCCCCGGTGAAGCCCCGAACAACGCGCTGCGCGAGACCGTCGAGATCATGCAAAGCCTCTGGGACGCCTGCCTGCGCCGTTTGGAGCAGGAGCTTCCCGCGCAACAATTCAATACCTGGATTCGCCCGCTCGCCGCCGACGCCGGTGCGGCGGAGCCCGGCACGCTGGTGCTGGCGGCTCCCAACCGTTTCGTCCTTGAGCTGGTGCGCGAGCGCTTTGCCGCGCGCATCGAGCGCATGGTTGCCGAGGCGAGCGGGCGCGAATTCGGCTTGCGCCTCGTGCTGGCGCGCGGCAGCGAGATCGCGGCGCCGCAGCGCGAGGCGCCGGTTCGCGCCAACGGGGCGCCGCAGCCGTCACTGGAGCGCGCGCGTCTCAACCGCCTGTTCACCTTCGACAGTTTCGTGACCGGCAAGGCCAACCAACTGGCGCGCGCAGCGGCCATCCAGGTCGCCGAGAACCCGGGCATTTCCTACAACCCGCTGTTCATCTACGGCGGCGTGGGCCTGGGCAAGACGCACCTGCTACAGGCGATCGGCAACCACCTGGCGGAGCAGCGCCCGCAGGCGCGGCTGCGTTACACGCACGCCGAGCAGTACGTCACCGACGTCGTGCGCGCCTACCAGCAGAAGTCGTTCGACGAGTTCAAGCGCTACTACCATTCGCTGGATCTGCTGCTGATCGACGACATCCAGTTCTTCTCCAACAAGGGCCGCACGCAGGAGGAGTTCTTCTACGCGTTCAACGCGCTGGTCGAGGCGCACAAGCAGATCGTGATCTCCTGCGACACCTACCCGAAGGAGATCGCGGGCATGGAGGAACGCCTGATATCGCGCTTCGGCTGGGGCCTGACGGTGGCCATCGAGCCGCCCGAGCTGGAGATGCGCGTCGCCATTGTCCTGAAGAAAGCGGAAGCAGAAGCCGCGCAGATCTCCGAGGAGATTGCGTTCTTCATCGCCAAGAACATCCGCTCCAACGTGCGCGAGCTGGAAGGCGCGCTGAAGAAGGTGCTGGCCTTCGCGCGCTTCACCGGGCGCGAGATCACCCTGGAGATGGCGAAGGAAGCGCTGCGCGACATCCTGAACGTTGCCAGCCGCCAGGTCAGCGTCGACGGCATCCAGAAGACCGTCGCCGAATACTTCAAGATCAAGATGTCGGACATGCACTCCAAGAAGCGCAGTCGCAACGTTGCGCGTCCGCGCCAGGTCGCGATGTCGCTGGCCAAGGACCTCACGCCGATGAGCCTGCCCGAGATCGGAGAGGCATTCGGCAACCGCGACCATACGACGGTCTTGCACGCCTGCCGCACGATCTCCTCTCTGCGCAAGAAGGACTCGGTCCTCAACCGGGATTACCTCGTGCTGGAGCAGGTGTTGAAAGGATGAATAGCCTGTGGATTGCCGTTGTGCGGAATGTGCGTAAAGCGAGCGCGGCGCACAACGCGTATTTCCATCCCCATTCGCTCACACGTCGTCCACAGCTTTTCCCGGGCGGGCGCGCGGCGCAAGGCCATGGGCGGGCGGGATTTTCCGCGCTTCCGGGACAACCATGCCTGCTCTATTAACTACTACTAAGGATAAATAATGGCCTTGGTCAAAGCGAAGCGCGACGAACTTCTCGCACCGCTGTCCGCCGTGAGCGGCATCATCGAGCGGCGCCACACGCTGCCGATCCTGTCGAACGTGCTCATCGACCGCGCCGAGGGCGTGCTGTCGTTCCTCGCCACCGACATCGAAATACAGATCACGGCGCGGTCCACCCTGGCGGCCGGCGCCGATGCGCGCCCGGTGACCGTCGGCGCGCGCAAGCTCGTCGATATCCTGCGGGCGCTGCCTGAGGGCGTCGAGGTGACCGTGCAGCAGCAGGAAAAGCGCTTGCAGCTCAAGGCCGGCAAGAGCCGCTTCGTGCTGCAGACTCTTCCGGCCGAGGATTTTCCGCGGCTCGCCAAGCCGAGCGGCGAAGTGGCGCGCTTTGCGCTCGCGCAAAAGGACCTGCGGCGCCAGCTCGCGCTGGTGCAGTACGCCATGGCGCAGCAGGACATACGCTATTACCTGAACGGACTGCTGGTGCTGGTCGAGGACCAGCAGCTGCGACTGGTGGCCACCGATGGCCACCGGCTGGCGTTCGCCGCCGTGGCGCTGCCGGCGAGCCTGCCGCGCCTCGAGGTGATCGTGCCGAGGAAGACGGTGCTGGAGCTCTCCAAGCTGCTCGCCGACAGCGATGACGAGGTGAAGATCGAGCTGTCCGCAACGCAGGCCGCATTCAGTTTTGGCAGCGTCGAGCTGGTATCGAAGCTGGTGGACGGAAAATTTCCCGACTACACGCGCGTGATCCCGACGCAGCACAAGAACCTGGTGACGCTCGAGCGCGAGGCGCTGCGCCAGGCGCTGCTGCGGGCCGCCATCCTGTCGAACGAGAAGTTCCGCGGTGTGCGCTGGGTGCTCACCGATGGCAGCCTGAAGATCGTGTCTTCCAATGCCGAGCAGGAGGAGGCGCAAGAGGAGCTCGAAGTGAAATATGGTGGCGACGCGCTGGATATCGGCTTCAACGTGAACTACCTGCTCGACGTGCTGAACAACGTTTCGGCTGCCGAGGTGGAGTGCCGTTTCGGCGACGCCGCCTCGAGCGCGTTGCTGCAGTTTCCGGCGGAGCCCGAGTTCAAGTACGTCGTCATGCCGATGCGCATCTGAGGAAAGGAACAGAGTGGGCGAACCCGAACAGCAGCGACCCGACGCCAGCGAATACGATTCGGACAGCATCAAGGTCCTGAAAGGCCTGGAAGCGGTGCGCAAGCGCCCCGGCATGTACATCGGCGACACGTCCGACGGCACCGGATTGCACCACATGGTGTTCGAGGTGGTCGACAACTCGGTGGACGAAGCGCTCGCGCGCTTTTGCGACGAGATCGTGGTGACCATCCACACCGACAACTCGATCTCGGTGCTGGACAACGGCCGCGGCATCCCCACCGGCATCAAGGAGGACGATGAGCTCAAGCGCTCCGCGGCAGAGATCGTGATGACCGAACTGCACGCGGGCGGCAAGTTCGACTCCAATACCTACAAGGTTTCGGGCGGCCTGCACGGCGTGGGAGTTTCGGTGGTGAACGCGCTCTCCAGCTGGCTGCGGCTCACCGTGTGGCGCGACGGCAAGGTGCACCAGCTCGAGTTTGCCGACGGGGTGCCGACGGCGCCCCTGCACGTCACCGGCACCACCGAAAAGCGCGGCACCGAGGTGCATTTCCTCGCCTCGCGGCAGGTCTTCGGCACGGTCGACTATCACTACGACATCCTCGCGCGCCGGCTGCGGGAGCTCTCGTTCCTCAACAACGGCGTGCGCATCGTGCTCGTCGACCAGCGCTCGGGCAAGGAGGAAGATTTCGCCTTTGTCGGCGGCGTCAAGGGCTTTGTCGAATACATGAATCGCGCGAAATCCGTGCTGCATCCCAACGTGTTCAGCGCGCAAGGCGAAAAGGACGGCATCAGCGTCGACGTCGCCATGCAATGGAACGATTCCTACCAGGAAAACGTGATCTGCTTTACGAACAACATCCCGCAGAAAGACGGCGGCACGCACCTCACCGGCCTGCGCGCCGCGATGACCCGGGTGCTCAACAAATACATCGAGGAAACGGATCTGGCGAAGAAGGCCAAGGTCGAGACTACGGGCGACGACATGCGCGAAGGGCTGGCGTGCGTTCTGTCCTGCAAGGTGCCGGAGCCGAAGTTCTCCTCGCAGACCAAGGAGAAGCTGGTGTCCTCCGAGGTGCGCCCGGCGGTCGAAGAGATCATCGCCGAAAAACTGCGCCAGTTCCTGGACGAGCGGCCGAACGACGCGCGCATCATCACCTCCAAGATCGTCGATGCCGCGCGCGCGCGCGAAGCGGCGCGCAAGGCGCGCGAGATGACGCGGCGCAAGGGCGTGCTCGACGGCATGGGGCTGCCCGGCAAGCTCGCCGACTGCCAGGAGAAGGACCCGGCGCAATGCGAGCTTTACCTGGTAGAGGGCGACTCGGCGGGCGGCTCGGCCAAGCAGGGCCGCGACCGCCGGTTCCAGGCCATCCTGCCGCTGAAGGGCAAGATCCTCAACGTCGAGCGCGCGCGCTTCGACAAGCTGCTGTCGTCCGCCGAGATTGCCACGCTCATTACGGTGCTCGGCTGCGGCATCGGCAAGGAGGAATACAACCCGGAGAAGCTGCGCTACCACCGCATCATCATCATGACGGACGCGGATGTGGACGGCTCGCACATCCGCACCTTGCTGCTCACCTTCTTCTACCGGCAGATGCCGGAACTGGTGGAGCGCGGCCACATCTACATCGCGCAGCCGCCCCTGTACAAGTCGAAGCTCGGCAAGGAGGAGCGCTACCTCAAGGACGAGCACGAGCTGAACGAGTTCATGTTGCGCCAGGCCCTGGTCGACGCGGCGCTGCATCCGGCGGCGCAGCGCGAGGCGATCCGCGGCGAGGCGCTGGCCGAGCTGGCCAAGTCCTACCTGCTCGCCGAGGCAGTGATCGAGCGCGTGTCGCGCTGGATCGATCGCGATGCGCTGCAGGCGCTGCTGCGCGGCGCGCAGGTCGATCTGTCGCGCCGCGATCTGGCCGAGGCCTCGGTGGAGGCGCTGGCGGCGGCCATGCCGCGCAACGGCGTGCATCTGCATGCGCACTTCGATCCCAAGACCGAGCGCCACCAGGTCCGCGTGGAGCGCACCCGGCATGGCAATGTGCGCGTTACCGCGATCGACGCGGAGTTCGTGCACTCGGGGGATTACGCGCAGATTCGGACCTCCGCCGAACTGCTGCGCGGGCTGATCGGGGCGGGTGCCTACGTGCAGCGCGGCGAGCGCAAGCAGCCGGTCAAGGACTTCGCCGAAGCCATGCACTGGCTGCTCGCCGAGGTGCAGAAATCCATGGTGCTGCAGCGCTACAAGGGGCTGGGCGAGATGAATCCCACGCAGCTCTGGGAAACGACCATGGACCCAGGCACGCGCCGGCTTCTCAAGGTGCAGATCGAGGACGGTATCGCCGCCGACGAGATCTTCACGAAGCTGATGGGCGACGAGGTCGAGCCGCGACGCGCCTTTATCGAGTCGAACGCGCTCGGCGTGCGGAACCTGGACGTGTAGGTTTCCCGGCCGCCTTGGCGGGCGGTTTCTTGAGCGGCTTGACCTCGGCCAGCGGCGCCGCGGCCGGCGGCTTTGCCCCCGCCTTGGGCGCACGCGGCTGGAACTCGAAGCCGATCTTGCCGCCCGGCGTCTTCACCAGGTACGCCTTGAACGGCCGCCCCTTCTTCGAGATGAAGCGCGGCAGCAGGTCGGTGCGCCCGGTGGCGAGCAACTTCTGCATCTGTGCCTGCTCGATGGCCTGTTGCAGGATGATCCTGCCGGTGCGGAAATCGCAGCTGCGCTCCGGCCCCACCGACTTCTCGCACACGTAGGCTACGCCGTGCTCGAACACGCCGGCGCCGCATTTCGGGCAGGCGCCCAGGCGCTCCAGCTTGCTGAAATCGGGCGCTTCCTCGTCCCCCGATGCGCGGCCCTGGCCGAAGTCGAACTCCGGCCGGAATTCGTCATTCAGCCGCAGGCCGGCCGCAAAGGGCTTGCCCATGCGGCTGCGGAACCCGGTCAGCGGCCCGACATAGCGCTTGGTGATCAGTTCGGCCACTTCCTCGGGAGACCATTCGCGCCCGGAGGTGACTTTCCAGATGGAGAAATCGCACTTCTGGCACTGGAATTTCCGATAATTTTCCTGCACGGTGCCGCCGCACTTGGGGCAGGGCGCCGGCACCGTGGCGAAGGCGGTATCGGGAATGTCTCCCTTCTTGATGCGCTCGACCAGGTCGCGAGTGACCTGCTCGATGTGCTCCATGAACTCTTCGCGCGGCAGCTTGCCGAGCTCCATCAGCTTGAGCTTGAATTCCCAGTCGCCGGTCAGCTCCGGAGAGGTGATCTCGGTGGCACCGAAATGCCTGAGCGCAAACAGCAGCGAGAACGCCTTGGGCGTGGGCACCAGCTCCCGGCCGCTGCGGTGCACGTATTCCTCGCGGATCAAGCCCTCGATGATGGCGGCCCGGGTCGCTGGCGTGCCGAGGCCCTTGGCCTCCATCGCCGCGCGCAATTCGTCGTCCTCCACCAGTTTGCCGGCGCCTTCCATCGCCGAGAGCAGCGTGGCCTCGGAAAAGCGCGCCGGCGGCCGCGTCTGATGGGCGGTCGCCGCGACTTCGAGCGTCGTGACCTTCTCGTTCGCGGTCACCGGGGCCAGCGTCTCGCCTTCTTCCTGCGCGGCGCGGCCGTACACGGCGAGCCAGCCCGGGTTCACCAGGACCTTGCCCTCAGTTCTGAAATGCTGCCCGTCGACCACGGTAATACGCGTGGTTTGCAGGAACTCCGCCGACGGATGGAACACGGCGAGGAACCTTCTCACCACCATATCGTAGAGCTTGCGTTCGGCCTCGTTCAGGTTCTTCGGCGCCTGCAGCGTGGGGATGATGGCGAAGTGATCCGAGATCTTGGTGTTGTCGAAAATCCGGCGATTGGGCTTCACCCAGCCGCTCCTCAGCACCTGCTTGGCGAACGGCGCGTACTCCCGGTCGCCGCTGAGCATGTCCATCGCCTTCTTCACCGTGGCGATATAGTCCTCGGGAAGGGCGCGCGAGTCGGTGCGCGGATAGGTCAGCACCTTGTGGCGCTCGTACAGCGCCTGCGCCAGCGCGAGGGTGCCGCGTGCCGAAAAGCCGAAACGACCATTCGCTTCGCGCTGCAGGCTAGTGAGGTCGAACAGCAGCGGTGACGCCTGCGTGGTCGGTTTGGTCTCCTCGTTGACCACACCCGTCTTCCCCCTGCAGGCGGCGACGACGGCCTCGGCCTGTTGCGCCTCCCAGAGGCGCTCGGGCTTGCGCTCGGCGTCGTCGTCCTTCTTGAACGCCGGGTCGAACCAGCGCCCGCCATATTCCCCGCCCCTGGCACCGAAACGCGCGTGCACTTCCCAGTAGTCGCGGGAAACGAACTCGCGAATGCGCTCCTCGCGCTCGACGAGGATGGTCAGCGTCGGCGTCTGCACGCGCCCGACGGTGGTGAGATAGAAACCGCCCTCCTTGGAGTTGAACGCCGTCATGGCGCGTGTGCCGTTGATGCCGACCAGCCAATCAGCTTCAGAGCGGCTCTTCGCAGCGTCGGCGAGCGGCAGCAGCTCCTTGTCGGCGCGCAACTGCGCAAAGCCGTCGCGAATCGCCGCCGGCGTCATGGACTGCAGCCACAGGCGCAGGATCGGCTTCTTGGCGCGTGCGTGCTGCACGATGTAGCGAAAGATCAATTCGCCTTCGCGGCCCGCATCGCAGGCATTGATCAGCCCATCGACGTCCTTGCGCTTGAGCAGGCGCAACAGCAGGTTGAGTCGGTCGGCGCCGCGTTCGATGGGCGCCAGCTCGAAGCGGGGCGGGATGAGGGGCAGATGGGCAAACGACCACTTGCCGCGCTTGACATCGAATTCCTCGGGCACCGCCAGTTCGAGCAGATGGCCGACGGCCGAGGACAGAACGTAGTCGTCGCTCTCGAAGTATTCGCCTTTGCGGGTGAAGCCGCCCAGCGCGCGTGCGACATCGGCGGCGACGGAAGGCTTCTCGGCGATGATAAGTTTTTTGCTCATGCGGCGCGAAAGGCCGCAGAGGATACCCGCAAAGCTCGCGCCCTTTCAACCGCACGTTGATTTTTCGTGCGCGCGCGCATGCGCGCGCGCACGCGAGCCTCAGCTCGGCAGGCGCGCGCCGTGCGCCGAGAGCAGCTCTTCGGCCACCAGGTGGCTCGCCGGCGCCTGCTGGTGCCACAACACCATGAGGACGATCAGCTTGATCTGCTCCAGCGAC
>Ga0224510_10001579_pt1 | contig 14821 bp, 12 predicted proteins | sample SF_May12_sed_USG_FD_170161 | JGI IMG/M metagenome (GOLD analysis project Ga0224510, IMG submission 170161) | Sediment microbial communities from San Francisco Bay, California, United States - SF_May12_sed_USGS_4_1 | ecosystem: Environmental > Aquatic > Marine > Sediment | place: USA: California... | reverse complement strand
GAATAATCAGTCGACCTTTGTCCGTCGAATGGTGATATGCAATGGCTAGCCCTCCGCACAGAATCATAATTCCGTACTCTGCAAGGACGGTCCGCCGATGGCTCCACCCGCTCAACACCACCCGCTGATAATAGTGCTCCCGATGCGCTTCCCAGATCTTCTTGCGCTGAAATGCCCGGCGCGTCAACGTGACGGTCGCATCTACAATGAATGGAGAAAAGATCATGATCGGGACCCAGATCTCGAACACACGCTCGCGAACCCCAAGAATCATCAAAGTTCCGGCCAAGAACCCGAGCGTGATGCTCCCCGCATCTCCCATAAAAATGCGCGCCGGTGGAAAATTATGGAGAAGAAATCCCAGCGCGCTCATCGCTACAAACACTGTGATGATGAGCATGACTGGAAACTGCGCCTGCCACCCGAAATAGGCGAGAAATCCGAACCCGAAAAACGTCATTCCACCGGCAAAACCGTCCATCCCATCCATAAAGTTATAGAGGTTCGCCATCCATAATATGACAAAGACACTGACAGGAACGGCAACGATCCCCAATGAAATAGTCGCTCCCCCAGGGATTGGAATAGAAGATAACGTCAGCCCGATCCCCCCGATAATGATGCAAGCGGAGCCGGCTTGGACCCCCAATCGAAGGACAGCGGGAAGCCCAACCCAATCATCGATGAAGGACACGACAAAGATGAGGAGCATGGAGGTGACAATCCAGACACTTCCGGAGGCCATTCCCTTCGGCAACACCGGTTTCGCGGGTTGAGTGATGGCCAAAATACTCGCGGCCAGCACAAGACTGATCACGACCCCACCGACGACGGCCAACCCTCCGGTCTGGGGAGTTGGCCTCACATGCAAGGTCCGTTCGTTGGGATGAGCGAGAATGGAGAGAAATGACCTCGGTGAACACAAGTTCTTTGTGAGCCACCAGGCGGATCCAAAGGCCAGGAGCGCAGGAATGACAAACATCATCATGCGTATTGTTGCACCCTCATCCAGTCAGACGGCTCAATATATGGACAGCCACACCACATCGGACTAATTGGTGGTACGTAGACGTGATGCTACCATTATTGTCCGTTTTAAGAAACGGCAAAAGGAACTTCCCGATATATCTGACACCAGGAGAGACGCTCCATGAAGTACTAACAAGAGCCTGCACCGATCGATCGTCGATAAAATGCGATCAACTCAGGGACGGTTCTTTCGAAGGAATACAAGGGCCGATACCCTAGTTCACGCATGAATGCAGCGGGACTATACCAAGCGTCCCCGATCAATTTCATCAGGTGCTCCGTCGTCAACATAGCGCGTTGCCCGCTCACCGCCTGGAACAAGTCCCCACATCGTGCCCCACCCTTGAGAACCCAGAGCGGCACTCGCCAGCGCGGAAATCCTTTCCCTAACTCTCCCCTGATCCGATCAGAGAGATCGGTCACAGAATAGGGATCGGCATCTGCCACGATGTATGCAGCGCGATTGAACCTGGGCGCCTGCAGACACCGAAGCACGGCCTGTACACAGTTGTCGACGTGCAACAGACTTCTGACTGCAGGAAGCCGCGGCAACGGGGGGAAACGCCCGGCGTCTATTGCCTCGATCATCCGAAACAGATTGCCCTTCTTCGTCTGGCCATAGACCATCGGTAACCGAAGCGATACCCCCATCACGTCACCGCGCTGAGAGTATTCCGACACAAGCTGTTCCGCTTTCCACTTGGACCACCCGTACGGGGTTTGAGGATGCGGCAGGCAGGTTTCGTCCACACGCCCTTGAGTCTCTTCGCCAAATACTTTGGCTGAACTGATAAACACCACGCGAGTCACCCTCGCGGCGACCGCCGCGTCCAGCACATGCCTGGTCCCCTCCACATTGACGGCATCGTATTCCCGTCCATGGCCATGACCATCCATCGCATGAACTTTGGCCGCAAGATGCACGACGGCATCACAGCCACCCATGACCTCCTTCACTCGCTTTTCATCGCACACATCACCCACGTCGTCGTCGACCTCAGGCTGGAGAGAAGGAATTGCCGACGCCCGGCGCAGGAACGCCCGTACCGCGAATCCGGCTCGGACCAGTTCTGGAATGAGGGCCGTCCCCAAAAACCCTCCGGCTCCAGTCACCAAGACTCTGGTCACGCGTACCTGGGAGAACGATTCATCACGGACGATGCCTTCAGCAGCTCATGATACAAGCCAAGCACCTGTTCACTGATCCTGGGACCGGCCCATTTGTCCACAGCCATCTCACGGCTTCTGGCTCCCATCATCTCACGGGCGTGTGGATCCGACAGCAGAGCGGCAATAACCGTGGCAAGAGTGGATGAATCGCGTGGGGGAACAAGAACACCGTTGACTCCATCTTTCACGACATCCCGACAACCCGGAACGTCCGTGGCAACGATCGCCCTCCCACAGGCCGCTGCCTCCAAGAGCACCTTTGGCAGGCCTTCCCGATAGGAAGGCAGAACGACAAGCGTCGCACCTTCATAGACAGCCGACATGTCATCCCGATGCCCCCACCACTCGACAGCTCCTTCTCCAACCCATTGGGCCAATTGTTCGCGCCCTATAGCGGCTGGATTATCGTCGTCACAGCGCCCAACAAGCACAAACCGGGCATCCGCTCCTTTTACCTTGAGATTGTGGGCCGCCTGAACGAACTCTCCAACTCCTTTGTCCCACAGCATCCGTGACGGCAGCACAACGAGCGGAGTCCCCGAAGGACAGGGCTTCACCGAGAAGGCCGTGAGATCGATCCCTGACCCGGCGATAATGCGTGTGCGCAACGACTCAACGATGCCTGTCTGAACCAACTCGTCGCGATCGGCCTCATTCTGGAATAAGACCGTCGAGCCGCTCCTTCTAATGATTGATCGTAATGCCGCTGTCAGAGCCCAGTGCAGTCCTCCCCTCTTTCGCTCAGAATGCGCAAACAGATACCCGAGCCCGGCGAATGCGTTGAGGGTGGCCGGTACTCGGACCACCCAGGCCGCCAGTGATCCGTAAAGGATGGGTTTCATCGCCACATGATGAACGAGATGTGGCTGAATAGACCGATAGATGCGAATCAATTCCAGGATTGCGCCCACCTCTCGAAAGGGGTTGCGACTCCGCCGGAAGAGCGAGATCGGGACCAGACGAAATCCTTCCCTTTGAATCTGTTCTCCATGATCCGTCACGCGGGTGGCGATGGTCACATCGAACCCCGCATCTCGTGCCGCACGAGCCAGATCCAGACGATGAGACCAGAAATACCAGTCTTCAGTGATGAGGTACAGCAGTCGCGGGCGACCGATCATGATCACGCAACCAGGCTTGAAACGTCAGCACATTCCATAACCAATATTGCCAGTTCCGGCGACCCGATAAGTGTTCTTCCCACTTATGCCGAACCAGCGCAGGAGCGACATACCCCTCCTGGTGAAGACGGTGTTCACTCAGCAACTCTTCGGCCCAATCGCGTAACCCGCCTCGCAGCCAGGCATCAAGTGGGATCCCAAACCCCATCTTCGGGCGCTCGATCAACGTACGCGGGACATACCGGTCAAGCAGCTGCCGCACAAGCCATTTCCCCTGCCCGTTCCTGATTTTTAGATGCAGGGGCAGCCTCCAGGCAAACTCCACAACACGATGGTCGAGAAACGGAATTCTCGTTTCCAGGCTCACTGCCATCGCCGCACGATCCACCTTGGTGAGAATATCGTCCGTGAGATAGCCGACAAAGTCACGAAACATCATGCCCTCGCTGAAGTCTTCCCGCTTCAGTCCGGCAACCTGCTCATCGGCCCAGATCGGACGTTCCTCCGCACCGATGACCAATGCTCCAGGATCTCGGTGTTGAGAGATCAGGCGCCGATAGAGGTCATCGGGACTGACGACATCGATCACCTCGGCCAGCTTGTGGATCTTGTCCCCCAACGTCGCCATCCGAAAACGGTTTGGTAACACCGTCCGCATCACCTGCCCTGCCCGATTCCACCACTCCGGGGGGCATATCGTCAGGAGCGTTCCTACCCACCGACGTACCCGCACTGGCATCGGCCCAATCCGATCCCAGATCGATCGCCCCCAAAAATAACGGTTGTAACCGCCGAACAATTCATCGCCACCGTCACCGGACAGCGACACAGTTACTTGCCCACGCGCCAGTTTGGCTACTAGATGCGTGGGAATCCCCGATGAATCGCCGAACGGCTCATCGTAGATGGCCGATAACTGCGGAATGATTGCCAACGCATCGTCCGACGTCACATAGAGTTCGGTATGGTCGGTGCCGAGATGCCTCGCGACCGCCCTTGCATGTTTCGCTTCGTCGTAGTCACCTTCAGCAAAACCGATTGAAAATGTTTTGACCGGCCTAGTTGACTGTGCCTGCATCAGGGCCACAACTATGGATGAATCGATACCGCCTGAGAGAAACGCGCCCAGTGGAACATCCGCAACCATTTGCCCTTTGACGGCCATACTCAACAACCGGTTCAATTCCTCCACGGCCGTCCCATCATTCCAGTCAGAGCAGCTGTCCCGTGCGGCAACTGCGACGGCAGACCAATACGACCTCGGTTGTGGCCAGTGCCCGGCTGAGTCGACAGGCGAGATGCTGAGGTAGGTCCCTGGAAGTAGTTTCCGGATGCCGACATAGATTGAGTGTGGTGACGGCACATAGGCATAGCGCATGAAAGATGCGAGCGCTCCTCGATCAATTTCAAAGCGTTGATTCGAGTGAGCCTCCAGCGACTTCAGTTCTGAACCGAACAAAAACCTTCCCTGATACCATCCGTAATACAAAGGCTTCTCTCCGACCCTGTCACGAGCCAGAATCAATCGTCGTTCCACGCGATCCCACAAAGCCACGGCGAACATGCCGACACTGGCCTGCAAAGTTTTTTCAACCCCCCAGGTCTCGATAGCCGCCAGCAGTGTCTCCGTGTCCGAGTGACCTCGCCAAGGGTTGTTGGGGAGCTGCAGACGAAGCTCCAGATGATTGTAGATTTCACCATTGAACGCGAGCACATATCGGCCAGAGGTGGACACCATCGGTTGATGGCCCGCAGGCGAAAGGTCCAATATCGAGAGTCGAGCATGCCCCATCCCAAATCCAACTGAGGGCTCGCACCACACGCCTCGATCATCTGGTCCACGATAACGGATCGCCCCGATCATGTCCGATACGACTCGGCTGAGATCTGACTCCTTATGATGTAAAACACCAGCTAGTCCACACATCGTGATGTCACGGTATTGCGCGAAGCACGTTTGACCTTGTCATAAATAGCCTTGTTCGGATGTTGAACGGTTCCAAATTGTGTCCCACTCCACCCTGACCGACTGATCTGCCGTAAGATACGACCGGCGTGATCGTTCTCCGATTGTTCCTGCCAGGTCAAGCACGACATCTCGAGCGAGAGCGAGACTATGGACACCGATGCCGCTCACCGCATGAACCAACGAGGAAAGACCATCGACGTCTGCTAGAAGCCGACGGCAGTAGACCATACGTCCCCTCGCCGATTTCTTGACGGAAATGTTTTCTACCCGATAGCCAAGTAGGCATTCCGGAAGGGCGGCAAATCGACTCTTCCGATAGGTCCGGAGCAGTAACTCCTGATCCTGTCCCTTCACCAATCGTTCATCATATCGCGCATTCATGAACCAAGACCGTTTTCCCATCCACGTCGGATGGGCAAGCGGAAAGCCCCACCAGGGACGCCGACAGATGTCTTCGTGGCTGCTCGCCTTCGGATAGAGTCCGACGACCTCCCCTTTCCGCTTAAACAACACGGCTCCGTGTCCCATCAGGTCGACCATGGGGTGAGATTCAAGATAATCGACCTGCCGGGCAAACCGCTCCGGATAGGCAATATCGTCGGCATCCATACGGGCAATATACTTTCCCCGTGCGGAATTGACCCCCTGATTTAGTCTCACTGCCAACCCTCTCTGTTCTGTTTCATCAATGACCTGAATGCGCGAGTCTTGGAAGCGACGACAAATGCCACCGGTGTCGTCCGTGGATGCATCATTCACGAGAATCAGTTCCCAATCAGGAAACGTCTGCCAGAGGATGGAGCGAATCGCCGCGGCGACAGTCCCAGCTCCGTCATGCACCGACATTACCACTGAGACCAGGGGCTCCGGCACCGTCAGCTTTCTCGATAAAAGAGTCGCCCGGGCCACCCGGCAGCACTATAGGTCCAGGCTCCCCGGAGACGCCAAGACAGCTCGAAGGCCAACCGACGCGCTGCTCGCGGACCCCGTTGCCTCCCCCAGATGAGAGAGGCCATCCCCATCAACGAAGTTCGAATCATCGTCAGCACCGGACCCAGTCGGTGGCCCGCTGCGGCAACCTCAAACACAGGCCACCCGATGGGTAGGCGGGATCGTTTCACCACCCTACCGGTGAGGGCGCTGAGCACCTCATCAAAACGGCGATCGTAGGTGTGCTCACGTCGCACCCGGTCAAAACCTTTCTGCGCAACCTGGTCCCGTCGATCGGGGCTGGCGAGCAGCGTCCTGACCTCTCGAACTAACTCCTCTTCTCCCTCAAACGACAGAATTTCTTCTCCGACACGAAAATATCGCTCCAAATGAGGAGCCTTCTCCGTCAAGAGGCACCCTCCGTAACCCGGCACCTCGAAGATACGGGCCTTGATCTGTCGCCCCGTCATGCCGTGAGTAGTCCCATGCGCCCCTTCACTGAAGTTCAAACTTACCTGTGACGCTCGGATGATCTCCCCTACTCGCTTGGCCTCAACCGGCCCTTCAGGCCAGCCATGGCCGAAGCAGGCGACCTTGATTCCTTCCCGGCGAAGTTTTTCGATCATAGCGGCGCGCTTCCCATACGCCGCGCCGACGAAGCTCACCGAATACTGGCATGAGGTTGCCGAAACCGGTGGCGCCAAGGTTTCGGCATTCGCTGCCCACTGGGATACATACACACTCCCGATCCCATCGCACTGATACCGCTTCGCTAGCTGCGGATACGTGGTCACAAAGAGGTCAAACTCCCTACCAATCAACCGAGAAAACATCGGATACTTCCATGAATCGTCGGTTGACCAGTTGATCACGGAGATCCCGCTGCTCCGAATCAACCGGATGGTTTCAGTCCACACTTCGTATTGCATCAAGACACAGAAGACAACGTCGGGTGCTGTTTCCTCCACCCGTTTCAGCAACGCACGATTCAGCTCGGCGAAACTTTCGTAGGGCTCGCGCGAAAACGATTCGAAGAAACTCACCTCATGTCCCAAACGCCGCAACGCCGGGAGAAAATTCGCATGTTCGACCCCTTCCCCGCGCAACGGATCGCCGTAGGCATGTTCGCCGAAGACACAGAGAATCTTCATGGAGAGGAAATCGCCACCGAGCGCCGTGCCGAAACATGGTAACCCACCGTAAAACGCTGCTCAACGTCATACTGATCCAACCACTTACACACCATTGGAAGTATTATTCCTAGGAGAGGAGCCAGGACGATCCAGAGCGGCAACCAAAGCAATCGTGTGGCAATGGGAAGCATCGAGCCGAAGGGGTTGGTCGTAAGAACGAACCTCAAGGACTCTTGCCCAAAAGATCGGAGCGATCCTTCGTTCGGAGCAATAGTAATGTCCTCGAATCCCGCCTCCTTCAGAAACCGTTCATACCACCAGGGTGTGTATCCTCCATAGTAATGGTACGGTTCCTGATGAATCCCCGATCCAAGCGGAGCCGTGAGGATCAATTGCCCACCCGGTACCAGTACTCGCCCTAACTCCTTCACCACGGCGATCGGCTCGGGATGATGCTCCAGTACCTCAGTACAGAGCACAGCTTCAAAACTGCCAGGCGGCACAGGAATGGCGGTCAGATCGCAGACGTAGTCAATGTCTCCGTAGCCTCCATTCCGCAGTTGATCACCGCGAAGCGCCACAAAATCCTGAGTCTCATACTTGCAATGGGCAAAGAGATGGCGGTACGGACAACTGCCAGCTCCGACATCCAACACCTTTGTTCCAGCCTGGAGCGCGCCCGCTTGTTGCGCGATCCATCGATCGCGACGCACGACATTGAATGAGAGGAGCTCACTCTGAGCCAGCCATCGCCGAAGCCGATTAGCCATGAAGTTTCACGAACTCGAACAGGCCGCAGCCATATTCCAAACGAGCTGCTTCAGCCATGGCGGCATGCTTGTGGTACCGTCCACCATCATCAACAAGCGCAAAGGATTCAAGACGAAGGGACGGCAGGAAGGATTGGATCGTATCAGGCGCAAAGACCCGATGAGCATTGAAGCAAACCCGCTCGCGCCCAACGGGCGCCGAGAGAAATAGACGACCTCCAGGCTGTAAGACCCGCTGCAGCTCCACAGCCGCCAGACGACTGCCGTCTGGATTTAATGGATCGCCATACCGTCCGAGTCCAACATGTTCGATCACGTGTAGACAAGAGAGTGACTCAACGCTCGCATCCGAAACCGGTAGCCGAATAATATCGCCTGCGAGAGAGCTGAGGTTCGACAGACCCACAGGGAGCGGGCGATAATCCATAAATATAGTATTGACGACAGCACTCAAGACACTGACCATCATCACGCTGGATCCAATATCGACGTGCAACCCAGGTTTGATGTCCTGCAACCTCCGAGCAAGCCACGCGGCCTGATAAAAATAGTGCGGATCGAATGGCGTTGCCTTGACGCGATCGGTCAAACAGGGATGTGAGTCACCCCAGGAGATCTTCTGTTGCGGAGCGGACTTCTTATAGGCAACCCAGTCAGCTACATAGCGGGGCAAAGCCCTGATGTTCGTCGCGATGTTAGGTGTAAGCAACACCGCACCCCACCGAGCTACCAGGCCTCCCTTCAAGACAGTTCTCAATACTTTATGGCCTTGACATAACACACTCGATCAACGAAAGAGCGCTGCCAATGAGTCCTTTCAATGCGAAACCCTATCCCTTCGATAAGAGCACACAACTCAGCATACGTTGGATGCCAGACATGGTGGTCGCGATACTGGCTGGCCACAAGAGAAATAATAGGGCGAACGCTTTCCTTAATCTTTTCTTTGACCGTCAATTCGCCTGTTCGTCCACCTTCGACATACAAGCCGACAACCAGCTGTCCCCCAACCTTCAACACCCTGTAGGCCTCAAGCAATGCTATCTCCGGGTTGTAGAAATGGTCTATACAGGACCTCATGTGAGCAGTATCAAAAGATTCGTTCTTCAGTGGAAGATGCTCTGCCAAAGCACAGACAAAATTGACAGGCCTCTTCAGGGACGGAAACACCTCCCGTAGGCTGTGTTGAGACCCAAGCCCCTCAAATACATCAAGAAAAGGGTCTATAGAAACATACTCTTGATTTTCGGCAAGATACTCTTGCAGACGCCCTTGATGCCCACCGATATCTAAGCACCGTCCCTCAATAGGGATTGCTTCATATACATCCCGAACACTCTCTTTTTCGTTACGATAAAAGTCTTTTGAATTACAAGACGAAAGGGAACCCGACCAATGCTCGTATGCCTGCTGTCCTTGATTCCATAAACTCCCTACGACCCCCTTGTGCTGGGTCAGCAGCCGTAGATCATAGATACCCTTGGTGATCGGATATTGTCTACCATAGGAAGAACGTATGTACGCATCCCCTATCGTGAGAGATCCCTTATCAAGAGGATCAACAAGAATATCCTTCAGCCAGGCATCGACTTTAACATACCTATTCACTTACTCACCTGTTCGCATCAACTAGTGTTCTGAGTCTGAAACGCCTCAAATAAGTCCGGTGTATAAAGTCGCCTTCTAGTAAGTAGTTGGCTGCCAAAACTACGATGGGAACGTCAGACTCAGGACACTAGAAGAGTTTCGATCTCAGTACAGACATCGCCCCAACAGTTCGCCTGGCTAGCTTCCTAACGTCTCGACCGAGAATAAACTTCCCGTACCCTAATCGAGACATCAAACTCTGATGAGTGATTCTGCCCGATTGCCCTTGGTCTCCAGCTTTCAGCTTGAGCGGCCGCTGGTCCAGATTCTCAAACCAATCGTACCGACCTTCACGGCTCATGATGTAATCGACGTCCGCTTCCACGATCTGATCCAAGAAAGGGATCAGAATCTGGAGCGCTAGTAAGGACGGACCTCCCTGCCGAAAATCGCGGACCCAATACGAAGCATGCCCGTGGCGATGATAGTAGAACGACTCCGGCATCACGCAGATCTTTTGACCCGTCGCTGCTTGACGCAGGCCGAATCCCCACGCATCGAGCGCGCCTGCGAATTCCGGGTACCCCTTGGCACGCTCCCACGAATGCTTCGTAAACATGTAGTTCCCACTTGCCCCTGGGACAACAGGGCCAGAAAGATAGTCGGCAAACGTCACTGGGCCGGCCTGCAATACCCATCGCTTGTCCGCCATATTCATGTCCTGCTTAAAAAATCGGATTTCAGCAAATGCCGCAGCATCAGCCCCGTTACCAATCAGGAACTCCTTGAGTCGTTGCAAACTATTGGAGACCAGAAGGTTATCAGAGTCGAGGCAGAAGAGGAGTGGATGGCGCGCTGCTTCAACTGCCGTATTACGTGCCGCTGCACCACCTTTGTTTCGCACATGCCTCAGAATACGTATCTCTGGCCATTCCTGCCTCAGCTGCTCCAACACCGCATCCGTGTTGTCTGACGATCCATCGTTGACAATGAGTACCTCATCACCGTCCGAAAGGTTGCCAGAAAATACTGACGCCACAGACTGCCTGATCGTACCGGCACAGTTGTACGCGGGAATAAACACACTTACCGCCACAGCTCGCTTCTCAACCCACCAGACCCCCTCCCCCTCCGTCTGAACCGTCCAGTTTAGCCGTCCAAAAAATTCGTCTATCGCCTGCGTCACACCAGGGAAATTAACATGACCATAGTCGTGACCTCCAATGACTCCCCCGTCACGAACTTTGCCATACCACACACACAAGTCACGATTCACACCCTTGTAGGAATGGTCTGCATCGATGTAGACAAAATCAATTTGACCATCAATGGTATGCACGGCATCGCAGGAATCCATCCGAAGGTGCCGATATCGTTCTCCGTATTTTGACAGACGCCTGGTTGAAAATTCACACAGAGCATCGAACTCCTCCTGAGGGAGATTCATCGGATCATCATAGTGAGATTGATGCCGATATGGGTCTACCCCATAGAGTCGAGACACATGAGTACAATTCAAGATCGTCTCAGAATGGCCGCCAAAAGCCACCCCGACTTCTACACCAATGGTCAACTTTCTCCGCTCAATCACAGAGCGAAATAATGGATACGCCTTCTGCCAAACCTGCTCGGCCTGACGGGCATGCCGTTCTATTTTTGCATCAATCATTGGCTATCTCGACTACAAGACTTCGGCACACCCACCTTCCTGAGGCATCCGATCTGCCAGCTCTTTGAGAACCAAATGACACCACTGCCCGAATGCCAGTGAACTCCTGTACACATCCTGCGCAACGCCCCCCATCACTTCGAGTTTCTCACGAGAATGTTTCTCTAAAGCCTGTGGGATATCTGCCGTGTTGGAGACATACAAACTACAAGCATCCCAATCGATAAACTTCTTAAATGGACGAGTATCGAGATCACCTACCAAAAGAGGCACAACGCCAAGTTGCATGGCCTCAAAGAATCTGAACGAACTACCCCCATAGCCTCGTGGAGCAAGTGCGATCCATGAGGACAATGTCCTGCGCACAAAATATCGCGCAGTCCGGACTCCGTCGAGAATAAATGTGTCGGGACGATTCATCAGCACGCAGGCCATGTCATTCCGAATGGCGTGGGTACTCAGCCGACCGATAAATGATGCCTGGTACTTTTTCCGAGGAATAAAGAACGGCTGTTTATGCGGTGTAGAGAGAAGAGGAATGTCAATTCCCTCCCTCGCCTTGCGAGAAGCGAGAAACTGCACTACCCCCTTTACATCAACGAGCGGCCCATCATCGTACTGACAAATTGTAAACGTCCTAGTACCATCGACGATGGCCTGATCTACCAACTCCTGAAGCTCGGCTTTCCCTGACTTGCCGTAATCATGCAGCAAATGCCACCTCGTCCAGTACACAGGCAAGTAGTGCCAATCCGCCTCATGGGGATTGCCGACCGTCAGATGTTGATGATTGACGAGAAATTGATAAAAATCCTGCTCAACCCCATAGTCGGCATTATGTTTTGGGTATTTGAACGGCTGACTTTTAGGCTGCAGATTCGAAGGAACGCCGAGTATATGGATCTTCATGCCGGATTACTCAGCAGTCAAAAACCTGGGCAAGCGCAGTGGGAGTGGAACCCGCATAGCATCAGAACAAGCACAGCATTGTAGGCGGATCGGAATTGACTGCTGATTACCTGACACCCCTATTCGCGAAGCTCCAATGGGCGGCTGCGGCTAAACGCACTTGCCAGCTTGTGGAGGATACAACCCCCTGGCACAATCACCTCACTTAATCAGGTCAGCAAATATATTCCCTTCCTCGGGCCTATCTCTAGGATCCGGGCGATACTCAAGCGGAATACTCTCCGCCACACTCTGATTTCTCCCCGTAAAAAGAACCCGAGAATACCCACACATCAACGCCAGCTCTTCAAGCATACTAGGCGTTAACACGCTCAGATGTCCGTGCTGATTCCATTCATTCACATGAACGCCTCCATATCCTTTGGCAAAATTCGAATGACTCTGCATAGAGCTCAGCAAATGCGGTGTATTGACGCGGTGAATAGCCCCAGGCTTCATAACACGACGGGTTTCTGCCAGAAACAACACCTGATCGCGTTGATTCAGATGCTCCAGGAAATCTTCATGAAAGACCAAATCCACACAATCAGCCGGTAGTGGCAATGGAGCTTTCGTCACATCAAATGAGAAGAAGTCTCTCCTATCCCCTCTCAATTCCGGTGGGTAATACACATCCGTGTAGTATTTCAGATACTGATCAGAATCCTCATAAGACAGGTCAATATTGATCCACCCTTTTAATACTCGAGGCCCGCACCCAATGTGCAATCTGACTGGCCCAGACAGACCCATTACATGGGCCCTCAAGCTTGACCCAGCCGACAGACAGGGGGGAGAGGAAACTTTGGTGATCTCATACCCAAGTCCGCTCGCCATGCGCTTCACCAAACGTTTAATCCCTCCAGACAAAGACACGATACTAGCTTTTCACGCCTCAGACAGAAGCCTTGCCAGGGAAAGGCCACACAGCTTTAACCAAGAGCACAACGAACTTTCGGTCATACAGACATGCCTGAACAAGCGGCGCCACACCATACCCAATAAGACTGGCAACGGCCGCACCGACAATCCCCCAACTACCAATGAACCACAGATTGAACAATACATTCGCACAAGCTCCCGCCACAGCCCCATAAAGGCTCGCGATCGTTGCACCATTAAGTGTGACCACGTAATTTATCACAACACCGAGACTGACCAGCACCCCGGAATATGCGTGGACAGACAACACCTCGGCAGCCTCAGCATATTGATCCCCGAACAGCACCTCTACAATAGATCGGCTCAGGAGTGCCACACAAAGACTGATCAGGCATGAACTCCAAAAAAATAAGCAAATGATCTGCCTGAGCCTCTGTCGATACAACTCTTGGGATTGCCCATGCAACTTTACCAACAATGGATAGAGGGATGACATCACTGCCAACGGAAGGATATTCCACACTTCGGTAATTTTCACAGCCGCTGCGTACATCGCTACCGCTCGACTACCAACCATATTACCCAACATTACTTGATCGATCTTGATGTAAATCCCGCTTGCAAGGCCAGACAATATCAACGGCCATGCGAGCCGCAATATTGCCCGTGCCCGTGCAAGCGATATCTGCCAACAGACGATCCGTTCTCCCTGCGTCCAATAAAAGCCCACAAGGAGCACTGCGCCGATTGCAATTTCACCGAACGCTGCCCAAGCAAACGCGATGAGTGGGGCATTCGCCAAGATAAGAATAACTCGGAGCACACTCATTGAGATAAACCCGGCATTTTTTGCATAGACGGTATATTTTGACTGGACCCTCCCTTGAAACCAAACATCAACGGTGTCGAACGAAAGCAACACCATGCCGGCCGCCGCAATTCCAACCAACCATTGTGCGGTGATCTCTTGAGGGCGGAGATAACATATGGCCCCCACGCAGACTAAAAACGCAAACCCGCTCCCGATCATCCTTAGAGCGAATGCCGTCCCCAAGATCTCGTGCTTTAGATGATCATCGCGGACTAACTCTCGAACAAGAATGCCATCCATCCCCCCTACCGCAGCAATCGCACCGAATAGGAATACAAACGCTGAGGCATAGTTATACTCACCAAATTGTTCCGGGCCGAGATATCGCGCAACCCACACTCCAATGACCAGCCCAAGACACATCCGGAAGGCTCTATCACCAATCAGCCACCCAACATTTGAGAGAACTTGCCCCATCTTATATTGCCGCCCGAGATAAAAAGACACAGACAAACACACGATCAGTTCTTCACATTGCTGGAAACGGTGGCCGTAGTTTCGTTAGGGATGACTACAGAAACGGAAATGAGTCGAAGATCTCCGACCCCCTGGCTCATGCTAACAACACAGATTCTACCTACTTACACTCCCACCACATCGTTTACATCAATTTCGACCGCTGCCGCTTGTTGAATCAGATGTACCCCGATGACCAACCGATGACGCTTCTCTTTCCGTAGCAGAATTCCGTGGATACCCTGCAAGGGACCACGAACAACTTCCACCCTCATGCCTTCATGAA